>Ga0315271_10000774_pt1 | contig 18481 bp, 18 predicted proteins | sample C3_top_MG_FD_204664 | JGI IMG/M metagenome (GOLD analysis project Ga0315271, IMG submission 204664) | Sediment microbial communities from Yellowstone Lake, YNP, Wyoming, USA - C3_top | ecosystem: Environmental > Aquatic > Freshwater > Lake > Sediment | place: USA: Wyoming | collected 2017-08-01
ACCCAACCGCGGGGAGCTCGCCCGCCTGGTGGCGGACGATGCCCGACGCTCGGGCCGCGCTCCCTCGGGCGCCGAGGAGATCATCCGGGCCGCGAGGTCGCTGCTCGAGACCACGAGCGAGGGACCAGGCGCGGGCGAGGCCATGCTGGTGTCCCTGGGGCCCAGCGGCGCGGTGCTTGTCCGACGGGGCGGCCCGGCGATCGACATCAAGGCGCCCAGGGTCAAGGCGATCGACGCGACGGGTGCCGGCGATGCGCTCAACGGCGCGCTGGCCGCCGCACTGGCGGGAGGGCTGAGCCTGGAGCAGGCGGCGCGACGTGCGGTCGTGGCCGCGAGCATCTCGGTGACGCGCGCGGGGGCGCGCGAGGGGTATCCGACCCTGGAGGAGCTCACAGCTGCCCTCGGGGACACCCCGGTCCCGCCGGTGACTCCCGTTGCAGCCGACAGCGCGGCAGACTCCGCGGGCGCCGCTGACTCCGCACGCGCCGCGACCGACGAGGGGCCGACCGCCTGACGGGACGACCGCCTGACGGGACGACCGCCTGACGGGACGACCGCCTGACGGGCCGGGCGTCAACTCTGGCGCGCGTGGCGGTCCGACGAACACGGTTCAGCCGATGGGGGCCAACCGCCTTCACCGGGCCGCGGTGCGCCCGACCCGGCGGCCCGATCCGCGACCCAGCGGCCCGATCCACGACCCAGCGGCCCGATCCACGACCCGAGGACCCAGTCCTCCGACCCGCCGGGCTCTGCCGGGCTCTGCCGGGCTGCGGGGTGACTCCCGGTCACCGCCGCGGCGTGCGTGAACGGTGTCCTGGGACTGGTGGTCCTCGGGCGAGCCCTGTTTCGGCCGGAGAGAGGCCTCTCCCATGCCCCGATATGGACCCCGAGTCCCGGGACACCGGTGCGATCCGCCGTGGCGAGGACTGCCAGTCCGATGTCCGCGCGACGGTGACCCCGGGGGTACCGGAGACGCCCACCGGATCGCCTCTCCCTGCCCCGGGGAACGTCACTCAGCCCACGCGGGACTCGGCCACCCACTCGCTGCACAGGCGCGCCTCCGGCGTCATCCCCAGGCGCCCGCCATCGTCGACCCACCAGGCTGCAAGGCCACGCGCCCGGGCTTCCTCCCCGATCCGGTCCCGGCCGGCCAGGAACAGCGCCTTGGTCCAGACCTCGGACCAGGCCGGGTCGGCGGCGGCCACGGTGACCGCGATCAGGCCCGTCCTCGCCGACACCCCGGTCCTCGGGTCCACAAGGTGGTGGACCAGGCTCCCGTCGGGGGCGGTCCAGTTGCGGACCCGGACGGACGAGGTCGCCACCGAGCCACGCTCAACGGCCAGGACGGCCAGTGGTTCGGCGTCGGGCCCCGGGAGCACGGGATCCTCGATCCCGATCCGCCATCCGCCCGGCGGGGCCATCCCGGCGCTCGTGATGTCGCCGCCCGCATCGAGGAGGATGCCGGCGCCGACAGGGAGGACTCCGACGGCTGCCGCGGCAGCCCACCGCAGGGCGAGCCCCTTCCCGATGCCGCCACTGTCGAGTGGCGCCTCCGGGGCACGGACGAGCGATGCACGCGGCGTGCCGTCCGGGACGAGGCGGAAGACCCGCGCCTCGGTCGCCCGTTCGCCCTGACGGGCGTCCCCGGCGGGACGGGTGTCTCCAGTTTCTGCGACGGGATCGGAGCGACGGATCACCGCGCCCTCCTCGCCGAGCCGCTCGAGGTCCCCGAGCACCGACGCGTCGAACCGGCCGTCGGTCAGCCGGCCCGCCCGGTGGACGGCCGCGAGCATCGTGCGCAGGCGCCACGAGACCGCCACGACGTGGCCGCTCCCCGCGAGGCGGTTCAGCGCCGTCAGCTCGCTGTCGTCCCGGAAGCGCGAGAGCGCCCGGTCCACCTCGTCGAACTCTGCCCGGACCCTCGTCCACGCGAGGGTCGCGGCTTCGTCCGCGGCGCGATCGACGGGATCGACGGGTCCACTGCCGCCGGCCCTGGGGAGCCGGATGTGGAGCTCGAGTGCCGAGCCAAGCGCACGTGACGAGAACCCGACGATCCGTGCGGGGTCGTCGGGTTCAGGAGCGATCGAGGGCGAATGCGTGGCCGTGACGGCCCTCCCCGTGGCGGCGTGGCGGCGTGGCGGCGAGCCAAGGCCAGGGGTCAGGGGGCCCCGGAAGCCTTGGTCTTGGTGCGCGTGGCGGGTGCGCGGCCACCGCCGCCGCCGCCGACCGAGCCGTGCATGGTGACGCTCGGCAGGCTGATCCGGGTCGGGAGCGCCGCGGCGGAGCCCTGGACCTGGGCGACCAGTGCCGCGAGCTCATCGAGCCGGGCCTGGTAGGCCGTGATGTCCTGGCCGGCGGCAGCATAGTCACCGGCGAGCGCCCTGGCCGCCCCATCGACCTTGGTGAGCGCGGCCTCCAGCGTGTCGTTGGCCGAACGGGCAGCCGCCACGGAGTCCAGGTATGGCTGGCGCTGCGCTGCGAGCGCCGCGTCCGAGTCCGCCTGCAGGACGGAGACGCCCGCGAGGGTGACCGCGTAGATCGCCGCCGATGCGCCGATCAGCATGCCGGCCCGGGTCGGGGTGCTGAGGATCGCCTCCCGGCTCCGGACGGCCGGCCGGACGTGCGGGGTCAGGGGACGCGCGACGCCCTCACGGAGGGCACGGGGCCGCGCGGGTGACTGGAGCGCGACGGCCGGCATGATGCGCTCAGTTGCCATCGTCGGGCTCGCGAGTGGGGGCGGGAGCGGCGGCGGAGCTCTTCGCTGGGGCACTTCTCCTGGCCGCCGCATTGATGGCAGCCTGGCGGGCCGCCGCCTTGTTCAGGGCGGTCAGACGGGCCTGTGCTCCCTTGAGCTGGGCCTGCACCTTCCCCAGCTTCGCCGTGGCGAGGTCGAGCTGCTTCTGCAGGGTCGTGGCGCTCTCCGCGCTCCCCGTCACAGCATCGTTGGCGGTCACGACGGCGCCCTTCAGCGTGGCCAGCTGGCCAGCCACGTCATTGATCTGGGCGGAGAGCGTGCCGGTCCGGGCGACCTCGGCCTCCATGTCGGTGCTGACGGCCGACATCGATACCGGGGCGGTGTCCAGCGGTGCGGCCTCGGCGCGCCAGGTGGCGGCCACCTGCACGGTGCCGACCGCGATGCCGATCACGGCGACGGTGGCCGCGAGCACGACGGCCCGGCGCACGAGGCGGTTGAACGTGGCTCTCGACATCAGGATTCCTCCACCAGGATGGGTGCCGGCGCGGCCCGGCGAATGGATGCATCGGGCGCTCCGGCCGTTGGGACGGAGCGCAGCGGGCGCGCCCTCGCGGTCCACCAGCGGTGCGCCACGCCCGCCAGGATCGGCAGGCCGGTCACGAGGTACAGGGGGGTCAGCGCGCCGCCGTCCGTGCCGGCGAGCACGGCGTGGGCCCAGGCGGCGAGGAACGTCACCACCGCGAACCGGTGCACCTTGAGCCACCACCCGGACGGAAGGAGCCGGGTCCATTTGGCGGTGGCCGCCGTGAAGATGAGCGCATAGAGGGCGACGGTGCCGATGCCCACCGCGACCGGTCGGAACGCGGAGAAGCCCGGCACCAGCGCGCCGACGATGCCGACGTTGGCAAAGGGGTCGATCGCGAGCAGCACGATGTGGAGGGCCAGGAATGCCCCGATGAAGACGGTGAACATCTCGTGCCACGGGAAGACCTGCTTGGTCTTCCGCCACTCCGACGTGTTTCGCGGGTGGCTGAGGATCAGGCCGAGGGCCACGTCGAGGAACAGCAGGAGGTACGCGGTGACCCCGAGGGCGCGGGCCGCGACCCACGGCCGCAGCTCGGCGGTGCGCGGGTCGGCTGCCGGCAGGATCTGGTCCGTCACACCGACGGCGACCAGCACGCCGATCGCGGCCAGGATGACGAGCGTGATCGGGCTCAGGCGCATGCCGGAACTCCCGCGTGGAGCGGCGGCAAGGACGCGAACCGGGAGCGAAGCGAGAGAAGGAGCATGGGACCCTCGTATGGTCTGGTAGTGCTCCGAGGCGGCGCATCGCCCGAAGGTTTCAATCCTTGCGGCGAAGATGGTCCCGGTATGCGGGCAGGACCCGCCATCCGGCGGAGCCGGTCAGGGGCCCGTCAGGGGACGGTCAGGCGCCAGTCAGGGGACGGGGGCCAACGCCTCGAGCACCCGGTCCACGTTCCAGCGCATCATCCCGACGTACGTGTCCTTCGGCGCGTCGCCGAGGCTGTCGGTGTAGAGGCTGGACACCACCCGGGCGCCGGTCTCGCCTGCGATCGTCCGTGCGAGATCCTCGTTGAACTGGGCCTCAGCGAAGATCGCCTTGATGCCCTTGTCGCGGACGGTGCCCACCAGCGACCCGATCTGGGCCGCGCTGGGATCCTGGCCGGGTGCGTCCACGATCGTGCCGTCGATCGTGAGGCCGTACGCGGCGGCGAAGTACGGGAATGCGTCGTGGAACGAGATCACGGTGCGGTTCGCAGCCGGGATGGCGGCCATGCGGGTCCGGGTCTCGGTGTCCAGGTCGGCCAGCGTCTTGCCGTAGGCCGCCGCGCGAGCCCGGTAGTCGGTGGCGTTGGCAGGATCGGCCGCGGCCAGCGTCTCGCCGATCCGGGCGACGTACTTCTCCGCATGGCCCGTGTCCAGCCAGAGGTGCGGGTTCACGGTCGAGCCGCCCTTCCTGCCATCGCCGGCGATGTACGTGACCCCCGGCAAGTCCTCGCCCAGGCGCACCACCGGGGCGGTCGTCCCGGAGTCCGCCACCAGGGACGCCAGCCAGTCGTCCAGGCCCAGCCCGTTGAGGAACACCACGTCGGCCTCTGCCAGGCGCCTGATGTTCGAGGGACGGGGATCGAAGGTGTGGACCTCGCCGCCCTTCGGGACGATGCTCTCCACCTGGACATGGTCGCCGCCCACCTGGGCGACGAGGTCGGCGAGGACCGTGGTCGTGGCGACCACCTTCAGGGGGCCGGCATCGGCGCCGCTGCGATCCGGCTTCGTGCCCGTCCCGCACCCGCCCGCGACCACGGCAGCCAACACGGCGAGCACCACGAGGACCGCCCTGGCCGGAGTCAGCCTGCGCGTCGTCACGCCGGCCGCTCCTGGCAGGCTGCACACAGTCCGAAGATCTCAAGTCGATGGGCGGTGACCCGGAACCCGGACCGCTGCCCGATCTCGCCGAGCACCCCGGTCAGCCCGAGATCGTCCACGTCCAGAGACCGTCCGCACCGGGTGCAGATCGCGTGATGGTGGTGGACCGGGTCGCAGGCCACGTACGCGTGGTCGCCGCCGGGCAGGTCCACGCGCTCCACCAGCCCCAGCGACGTGAACAGGTCCAGGGCACGGAACACCGTTGCCCGTCCGATCGCCGGACGTCCCCGCTCTGCGTCCGCGACCAGGTCGGCGGCCGTGAAGTGCCCGTCGCGAGCCGCCACAAGGTCGGCCACGGCCAGGCGCGGACCGGTCATCCTGTGGCCGGCGGCACCCAGCGCCCGCACGAGGTGGTTCGCGGCGTGGGTGTTGGACGGGCGCGCAGCGCTCACGCGGGATCGGTCACGCGGACGCAGCCGCGAACGCATCATCATCCGTCGGGAGCGTGTCGCCGCCGCGCCGACGGCCCAGCAGCCCGCGCGGCCCCAGGAGGAGCGCCAGCAGGAACAGGCCGGTCTGGACGAGGACGATCGTGGCGCCGCTGGCCGTGTCCAGCCAGTAGGAAAGGTAGAGGCCGATGACGGAGCTGGCGATCCCGACCATGGCCGCCACCACCATCAGGCGGCTGAAGCGGACCGTCAGCATCTGCGCCGTGGCGGCGGGCGTCACCAGCATGGCGACCACCAGGATGATCCCCACTGCCTGGAGGCTGATGACGATGGTCAGTGCGACGACCGCGAGGAACATGTACTCGAGCCGCTCGACCTTGATGCCCGACGCCGCGGCGCCGAGCGGGTCGAAGGTGGCGTAGAGCAGCTCCTTCCAGAGCAGGCCGACGATCCCCATCACGCCCAGGCCCAGCACCAGCAGGGCGACCAGGTCCCCGGGGCCGATCGCCAGCACGTTGCCCAGCAGGAACCCGAACAGGTCCGCGACGTAGCCGTTGATCGTGCTGAACATGAACACGCCCAGCGCGAACGTCCCCGCGAACAGCACGCCGATCGAGGTGTCCTGCCGGATCCCGGCACGCTTGGTGACCCAGCCGATGGCCAGCGCCGTACCCACCGCCGCGATCGCCGCCCCGACATAGAACGGGATCGACAGCAGGAACGCGGCCACGACGCCCGGGAAGGCGGCGTGCGCGATGGCGTCGCCGATGAAGGCCACCCCGCGCAGGACGACATAGGTGCCGACCACCGCGCAGACCACGCCGACCATCGTGGAGGCGATCAGCGCGCGGACGAAGAACGAGAGCGCGAGGGGTTCCAGGACGAGGTTCATCAGTGCTGACCGCCCTGGTCATGGAAATGGCGCTCACCCGGAGCCGCATCGTCGTGGTGGTGGGCGTCGTCCAGGACCACGGTGCGCCCCTCCAGGACCAGCAGGTGGCCCCCATAGGCGCGGGCGAGGACGTCCGCGTCGAGGACGAGGTTCGAGGGGCCGTAGGCGACCACGGTGCGGTTGACCGCGAGGACCTGCTGGAAGCGCTGCGCTGCACAGGCGAGGTCGTGCGTCGTCGCCACCACCGTCTTGCCCCGTGCGGCCTGCTGCTCCAGGAGGTCCATCAGGAGCTCCTGGGTGTTCGGGTCGATGCCGGTGACGGGCTCGTCCAGCAGGAACAGGTCCGGCTCCGCGGCAAGCGCGCGGGCCAGGAAGACCCGCCTGCGCTGTCCTCCGGAGAGCCGCCCGATCTGGGTGCGGAGGTGCGGCCCCATGCCGACCTGGGCGAGCGCGTCGGCGACGGCACGCCGGTCGTCCGCTCCCGGGCGGCGGACAGGCCCGAGGCGCGGGAAGCGCCCCATCATCACGACGTCCTCAACCGTGACCGGGAACGCCCAGTCCACCAGCTCCGCCTGCGGGACGTACGCAACGCGCCGGGCCTCGCGGCCGGGGGGCGACCCGAGGATCTCGATCCGCCCCGTCCACGGCCGCGCCAGCCCAGCCATCAGCTTGAGGAGCGTGCTCTTGCCGGCCCCGTTCGGCCCCACGATCGCCAGCAGGCTTCCCGGCTCCACGGCAATCGTGACGTGCTCCAGCGCCGTCCGGTCCCCGTACCCGGCGGTCACGTCGCTCAGCCAGACGTCCGCGTGCGCGTGGGCGTGTGGGGCGGAGACCTCGTGGTCGTGGGCAGGCAGCGGGCGGGGGCCGTGACCGGTCGGGGCCGGGACGGAGACCAGGCCCTCGACCAGGCTCTCGGAGGGGCTCAGGGGTTCCATATGAGACAGAGTATCATCTGGCCGTCCAGCGGCAAAGGGCTGTCATGGCCGATCCGGCAAATCTGCGCCACAATGCCCCGGCGTCCCCGCCCCGAGACGAACCTTCCCTGATCACGAAACCGGAGGCCCCCCCTGAGCGGCAAGCAACCCACCACCCAGCCCACGCGCCGGGAGCGTCGCTCCGCGGAGCGCGAGGACCGTTTCAACAGCGCCCGCGAGGAGCGCCGTGGCCGGACGCCCGCCGGCAAGAGCGGCGGTTCGTCGTTCATCAACACCCGGAGCATGACGGTGATCGCCGTCCTCGCCGGCGTGCTGATCGTGGTCGTCGTCGGCATCGGCCAGCTCGGCGGCAAGGCCAGCGGCAAGCTCAAGGACCCCGCGATGGCCTACCCGGCTGCGATCCTCGACGGGAACGCGCTGGGCAAGGCAGACGCGCCGCTGCTCATGGAGACGTACGGCGACTATCAGTGCCCGGTCTGCGCGCGCAACGCGCTCGACGTGGAGCCGGCGCTCGTTGCCGCGTACGTCCAGTCCGGCCAGATGCGGATCGTCCACCACGACATCAACCTCCTCGGCGGTCGTGGCGACGAATCCCTGATGCCGGCGCTCGGCGGCTACTGCGCCAACGAGCAGGGCAAGTACTGGGACTACGCCCACTGGATCTACAACAACCAGGACGGCGAGAACCGGGGCGGGTTCCGACGGGAGCGCGTGATCCAGATCGCGGTCGCCGCGGGCCTCGACGAGTCCAAGTTCACCACGTGCCTTGACTCCTCGGCGGCAAAGGACGAGGTGGCTGCGATCACCGCGAAGGCGACGGGCGAGCTGGGCGTCAACTCGACGCCCACGATCTACCTCAACGGGACCCAGAACGTGGGGCTCAAGAGCGTTGCCGAGTGGAGCGCGCTGATCGACGCCGAGCTGGCAAAGATCAACGCCTCGCCGGCCGCCTCGGCGCCCCCGGCCTCGCCGTCCCCGGCCGCATCGGCGAGCACCACACCCTGACGGGAGCCGACCCCGGGCGGGCCGTCCGCGGCCCGCTCGGCCTGCCCCTGTTCGCCGTCTCCGGTGCGGGCCTGGCGATCGCCGGGTACCTCGCGGTCGTCCGTTTCCTTGGTGAGGCTGCGGTCTGCGGGCCCTCGCACGGCTGCGAGACGGTCGCTGCATCCGAGTACTCGGTGGCCCTCGGGATCCCGGTGGCGGTCTGGGGCGTGGTGTTCTCGCTGGTGGTTCTCGGGTGTGCTCTGGCGTGGTGGCGGCGCGCGGACCGGCGGATCCTGCTGACGGCGTACGGACTCCTCCTCCTGGGGACGCTCGCCGTCGCCTACCTCACCTACCTGGAGCTGTTCGTGGTCCACGCGATCTGCGTCTGGTGCGTGTCGTATGCGATCACGGTGGTGGCTTCGCTGGTCGTTGCGGGGCTGGCGCTCAGGCGGAGCTGAGGCCGGCGGTTCCGGGCGACGGTGACGTCTTCCTGACTCACCTCCGGTTCGGATCGGTACGTCCGTGCGGGGCTCGTCGCGCTGAACGGCGTCTCTGCGGTCGATCCATGAGGGCGACGCTGCCCCTTGAACCCAGGGAGAATCAGCCCGCCCGGTGCACCGGCTCCGCACCCCTCACCGCCCAGCCGAACCCTTATCGCGCCGTCGCGTATCCCGTCAGCTCCACGTAGGCCTCGCCGCCAAGAGCCTTCCCGGCCCGCGTGGCAGAAACCCGCTGCGAGCCCTCCCAATAGACGACGCCCGTCGTCGCGCGGGTGTCCAGCTCCTGCTGCGCGACGGACGGCTCCAGCGTCACGACCAGCTCTTCCCCAGGCAGCGTCACGGTCCAGCCCGCGGGCCAGGCGGTGCCGGTGGCAGGGCTGGTCCAGGAGCCGGTCGCCCGCACGGTGAAGTCGGCACCGCCCAGCCGCCGCGTCGCGCCGGCCGCGTCGACCAGCGTCCCGTAGACGAGCGGGTACGACCCGTCGGCCGCCCGCACCAGCGACAGTGTGAGGTCCGTCCCGTCATCGAGGTTCATCGCGAACCAATCCCAGCCGCCGGCGCCCACCGAGATGAAGTCGCCCCACTGGTGGTCGAACCAGGCGGTCCCGTCCACCGTCAGCGTCCGCCCACCGACCGTGATCGTCCCCGCGGCCGTCATCGCGGTCCGGGAGTAGTAGTACGAGCCTCCGGCGGGACCGAAGTCGATGTAGCCGTCGCCGTCGTGGAGCGCCGCGGGCTTGGTGGCACTGAGCTCCAGCGTCAGGCCGAAGCCGCCGGAGGGGTCGCCCGATGACTCCGCCGCCCCCGCCACCGCGGCCAGCCGGTCCGTTCCCCCGCCCCCGGTCATGGTCCACGGCGCACGGGTGAACGTGGTGGGATCCTCCGGGTCCAGGCCTCGGATCGCGAGCGCAAAGCCGTCCACCACACCCGGTGCCGTGTTCACCTGCGGCCCGATCTCCGCCCGCTGGGCGTAGTGGAACCGCCCACCCGTCTCGTCCGTCAGCGCGAGATGCGACGCCCAGGACACGGGGAAGCCACCGCGTTCGGCGCGGAAGACCACGAGCTCGAAGCCCCACCGGCCTCCGGTCGAGTCGCGGAGGTGGCCCGTGTCGTACCACCACTCGGTGAGGCGGTCGTGCGGCGCGTCGTCGGCGGGGAGAACGACGGGCTGCGGGTCGGCAGGGCGCCGCGTCGTGGCAGGCATCGGGGTGATCCCCGGTTGCGCGGCCGGCGGGTTGGCGAAGACCGGCCCACCGCACCCGGTGATGACGATCGCGAGCAGGGTGACCAAGATCACTCGATGGAGCATCGTGCGGTTCACGGGATCGCCCCCTTCACGTCCACTTCGACCTGCGCCTCAGTCCGCGGGAGCACGCCGGCGAGCGCCCGGTCCAGGCGGGCCGGGATCCACCAGTTCCAGCGGCCCAGCAGCCGCATCGTCGCCGGCACCAGCAGCGCCCGGACGACCGTCGCGTCCAGGGCCACCGCGATCGCCACCCCCAGGCCCAGCGCCTTGATCAGCACGATGTCCGCGAACGCGAACGACCCCGCCACGAGGACCACGATCAGCGCCGCGGACGACACGATCCGCCCGCTGCGCTCCAGGCCGCGGGCCACCGCCTCGGTGTTGTTGCCGGTCCGGTCCCAGACCTCCTTCATCCGCGACAGCAGGAAGACCTCGTAGTCCATCGACAGCCCGAACAGGACACAGAACAGGATCACGGGTTGCGTGGTCTCCACGAACCCCAGCGGCTGGAACCCCAGCGGCGCCGACAGGTTGCCCTGCTGGAAGATCCAGACGAGGGCGCCGAAGCTGGCCACGATCGACAGCGTGTTCATGATCAGCGCCTTGACGGGCAGGACCACGGAGCGGAGCAGGACGAACAGGACGAGGAACGTGGTGACGATGATGAACAGCCCCGTGCGCGGGAAGTCGGACCAGACGCGCGAGACCACGTCGTCCACGTCGGCCGCGCCGCCGCCAACCTGGACCGTGATGCCGGCCGGGGGTGCGAGCGGGCTCGTCGGGTCGCGCATCTCACGCACCAGGGCCCGGCCCTCGTCGCGGTTGGGGCCGTAGGGCGTGGTGACCGTGAAGGCGGTGAGGTTGCCTCGGGTCGTGGCGGCGAGGGACACGGCCACATACCGGTCCGGCGGTCCGCCGGTGCCCCCGTACAGCAGCTGGTACTGCGCCAGCGTGATGCGCGGGTCCACGTCCACCATGCCCGAGACACGGCTGATCCGCGGGTCCGCGGCCAGGCGCCGGGAGTACGCGTAGAGCTTGGCGACATTCCCCGGCGCCGTGGCGTCGCCGGCCGTGCGGACGGCGATGGCGATCGGTGCGAATGCTCCCTCGCCGAACTCGCGGGCGAGGATGTCGTACGTCGCGCGGGACGGCACGGAGGGCGGCAGGATCGTGGCGTCCGGGGCGTTGAACCGCACCTGCAGGAACGGGATGCCCAGGATCAGGAGCAGCGCGAGGGTCGGGATCAGCACCGCGACCGGGTGCCGCATCACGCGCCGCGCGAGCCGCGCCCACGGACCGTCCGAGCCCGGTTCCACGGTGACCCTCCGGATGGCGAGGGCGTCGATCCGCGTGCCGACGATCGCGAGGATCGCGGGCAACAGCGTGGTCGCTGCGGCGACGGTCATCCCCACCACGATGGCCCCGGCGATGCCGACGGAGCGCAGGATCATGAACTCGAACAGGACGAGGCCCAGGAGCCCCAGCAGCACGGTCAGACCCGAGAAGAAGACGGCTCGGCCGGCGGTGGCCACGGTGACCCGGACGGCCTCCTCCACGCGATCGGGCCCGGCGCGATGGGCCAGCTCCTCCCGGAAGCGGCTTGTGATCAGCAGGGAGTAGTCCACGCCCAGGCCGAGGCCCAGGAGGGTCGCCAGGTTGAGCACGAAGATGCTCATGGGCGTCAGCGACGCGACGACGAAGATGGCGGCGAGGGCGACCAGCACGGCCGTGCCGCCCACGGCCAGCGGGATGGCCGCGGCGATGACGCTCCCGAACACGACGAGGAGGGCGAGGGCCGCGAGCGGGAGCGAGATGAGCTCGCTGCGCCGGAGGTCGGTCTCGGTCACGGCCTGCACGTCGCCGTAGAACGCCGGGCCGCCGCCGATCCGCACGGTGAGCCCGGGCACCGCGTGGAGGGCGGCGGCGACGGGAGGGATCGCATCCGGTGAGTCGTCCGGCGGGAGGTCCAGGAAGACGATGTCGTAGGCGGTGTGTCCATCCGCCGAGACCTGGCGGGGCGCGAGGACGTGGGACAGGATCCGCGTGACGTGCGGGGCGCCGGCCACGTCCGTCGTCGCCCGCGACACGGCGGCCAGCCACGCCGGCGTGCCCGCGGTGAGCGTGTCCGAGGTGTAGACGAGGACAAAGGCCGACGGCTCGAGGCCCAGCTCTGCCTGGAGGACCTGCTTCGCCCGGGCGGATTCCAGATCGTCGAGGATGAAGCCGCCCGCCGACAGCGCGCCTGGCGCCCGGGGCGCAAACGGGATCGCGAGCAGGATGAGGGCGGCCCACGCGGCGACGATCCACCAGCGGCGGCGGACCGTGAAGCGGCCCAGGCGGTCAAAGCTCATGCGGCGCAAAGCAACGTGCAAGTCACAGGTAGCATGTTATCCGGGATCTGCGGATCGGCCCCTTTTCCCGTTCCATCCGGCTCCGCCGTTCTGCTAGCATCGTCCCCGCCGCGCCGGGCGCGGTCACCCGGTGTTCATCTCCTCCGTCCGAGGATCTCCCACGTGACGATCTTCACGACCTGGTTCCAGGACTTCCCGAACAACCTCGTGATCTTCCTGATCGCGGCCACGATCGCGGGCGGGTTCGTGTTCACGTTCGCGAAGTCCGCGATGGTCGCCGAGGGTGGCCGCCAGGGCTGGGCCCGCAGGATCACCTCCCCCAACTCGAAGCTGCTGTTCGCGATCCTGTTCGTCGTGTGGGCGATCGTGTTCGGCATCGGGCTGCAGCTGGTCCCTCACGAAGGCGCCAGCTCGCCATACGGCGGCATCGGGCTCATCGGCCTGTTCAGTGGGTTCTTCATCATGATGGGCCTGATCTGGAGCGTGATCGGGGACTGACCGCCGCTTCGCACGCAGGCCCAGGGAGCCCGGCTTCGCGCCGGGCTTCGCGATTCCCGGCTCCGGTCAGGGCAACGCGTCGAACCCGGCCGGGAGGCCCGACCGGGTTCGAGGGAGGGCAACAGCCTGCGGGACGGGCGACCCCGCCCCGGCGTGGGTCAGGGGAGCTTGCTGAGGATCGCCTCGGTGACCTTGGGGTCGGCCAGCAGGATCTCGAAGACGATGTCGTCCTTGGGGTACACGACAGCTCCGAAGCCGCCGGCCCCGGCCTGGTACACGTCCTTGCCCCCGATCGAGGTCCTGGTCATGGTCGTGGGATCGGCGCCCATGGCCTCCAGGAACTTGCTCGCGTCCAGGCCGCGGATCTGGAAGGCGACGACCATGCCGGCCGTGCTGCTGGAGCTGTCGGCGGGCGTGGCGATCGCCACGCGGACGTCGTTGACCGTCTTGCCGTTGGCCTTGAGGATCGGGTCGAGCTGGGCGGTGTCAACGCTGCCCGCGAGCATCCCGATCGATGCGCCGTCGAAGCTGGACTTCTGGTATTTCACGCCTCCCGCCTCGTCCGGCAGCATCGCCTCCAGATCACCCGCCGCTCCGGCGGCGAAGCTCGGGTCGGCGCCGGTCCCGTCGTCGGTTGGACTGGGCTCGGCACCGGGGACGTCGGTCGGCTCCGGCACATCTGTGGCCGCGGCGACCGTCGGGGCCGGGGTCACCGCCGCCGGGGTTGCGGGCGCAGTGGTTGAACCAGGACTGGCGGATGACGAGCCGCCGCACGCGGCGACGGCCATGACGATCCCAAGGGCGCCCGCGAGGAGGCGTCGGTCAATGGACATGGTGGCTTCCTCTGGTGCGGTTGGGGCGCTCGCGTCGCCTCGACTCCCGCGTCGTAGATCAGGCGCCGCCCGGGCGTTGTACGAACCCCGTCCAGAGCAGGATCGCAAGGGGGATCGCGGGGCCATCGCAAGGGGGGCCGACACGGCGATCTGCCGCGTGCCGATCGGCTGACGGTGGACGTGGACGCCCGCCGGGGCCTCGGGTATGATCGCCGTCCATTCATGATGCATAGGTTCTATGCATCAGACGGCCTGGGCGAGCCCCGGGTGCAGGACGGCGGCGGCAGCGGGAGGATTCGGCTGGTGGACTCGCAGGTGCAGAGGTCGGGAGACCCGACGGCGCTCGAGGCGGCGCCCTTCGTCAATCGCCGCGATCCCGCCAAGCGCCTCGGCCCGGACGGCAAGCCCGCGGTCAGTCGCCGCGCCCCGATCTGGGAGGACGTCCCGGACGAGAAGTGGAACGACTGGCGCTGGCAGCTGTCCAACCGGGTCAACGACCTCGCTGACATCGAGAAGATCCTGGAGCTGACCGACGAGGAGCGCGAGGGCCTCTCCGCGCCCGACAAGTTCCGCGTGGACGTCACGCCCTACTTCATCAGCCTGATCGACCCGAAGGATCCCGAGGACCCGATCCGCCGCCAGATCATCCCGCTCGGCCGCGAGCTGCGGGCCTTCACCGGGATGATGGAGGACAGCCTGGCCGAGGACCGCCACTCGCCGGTCCCGGGCCTGGTGCATCGCTACCCGGACCGCGTCCTGATGCTGATCACGACGCAGTGCGCCGTCTACTGCCGCTACTGCACGCGCAGCCGGATCGTGGGCGACGCCACGCAGAACTTCAACCGCAAGGAGCACGAGGCCCAGCTGGACTACATCCGGCGGACCCCGCAGATCCGGGACGTGCTGATCTCCGGCGGGGACGGCCTGACCCTGGCGCCCAAGCTCCTGGAGTCCGCGCTCCGCAGCCTGCGCGAGATCCCCCACGTGGAGGTCGTCCGCATCGGCTCCCGGGTGCCGGTGTTCCTGCCCCAGCGGATCGACGACGAGCTGTGCGAGATGCTCGCGAAGTACCACCCGCTGTGGCTCAACATCCACGTCAACCACCCCAACGAGATCACGCCGGAGCTGGCTCGCGCCTGCGACAAGCTGAGCCGCGCGGGGATCCCGCTGGGCAACCAGTCCGTGCTCCTCGCGGGCGTGAACGACTGCGTGCACACGCAGCGGGAGCTGGTCCAGCGCCTGGTGGAGAACCGGGTCCGCCCGTATTACCTGTACCAGTGCGACCTGGTCGAGGGCGCCGGGCACTTCCGGACCCCCGTGGGCAAGGGCCTGGAGATCATCGAGGGCCTGCGCGGCCACACCTCCGGCTACGCGGTCCCGCAGTTCATCGTGGACGCCCCCGGCGGCGGCGGGAAGATTCCGGTCATGCCCAACTACGTGGTGTCCTACTCGGACCACAAGGTCATCGTTCGCAACTACGAGGGCTACATCACCACGTACGAGGAGCCCGCCGAGTACACGCCGCACGACTCGTCGAAGTGCCAGTACTGCCGCAACCCCCGTCCGGAGCCGGGCCAGGAGGGCATCACGGGTCTGCTGGACGGGAAGCGGATGTGGATCGAGCCTGCCGGATTCACGCAGATCCACGAGCGCGGCAACTCGGAAGCGCACCGCCTCAGCGACCCGTCCAAGTGGGTGCCCTACGGCGTGGGCGCGATCGAAGGACAGTCGGCGGAGGGTGGCGCGCGCGCGTTGCCGGTGCTCGAGTCGGGGGCGGACGTGGCGGAGTAGCCAACCCCCCTGGGGCCGGTGGGAGGCGATCCCCGGAGGCGGCGCCGGTGCCCCGGTCGCGCTGACCTGGACTGCCAGTCCTCGCAACGGCGGATCGCACCGGTGTCCCGGGACTCGGGGTCCATATCGGGGCATGGCAGAGGCCCCTTTCCGGCCGAAACAGGGTCTGCCCGGAGACCACCAGTCCTGGGACACCGTTCACGCACCACGCAGCGATGACGGGGAGTCCACACCGCTCGCCCGGCGCAGCAGGCGAGCGCGAGAGCGGGCTCCTGCGTGATGTTGCCCGGTGTCTCAGGTAGCCGGCGATCGGCTTCGCCAGGGGCCGCGTCTTCGATCCATGACCCGGCCGAATAGCCGGCGCGCACGGGAGCGCTTCCCGGCGGGTGTAACGTCCGGCCGCGTCCGGCGTCATCTGTCGGGAGGTGGATCATGTCGATCCCGCTGGTGATCAGGCGCATCGAGGCATGGGAGGCGGCCGGCCTCATCGATCCCGAGACGGCGAACCGGCTTCGCGAGGCGGAGGCGGACGTCCAGCCGGAGCCCGAGGCCACCGCGGCGGAGGCGCCCGCGACTGGCGCGGGACGTGGGTTCGGTGTGACGGCTGTCGAGCTGTTCGTCTACCTCGGCGCCGGGTTCGTGCTGGCTGCCTGGTATGCGCTCGTCGCCTCCACCGACCCGACCTTCGAGGACGCCCCGGCCCGCTTCGCGACCGCGAGCCTCATCGCCGCGATCGCCCTCGGCGTCCTCGGCGTTGCCATTGCCGGCCGCGACGCCCGCTATCGCAGGGCCGCGGGCGTCGCGTTCCTCGTGGCGCTGCCGATCCTCGGGACCGGGATCTACCTGCTCGCCGACACGCTGCGTCACGAGAATTACCCATCCGCCCCGACGAATGCGCTCGTCGCCTCGATCGTGGTCCTGGTCGCCGCGCTCGCGGCCCGTCGCGTGGTGCCGGCCCTGACGACCCAGCTGGGCCTGGCCGCCGCGGCGGTGACCGTCGGGGGGTTTGCGATGGGCTGGTTCGACGCCATGGTCTTCCCGCGCGGCGTCCTGGTGGACTACGAGCCCCTTCCGCTCGACGAGACGGCCGCGCTCGTCCGGGTGCTGCTGTCGATGACCTGGTGGTGGGCCGTCGCGGCCGTGATGGCCGTCCTGCTGATCATCCTGGACCCGAAGCCCCGGACCGAGGGTCGGACCCGCCTCGGACGGATCGCCGTTGGGTTGACCGCGGTGCTCGGCACCACATCGGCGGTGACGATCCAGCACGCCTGGAATGCCGACGCGAGCATCGCCGGTCAGTCGGTCCTCGAGCCCTTCATCGGCGCGTTGATCGTCCTGGCCGTGAGCGGCGTGCTCGTCGGGCTCGCCGTGAAACGCCAGTCGGTCGGCTACCTGTGGCCCGGTGGCCTGGGCGTGTTCATTGCGCTCACCTGGCTGAATGCCGAGTACCTGGCCGTTGAGTCCGGGCTGTGGATCGCGCTGCTGGTTGAGGCGGCGGTGCTGTTCGGGGTCGCGTTCGGGGTCAACCGCATGGGCAGGCGGCTCCGGCCGGCCGAGCCCGGGACGGTGGCGGGGTAGCCGCTCGTCGCGGGGCGAGGAGGCCCGCCGTAGGTCATCGCTCCCTACAATGCGGCCTGATGACGAAGCCGAAGAAGAAGCAGCCGCTGGGGCAGACGATCGGCGGAGTCCTGTTCGGGTTCGAGCAGCAGGTGCTCCGGACGATGCCGCCGGGCCAGGAGCTGGTCCATCACGCCAGGCCCGATGACCCGGTGCCGGCAGGGGATGGCGGCTTCGTCACGATCGGGATGCCGGACGAGATGGGCCACGAGATCCGCGTGCTACCGTCCGCCCCGGCAGCCGACCCCGACCCCGACCCCGACCCCGCTCTCGACCCCGCCCTTGAGCCCGAACCCGGAGCACCCGACCCCCGATGACGATCGATCCAGGCGCCGTCGGCCGCCGACCCGCCCCCGCCGGTCTTCCCGACGTCCTCCCGCTGCCGCCGGTCATCGCCGAGTCCGGTGACCCGTTCAGCGCGCTCCGCGTCATCGACCTCGTCGCCCGGATGGACCGCGGGCGCGCCATCCGCCTGGACGCCCTCGTGGACCGGCTGAACGCCACCCACCTGGACTGGCTGTTCACGCGCTCGGTGGTGGCGGACGTCCTGGTGACGCTCCAGGCGAACTGGATGGCCGACTACCGCAACTCGTCCGGGATCGTGCTGGAGGACGGCCCGTCGGGCCCGATCGTCACGCTCGAGGACTCGAGCCGCGTGGACCCGTGGATCGTGGGGCAGGCACAGCGCGAGGCCGCGGCCTGCGGCGAGGCGCTGGCCGAGTTCGCGCGGCGGGATCGGCCCGTCACCGGCGGCTGAGCGTCCACCGGCCGATGCCCCGTCCCGCCGCACCGCCCGAGACCGCGCTCTACGCCCCCGTCAAGGCGCTGCTCGAGAGCCAGGGGTACGAGGTCAAGGGCGAGGTCAAGGGCTGTGATGTGGTCGGGGTCCGGGGTGACGAGCCGCCCGTGGTCGTGGAGCTGAAGAAGACATTCGGCCTCGGGCTGGTGATCCAGGGGATCGACCGGCTGGCGATGACCGATGCCGTCTACCTGGCGGTGGGCGCGTGGCCCGCCCGACAGCCCGAGATCCGGCGCCTGTGCCGGCGGCTTGGGCTGGGGCTCATCGTCGTGACCCACGGGCGCGCGGAGGTCGTGGTGGACCCACTGCCGTACCGGCCGAGGAGGGACAAGCGCCGCGCGACGGCCCTGCTCGGCGAGCACCGTCGCCGCATCGGAGATCCGACCGAGGGCGGGGCAACCCGTCGGCCGATCATGACGGCATACCGGCAGGAGGCGATGCGGTGCGCCGCGCTCCTCGCCGCCGGTCCGATGCGACTTCGCGCCATGCGGGCGGCCGGGGAC
>Ga0315271_10000775_pt1 | contig 18447 bp, 6 predicted proteins | sample C3_top_MG_FD_204664 | JGI IMG/M metagenome (GOLD analysis project Ga0315271, IMG submission 204664) | Sediment microbial communities from Yellowstone Lake, YNP, Wyoming, USA - C3_top | ecosystem: Environmental > Aquatic > Freshwater > Lake > Sediment | place: USA: Wyoming | collected 2017-08-01
GCCGCGAGCGCGGCATCGATGTGCTGCAGGTCGGCGTGGTATTCGGGATGCAGCCCGATCCAGTCCGACGCCAGACTTTCCATGGGCGTCAGCGGCGTTCCCGCACGGCTCTTGCGGTAGGTCTCGCAAAAGAAGCGCCGCACCTCGGGCTGGGACGGAGCAAACATCGCACAATTCTCGCTCCTTGGACCTATCCCTCATCACCGAGCCCGCGTTCTACTGCGTCGCGATTCCCGCGGTGTTGTTGATGGGCCTGTCCAAGAGCGGCTTCCTCAGCGGCTTCGGCGCCTTCGCCACACCGTTGCTGGCCCTGGTCGTGCCGGTGCCGCAGGCCGCAGCCATCATGTTGCCGCTGCTGCTGGTGATGGACGCCGCCGGGCTGCAGCAGCTCTGGCGCGAATGCGACCGGGTGCTGCTGAAGCGCCTGCTGCCGGCGGGTCTGCTCGGCACGCTGCTCGGTACCTTGCTGTTCGGCGTGCTGCCGGCCAAGACCGTGGCCGGCGTCGTCGGTGCGCTGACCTTGCTGTTCCTCGCGCAACGCCTGCTGTTCCCGCCGCGGGCGGACGCGCAACCGCCGCCGCACTGGCTGGGGCGGCTGCTCGCCGTGGCCTCGGGCTTCACGAGTTTTGTTGCGCATGCGGGCAGCCCGCCGATCAACGCCTATGTGCTGCCGTTGCGCTTGACCGCGATCACCTATGCCGGAACGATGTCGGTGTTCTTCGCGGCGATGAATCTGTCGAAGTGGGTACCCTACGCCTGGCTCGGCCTGCTCGACATGCGCAACATGAGCACAGCGCTGCTGCTGCTGCCGCTGGCTCCGGTGGGCGTATGGCTCGGGCTGTGGCTGGTGCGGCGCATCGCGTCGCACTGGTTCTACCGCATTGCCTATGGCGGAATGTTCTGCACCGGCGCCAAGCTGCTGTGGGATGGGTTGCGTTGAGCGCCGCCACTGCAGCATGCGCTTCGAGCGGCGAACATGGCGGCATCGCGGTCGTCTTCGACTGCCTGCACGAGGACGGGTGCTAAAATTCCAACCTCGTAATACCTTGAAGAGCATGGCATGGACGCATCGACTGTGACCAGCAAAGGCCAGGTCACCATTCCCAAGGAAGTGCGGCGCGCCCTGGGTATCCGCCAGGGAAGCCGCATCGCTTTCACCACCAAGAACGGCAAGGCCGAGTTGCGCGTGCTGCACCGCGCACCCGAAACCGTGGTATCCGGGCATGGCATGCTCGACGCGCGCGGCAAGCACATGCCGGCCGACTTCGATGTCGCCAGCTTGCTTGCCCCCAAGCTCACCCCAAAGCGCGGCGGCAAGCGCTGATGCTCGCGCTCGATACCAACGTCCTGGCGCGCTACTACGTGCGTGAGGGCGGTGCCGCGCAGGCGCAAGAAGCCACCGCACGCAAAGTGCTCGAGCGCGGCACGCAGCTGTTCGTCGCCAAGACCGTGGTGCTCGAGCTCGAATGGGTGTTGCGCGGCGTGTACGGCCATCCGCCCCCGGACGTTTGCCGGGTGTTCGATCATCTGCTGTCGCTCGAACATGTCGAGATCGAGGACCGCCCAGCGGTCGAGGCTGCGCTGGGCAACCTGCGCCGCGGGCTTGATTTTGCCGACGCGCTGCATCACGCGTCGAGCCGCAGCTGCGAGGCCTTGCTTACCTTCGACGCCAAGGGCTTCGCGGGCAAGGCGCGGCGGCTCGGGGTCACGCCGCCTGTGCGACTGGCGGCGTAGGCCGCGGGCGTCGCCGCAAGGCTGCGCGGCAGCGGCGATCAGGGTGGGTCACTTCATCATCGTCACCATTCGATCAACTCATTCGCGCTGCATTGCCGAGTGCGCGGCCTGGGATCCCGCGCCCGGACATAAGGGCGTTTGAATTCGCCGGCGCGGCCTTCGGCGACACGCAGGTGACCGGCGCAGCTTCCTTGCCAAACGCAAGGAAGTCGCGGCGAAAGAACCTGTCCCCCAGCCAAGGGGGTCGGGCAAACCCCATCGTAACAATCACCCCCAAGCCGCCGTTCGGTAAGTACATTACCCGCTTCGCCGACTGTTCAAGCGGCATCAAGCAGGGCCCACGAATGTTGTCGATGCATAGGGAGTTCGCTTGGGAAGCTTCGTGACGCAGCGGCTCTTGGGTAACGACGCATCCGCGACGCCTGGCGCCGAAGCAACGCCTGCTCCGTCCTCCTCCTTCGATCAGGGGCCAGGTGCCGACGATGCTCTGGCCGAGGCCCAGGCTGGGCGCAGCGCCGAGGCCACTGCCGCCGGCGCGCAGCAGCCCATCGCGGCGCCGCCTGCGGCGCCGGCCGCTTCGCCCCTGGCCGCGCTGTGCCTCATCGCGCGCCTGCACCACGTCGCCGCCGAGCCGGCGCAGCTGTGCCACGCGCTCGGCTGGCCGCCCAGCCACGAGCCCAGCAGCACCGACCTGCTGCTGGCAGCCAAACACCTCGGCCTGAAAGCCACGCTCTCGCGCAGCAGCGCCGAGCGCCTGACGTTGACGCCGCTGCCTGCGCTGGCGCTGGTGCGCGACAGCCAAGGCGCAGTGCACAGCGTCGTGCTCGCTCAATGCGACGGCCAGCGCGTGCTGTACCAGGACCCCGGCGCTGCGGTGCAGGGCGGCCGCCCCACGATCGAGCCGCTCGAAGTGTTTGCGCAGCAGTGGACCGGCGAGCTCATCCTCATCACGAGCCGGGCCTCGCTCGCGGGCGAACTTGCGAAGTTCGACTTCAGCTGGTTCATCCCCAGCCTCGTCAAACACCGCAAGCTGCTTGGCGAAGTGCTCGTGATCTCGCTCTTCCTGCAACTGCTGGGGTTGGTGAGCCCTCTCTTTTTCCAAGTAACCATGGATAAAGTGCTGGCGCACAGGGGCCTGACCACGCTCGACGTGTTGGTGGCAGGCCTGTTGTTCGTGGTCCTGTTCGAGAGCTTGCTCTCGGTGCTGCGCACCTATGTCTTCAGCCACACCACGAGCCGCATCGACGTCGAACTCGGGGCCAGGCTCTTCCGCCACCTGCTGCAGCTGCCGCTGGCGTACTTCCAGGCGCGGCGCGTCGGCGATTCGGTGGCGCGCGTGCGCGAGCTCGAGAACATCCGCAGCTTCCTCACCGGCAATTCGCTCACGCTCGTGCTCGACGTGCTGTTCTCGGGGGTCTTCATCGGCGTCATGTTCCTCTACAGCGTGCCGCTCACGCTGTTCGTGCTCGTCAGCTTGCCGCTGTACGTGGGCCTGAGCCTGCTGCTCGTTCCCATCCTTCGGGCGAGGTTGAACGAGAAGTTCGCGCGTGGCGCCGAGAACCAGGCGCTGCTGGTGGAGGCCATCACCGGCATCCAGACCGTGAAGGCCAGCGCGCTCGAGCCCGCGATCGCAAAGCGCTGGGACAACCAGCTCGCGGCCTACGTCAGCGCCAGCTTCAAGACCCAGACCCTCGCCACCTACGGCCACGAAGGCATCAACCTCATCGGCAAACTGGTCAGCGCCGCCACGCTCTGGTACGGCGCGCGACTCGTGATGGACAACCAGTTGAGCCTGGGCCAGTTCGTCGCGTTCAACATGTTCGCGCAACGCGTCGCCCAGCCCATCATGCGCATCGCGCAGCTCTGGACCGATTTTCAGCAAACGGGGATCTCGATGGCGCGGCTCGGCGACATCCTCAACACCCGCACCGAAGTGCCGCCCACGACCGCCGCGCAGTTGCCACCGCTGAAGGGCAGGATTCAGTTCGACGCGGTGAGCTTCCGCTACCGGCCCGAGGCACCGCCGGTGCTGCACGGCCTGAGCCTGGACATCCGCCCCGGCGAAGTGATCGGCATCGTCGGCCGCTCCGGCTCGGGCAAGAGCACGCTGACCAAGCTCGTGCAGCGCCTGTACTCGCCCGAGCAGGGCCGGGTGCTGGTGGACGGCATCGACATCGGCCTCATCGACGCCGCGCAGTTGCGGCGCCAGATCGGCGTCGTGCTGCAGGAGAACTGGCTGTTCAACCGCAGCGTGCGCGAGAACATCGCCATTGCCGACCCGGCGGCGCCGATCGAAGCCGTGATGCAGGCCGCGCAACTCGCCGGCGCGCACGCGTTCGTCAGCGAACTGCCCGAGGGCTACGACACCATCGTCGGCGAACAGGGCGCGACCCTGAGCGGTGGGCAGCGCCAGCGCATCGCGATCGCGCGTGCCCTGTTCACGCGACCGCGCATCCTGATCTTCGACGAAGCCACGAGTGCGCTCGACTACGAGAGCGAAGCCATCCTGCAACGCAACATGGGCGCGATCTGCCACGGCCGCACCGTGATCATCATCGCGCACCGGCTGAGCTCGGTGCGCGGCGCGAACCGCATCATCGTGATGGACCAGGGCCGAATCGTCGAGCAGGGTACGCACGCGGTGTTGCTGCAACGGCCCCAGGGTTTGTATGCGCACCTGTGGTCGATGCAATCGGGGGTGAGGACGTGAGCAGCACGACAGCCCCGAGGCACCCGATCGTCGAACTCGCCGAGCGCTACGGCGCCATCCTGCGCGCGGCTTGGGCGCTGCGGCGCGAACTCGCCGGGCCGAAGCGCCTGAGCGACGAACTCGCGTTCCTGCCCGCCGCGTTGAGCCTGCAGGAGACTCCGGTCCACCCGGCACCCCGCAGAGCCGCGATCGCGATCTGCGCGCTGTTCGTCATCGCCATCGTCTGGGCCACGCTCGGGCAGGTCGACATCGTCGCCGTGGCTGCCGGGCGCATCGTCGTCAGCGAGCGCACCAAGACCCTGCAGCCGCTGGAGCGAAGCGTCGTCAAGCGCGTGCTGGTGAAGGATGGCGACAGCGTGCAGGCCGGCCAAGTGCTGGTGGAACTCGACGCCACGATCACGAACGCCGACACCGCGAGCGTGCAAGAGCAGCTCAACGCTGCTGCGGTGGATGAAGAGCGTGCGATAGCGCTAATGGCAGCGCTCAGCAGCGGCAAGCCGCCCAGGCTCGGTGCTGGTCAGGCGGCAAACCCCGCCGCAGGCCACGCCGCGAACACTGCCACAAGCGCCACTTCAAGCGCCGCCACAAGACCTGCGCCCGCGCCCACCTCCGGCCCCAGTACAGCCTCGCAACTCCAAGCCGAATGGCTGGACATCTCGGCGCGCCTGAGCCGCCTGCGCGCCGAACAAGCGCACCGCGAAGCCGAACTCGCCACCGTCAGGGAACTCATCGCCAAGCTCGAAGCCACGCTGCCCATCGCGCAACTGCGGGAGGCCGACATCAAGGGCCTGGCGGACCAGGGCTTCATTGCCGGCCACGCGGGCCAGGACCGCACGCGCGAGCGCATCGAACAAGAGCGCGACCTCGCCACCCAACGCGCAAGGCTCGCTGAAGCGCAAGCCGCGCTCGTCGAATCGGCCAACGCGCGCAGCAGCTACCTGGCCGAAACGCAACGCGCATTGAGCGACCGCCAGGTCCAGGCGAACCTGAAACGCCAGCAGCTGACGCAAGAGCGCAGCAAGGCCGAACAGCGCAACCGGCTCACGCAACTGACCGCGCCGACCTCGGGCACGGTGCAACAAGTGGCGGTGCACACCGAAGGCGGAGTCGTCACCGAAGCGCAGGTGCTGATGGTGATCGTTCCCAAAGACGCGCAGGTCACCGCCGAAGTGGTGATCGACAACAAGGACATCGGCTTCGTCAACGCCGGCCAGGTGGCCGAGATCAAGCTCGAGACGTTTCCGTTCACGCGCTACGGCACGATCAGCGCGACAGTGAAGAGCGTGGCGGCCGACGCGGTAAACGACGACAAGCGCGGAGCCATCTTCCCGGCGGTGCTGACGCTGGCGCAGAACACCATCGCCGTCGACGGCAAACGCATCGCGCTGAGCCCGGGCATGAACGTCACGGCCGAGATCAAGACCGGAAGGCGCAGGGTGATCGAGTACCTGCTCAGCCCCGTGCAGCGGGCGATGAGCGAAAGTTTGGGGGAGCGTTGAAGCTGGCTGTTGACACCATGCGCATCGTCGTCGTCCACCAGAACTTCCATGTTCCGATGACGCTCGATCAGCGCTAGATCGAACTCCAGCTTTGGGACTGGGAGTCGTGGCCGTTGGGGAGCCGTCATGGCAGAGGATGTAACAAACGCGTGGGACAAACCCCGATTGCAGGGTGATGCCTAAATGACGCAAGGTGTGCCATTTTGAATTGGGTGCGAACTCGGCGCCCGCGCCGGAATCGAGATGACAAAGCAAGGCTAGCGAAGTGGCACCCGCTGAGTCTGATCTGATTGACCAGGGCTTGCTCAGACCCATGACAACCCAGGCAAAGGCAAGCAGCACGCACGGTAAACCAGGTCAAATATTCGCTAGCGGCCGAAATGACGTGAGCGAACTGAAGTCAACGAGAGGGCATGTCGCATGAACCAGAACGCATTAAAAAAAGCCAGAAGCGCAGTTCCATTCGCGCTGATTTTGGTCTCGGACTGAGTGCACGCGCTCAGATGGGAGTCGGGCGAGACAGTTGGAGAGAGGAAGTGCTGCTGCACGATGAGCAGAAAAATGTGCCCACGGTGGCGAATGCGATAGACGACCAGAGTGCGACAGAGGACACGGCCTTCAGCTTTCAGGTTCCTGAGAACGCATTCGCCGACGTCGATGCCGGCGATACGCTCACCGATGGAGCGACGTTGTCGGGCGGCTCGCTGCTGCCGTCGTGGTTGAGTTTCGATTCCGCCACCCGTGCCTTCAGCGGGAATCCTACGTTCGCAAACGCGGGTACCGTCAGTGTGCGCGTCACCGCGTCGGATGGCGCGGGATTGACTGCTGCGGATGATTTTGATCTGACGGTCAATCTGTAATATTACGCGAGGTATGCGCAAAGAAGATCAAGTGCGAATCTTGAGGAGCCTTCGTGCAGCAGGTGGCCTGCAGATAAGAATGCTGAGTGATGATTCGCTTCAGTTCAGTTTTTAATGAGGGGAAAGACTTGAGTCAATTTAAACACGCTGTTCTTTTGTTGATTTCTTCTATCTGCAGCCACGCATATGCACTCGATCCTGGAAGCCCCTCTACCAGCCAAGCTTCTGGCGGAAAACAAATTGCATGCCCTTCACGTGATTTTTCTGAGTTTATAGATGCATTTGCTGAAAATAAGGAGATGCAAATGGCGTTCACAAGATATCCTCTCCAGCAATTAAGATTGGATTTAAACGCAGAACCTGAGCCAAAGCCTGTCGTGCGAAAACTTCGACGTGATCAAGTTTCATTTCCGGTTATACCTAACAAGGCTGAGAGGAAGAAGAAATCGCTTGTTTTGCGAATCGATGAAAACAAATCGACTCATGTCAAGTTGACTCTTGTGAAGCCCGACACCGATTATCAGGTTGAGTATTTTTTTAGTCTAAATTCATGCTGGCAGTTAGAGCGAATTGAAGATTGGTCACTTTGAATTATTGGGGAGAATGTAGTGCCTTTTAATGATGCAATGAACACGATGCTGCCCACCCAAAATGGCATAGCACCACATGTCACTGGAAATTGGGGTGAAAGCCGGGAAAGTGAAGGGCCTCACTGGGGAGTTGATTTCAATTATCAAGGTGGCCAATCCGGGATTAATCTGACGCATCCGACAATTTACTCACCTATCGCTGGTACGGTGACTTTTGTGCCCGGCCTATTCGGAACCATCAAGATCCGTGACGCAAATGGAAATAGTCACGAGATTCTCCACACCAACTCACAGAATGTGGCGGTTGGTGACATAGTGAACGCAGGTGATCCCATTGGCACGATGGGTGGCCGCGGCCCAAAGGACGCCAATCAATTTGCTCAGCATGTTCATTACCAAATAAAAGACCCTCAAAACCGACGAATTAATCCACAGAAATGGTGGGATAAGCCACCTGGCGGTGGCGGTGGCGCTGGCGGTGCAGGCGGAGGTAGCGGTGACGGAACTGGTGACGGGGCCGGGGGATCTGGCGGTGGCGGCGGTGCAGCGGGTGGCACGGGCGGCGCTGGTGGTGGTGCAGGCGCAGGCGCCACCACGCCGGCTCGCCGTGACCCGCTCATGCTCGACCTGGATGGCGACGGGATCGAAACCACCAGCACACGCGATGGCACGGTCATCCTGTTCGACCACGATGGCGATGGCGTCAAGACCGGCACTGGTTGGGTCAAGCCGGATGATGGCTGGCTGGTACTGGATCGCAACGGCAACGGCACCATCGACTCGGGCCGCGAACTCTTTGGTGTGGACACGCTCAAGAGCAACGGTCAATTGGCCAACGATGGTTTTGACGCACTCAAAGACCTGGATGCCAACGAAGACGGCCAGATCGATGCGGCAGACAGCGTCTTTGCCAACTTGTGCATCTGGCGCGACTTGAACCAAGACGGCATCAGTCAGGCCAACGAGCTGACCACGCTCAGCGCCAACAGCATCACCGGAATTGGTGTCAACGCCAGTGCCGTGCGCACCGACCTGGGCAACGGCAACATGCAAACGGCGGCAGGCACCTTTACCCGATCCAACGGCACCACGGGCACAACCGGTGAAACCAACAGTGCAGTCGCCAATTTGGACTTGCTGGTCAACACCTTCTATCGGCAGTTCACCGACCACATCACACTCACCGACCAAGCCAAGGCGCTGCCTGACCTGCGAGGATCGGGTCGTGTGCGTGATCTGAGCGAGGCCATCAGCCTCTCGACCGATCTCGGCAATTGGGTGCAGACCTACACCCAACAAACCACCCGCCAAGGGCAGATCGACAAGCTCGACGATTTCATCGAAAAGTGGGCCAACACCGCCGATTTGAAGTCACTCAAAGCGCAAGCCGATGCCCTCTCCGGCACTGGGGTCAGCCTGACCTACAACTTGGCGGGGCTGACCGCAGGCACGTCCGCCTACGACGACTTCGTCCGCAAGCTGGGTGTTGTCGAGCGATTCATGGGCTTCACCTATGGCGGGGCCAATGGAAAAGCTCGATTCACGCCTTTGGATGCCAGTTCAGGCAATCTCACTGTTTCGCTGGATGCGGGGCAAATCGCGGACATTTCGTTGGCCTATGACAGATTCAAGACCGACATCTACGAATCCTTACTTCCAACAACCCGATTAAAAGCCTACGTCGGTATTTTGGAGTCGGCGCTCGATGCGGATACGCCTTTATTTTCTGGGCTGGAATCGGCCTTCATTCAGAGCATCGCATCCAACAGTCAACAAGGAATTGTCGATTTAGTCGAGTTTGTAAGCTCTTATGGATACGGTCGCTTGGCCGAATTCGGCTGGAACGCCACCGACTTCCTCGTCACCCAACTCAACGCCGCTCCCGACCTGGGCGCATTCAGCGAAGAACTGAGCAGCTGGACAGTCCGCCTCGCCCCCTCCACCGAACACAACATCACCGGCACCTCGCGGCCGGATTTGATTGTTGGAAGTGCGGGTGCAGACACCATTCGCGTTGGGGATGGCAACGACATCATTCTTGCCAGGGGTGGTGACGATGCCATTGACGGCGGCGCAGGCGACGACGTGATCGACGGCGATGCGGGCAATGATGTCTTGTTTGCAGGCACGGGCGCGGACCATCTTTCGGGCGGCCAAGGCGATGACCTTCTGTACGGCGACGGCGGAGCCGATACGCTGCTCGGCGGCGAGGGCAATGACTATCTAGACGGCGGCGAGGGCAACGACACGCTTAGTGGTGGCGCGGACAACGACCTGCTGTTCGGCAGCGCCGGCAACGATCAGCTCGACGGCGGCGCGGGGGATGACAATCTTGACGGCGGCGCGGGGGATGACTATCTGGACGGCGGCGAGGGTGATGACCTGCTCAGTGGTGGCGCGGACAACGACACGCTGCTCGGCGGCGCGGGCGGTGACTATCTGTACGGCAGGTACGGAGACGATATGCTGCTCGGCGGCGAGGGTAATGACTATCTGAACGGAGGGGGCGGAGCCGATACGCTGTTCGGCGGCGAGGGCGATGACCAGCTCTTCATCACCGAGCCGGGGGTGAGCATCGTCGACGGCGGAGCGGGGATCGACAGGCTCGATCTTTACCGGCCCGATCTGACCGAGTCGGTGACGGTGGGTGTGGTGTCGACTGCCACCGGCAGCGCCTATGAGTTCACGTTGCCCGACGGCACGAGCGTCAGCAATGTCGAGTTGCTGAACCGCCTCATCACGGGCAGTGGCGACGACAGGGTCACCTTCAACACCACGATCCCCGGCGAGCAGACCTGGATCGATGGCGGCGGGATCAACAGTGCGACGGTGGACTTCTCGGCATTCAGCAGCGATGTTTTCGCGCGCACCTCCAGCTCCGGGGGCTGGATCGGCACTCAGCCGTCCGACTACGGGTACGCCTTTCAAGTCGGGCTGTGGAACGTTCAAAACCTCACCCTGTATGGCGGCGCTGGCAATGACTCTGTGACCGCCATCGACGGCGAAAACTCGCTATTCGGCAACGAGGGCAATGACGTTTTGTCTGGAGGCACGGGCAGGGACTATCTCTCGGGTGGACAAGGGGATGACGAACTGCGCGGCGGGTACGGGTCCGATACGCTGCTCGGCGGCGCGGGCGATGACTACCTGAACGGCGAAGGCGGTGACGACATTCTGGACGGCGGCGCCGGAAACGACTACCTGGAAGGAGGCCAAGGCAACGACACCTACCGTTTCGGGCGCGGCTCGGGGCAGGACACGATCTTCGACTACGACGCCGCGGCGGGCAATGTCGACACGGTGGAGATGGCGGCCGATGTGCTGCCCGCGGACGTACAGGTGACGCGCGACGCCGATCATCTGTATCTCTCGATCAACGGCACGAGCGACCAGCTGACGGTGCTGTACCACTTTGACGACGCGCCTTACGCGCTCGAGCAGGTGCGGTTTGCCGACGGCACGACTTGGGATTCGGCGGCGATCCTGGCAAGGAGCCTAGGGGCCACCGAAGGGGCGGACTACCTCGTCGGCGGGGCTGAGGCCGATGTGCTCAGCGGTCTGGGAGGGGACGATACGCTCGACGGCGGTGAGGGCAACGATGACCTCCATGGCGACGACGGCAACGATCTTCTGTTCGGCGGCGGCGGCGATGACATCCTCGATGGCGGGGCGGGAAACGACGACCTGGAAGGGGGCCGCGGCAACGACACCTACCGCTTCGGGCGCGGCTCGGGGCAGGACTCGATCTTCGATTACGACGCCACGGCGGGCAATGTGGACACGGTGGAGATGGCGGCCGATGTGCTGCCCGCGGACGTGCGGGTGACGCGCGGCTACAGTGACCTGTATCTCTCGATCAACGGCACGAGCGACGAGCTGACGGCTGCGTACTACTTTGGCGACGCGCCTTACGCTATCGAGCAGGTGCGCTTTGCCGACGGCACGATTTGGGATTCGGCGGCGATCCTGGCACTCAGCCTGATGGCCACGGAAGGGGCGGACAACCTCTTCGGTGAGGCCGCGGCCGATGTGCTCAGCGGCCTGGGAGGCAACGATACGCTCGACGGCGGTGCGGGCAACGATTATCTCCGTGGCGACGACGGCAACGATCGTCTGTTCGGCGGCAACGGCGATGACATTCTCGTCGGCGGGGCCGGTTCGGATTACCTCGAAGGCGGCGAAGGGGACGACGTCTATATCTACAACCTGGGCGACGGCAGCGACACGGTCTTCGAATATTGGCAGGGCGGTGGCCTCAACGCAATTCAGTTTGGTGCGGGCATCACGGTCGATGACTTGAAGCCGGTTTTCGATTCGGGCGCGTTGTTCCTGCAGGTCGGAGCCGGTGGGGGCCTGAATCTCGGTGACTTCGATTACACCCACCCGGACACCTTCGCTTCGATCTCCGAGTTCCGGTTCGACAACGGCACGGCGCTCACGGTCGCGGGGTTTTTCGCCAGTTTTTACGTTTTCGGAACAGCAGGCGACGACATCCTGATCGGCGGCCCGGGCAACGACATCCTCCTGGGCGGGGCGGGCGATGACCTTTATATCTTCAATCAAGGCGACGGCGCCGACACGATCAGCGACGACTCCGGCGATGACACGCTGAGCTTCGGCGAGGGCATCACCATCGAGGACCTGACCATCGCCGGGCAAGTCACCGGGCAGGCGCAGAGCCTCGTCATCAAGATCGGTTCTGCAGGCGATTCGATCACCACGTCCGGCGACAGCTTTCTGGGCGGCATCGAACACCTCAAGTTTGCCGATGGCGCCAGCCTGGCCCCGACGCAACTGGTGCAAGCCTCTGGCGGCCTCGCGCTTACGGGTGGCGATGAATCGGATTGGCTCGATGGCCACGGTCCTTACACGCTGCTCACGGGCGGCGCGGGCGACGACGTGTTGTACGGGGCCAGCAGCAGCACCACGTATCGGTTCAACTTGGGCGACGGCGCCGATCTGGTGATCGACGACGGCGGGCTCGACACCTTCGTCTTTGGCGCCGGCATCACATCAGCCGACCTGAGCTGGCGCTACGACCCGAGCGACCCGGCCTCGCACTTCACGCTGGTGGTCGGCACGGCAGGCGATGAGATCGCCATCCTCAACGGCGAGCGCGGCGTGATCGAGCGCTTCCAGTTCGCCGACGGCTCGCAACTCTCCTTCGATGCTCTGCTCGCGAGCCAGGGCGACCTGCCACCCGCGGTCGTATCCGACGGCCTGTTCTTTGACGGCGGAAGCGAACCCTATGTCAGCTACGTCATCGGCAGCCCCGGGCCGGACTTCATTCTCGACTTCGACCAAGGCGACGTGACCTATGCACCCGGGCGCGGCGACGACTATCTGGAGATCTATCAGGGCGACGGCTATCGCTACGTGTTCAACATCGGCGACGGGCAAGACGTGATCTATGCCGACCACAACGCCGACGAGACCATGATATTCGGCCCAGGAATCACGCCGGAGTCGATCCACCTCGCGGCGACGCAACAGTCGTATCGCTACGACGCCGAAAGCTTCCGAATCACCACCGACACGGGCCTGTCGATCGGCTACGGCGACCGCGGCGACTCGGCGTTCGTCGTGTGGGGAGACAGCTCCAACCTCATCGAGAACTTCGAGTTCGCCGACGGGCGCAGCTTCAGCTACCAATCGCTGCTCGATCTCGTCCACCCCGACCCGCTGGTGCTGCTCGACGAGAGAAACAGTGTCACGCTAACCGAGGGCGACGACCTCCATGTTGGCTACAGCGATGCCGCCGGCACGCTGATCGGCGCCCAGGGCGAGGATGTCTCCGCGCTGGGCGGGGACGACCTCGTCGTGGGCGGCGGGGGCTCGGACAGCTTCGACGGTGGCGGCGGACACGACATCCTGCAAGGCGGCGCCGGCGAGGACGAACTGCACGCGGACCTGACTTATGCCGATACCGGCAACGACCTGCTCGACGGCGGCGCGGGCTTCGACTATCTCGACTCCTCGCTCGGCAACGACTTGCTGATCGGCGGCAAGGGCGACGATTTGCTCTACAGCGACGTGGGCAACGACGTGATTCTGTTCAACCGCGGCGACGGGCGCGACGATGTCGACACTTGGTACTCCGTGGACACGGTCGCGACGCTGCGCCCCGATACGCTGTCGCTCGGCGGGGGCATCGGCTACGCCGACCTCGCGCTCTCGCGCAGCTCCGACGACCTGATCCTGGAAACCGGCGCGGGTGAGCGCATCAACCTGAACTACTGGTACTACTATGACGAAGCGGACCGCACGATATCGAAGCTGCAGGTGATCCTGGACGCCAGCAGCGACTACGATCCCAACGCCGCCGATGCGCTGCACAACAAGCGCGTGCAGGTGTTCGACTTCGCTGCGCTCGTGCACCAGTTCGATGACGCGCTGGCGCTGGATCCGGACCTCACACGCTGGAGCCTGGCCAATGCGCTGGCCTCCGCCTACTTGGGCGGCAGCGACAGCGCGGCCTACGGCGGCGACCTGGCCTATGTCTACGGCAGGACCAGTGCATACAGCAGCCTGCCGCTCGAGCGGGTAAGGGCGGTGTTGGCCGACCAGGCCTTTGGCAGCCTGCAATCGTTCAGCGCGGACCTGGTCAGCACCACGCCCACGCCGGAAGCGCTGAGCTTCTCGCTGGGAAGCGGGGTGCGCACGATCGCCAACCCGACCTTGCCGGAAACGCTGATGGTGGCCGCGGGCATCAGCGCCGCGGAACTCGCGGTATCGCGCGAGGGCGTCGATCTGCTGATCACGCACGCCAACGGCACCGACCAACTGCGCGTGCAGGACTGGTACGCCAACGGCAATGCGCAGTGGCTTTCGGTGCAGTTCGCCGATGGCACGCATTTGAGCGCCGCGCAGCTGATGGAAGCCGGGCTCACGCTCCACGCGAGTCCCGGCGGCGAGATGCTTCAAGGCTTGGCCGCCTATCCGAACACGCTGCTGGGCGGCGCGGGCGATGACGCGATCACCGGCGGCTACTTGGGTGACGTACTCGCTGGTGGCGCGGGCGACGACCTGCTTGCGGGCGGCAAGGGCGACGACACCTATGTCTTCAACTTGGGCGACGGCGTGGACACGATCCTCGACACGGCCTCGGCCTCGGCACCCAACACCCTCCAGTTTGGCGCCGACATCACGCCGCAGATGCTGAGCCTGGGACTCGGCTCGCTGCTGATCCGCGTGGGTGCCGCGGGCGATGCCGTGCACCTGAACACCTTCAACCCCGATGACGCACTCGGCCAGCACGGCGTCGGGAGCTTCGTGTTTGCCGATGGCAGCGTGCTCGGCTACGAAGACCTGCTCGCACGCGGCTTCGATCTGGTTGGATCAGCGGCCGACGACATCATCACCGGCACCAATGTCACCGACCGCATCGACGGTGCGGGCGGAGACGATCTGCTGCTGGGCGGGGCGGGCAGCGACACCTATATCTTCGGCCCAGGATCGGGACAGGATTCGATCCGCGAGGTCGTGGCCAGCGGCGACACCGATACCTTGCAGGTGCTGGCCAATGTCGGCGATGTGAGCGTCACACGCGAGGCGAATAACCTCGTGGTGAGCCTCAGCGGCAGCAGCGATAAGGTCGCCATCGACTGGTACACCGACCCGAACGCGCGCATCGAACGCGTTGCGTTCGCCGATGGCACGGTCTGGGACGCCGCCACCCTGGAAGCGCAGATCCAGAGCCAGGACAATCATCCCCCGGTAGTGTCGGCCACCGACGTGACCGGCGCAGTCACCGAGCAGGTGAGCCCGGTGGGCAACCTGACCGACAGCGGCACGATCAACTTCAGCGATGTTGACCTCACCGACATTCACAGCGTCGGCGCAGTCACGCCCAGCGCCGGCGCGCTGGGCAGCCTGACGGCGAGCGTCGGCACCGACACTACCGGCAGCGGCCTGGGCGGCGAGGTGACCTGGAACTACAGCGTGGCGGATTCCGCGGTGGAGTACCTGGCCAAGGACCAGACCAAGCTCGAGACCTTCAGCTTCGACGTGCAGGACGGCAACGGCGGCACGGCATCGCGCACGGTCAGCGTGACCATCACCGGCACCAACGACGCGCCGGTAGTGGCGGCGGAGGATGTCACCGGTGGGGTGACCAAGTTGGTTGGCGGTATGGTCAGTGGGTATGCAACTAGCGTCATCGCCTTCAGCAGTGAGTATTCTGACGAGCCTGACGAGCCTCACGGGCCTGTCGGGCCGTGGTTCGCCAGCCAGGTGCTGGGTCCACCAGACACCATTAGATACGGTGATATCGAAACTGCTTGGGCACCGTTGCCGAAGAATGGCACACATGAATTCGTCACTGTCGGATTTGCAACCCCGGTGTATGCCAACCAAGTGGTCATCCGTGAAACCTATGGAAACGGGTTTGTCTTTCAGGTAGATCTCCTTGACGCCAACAACGTGCTTCACACGGTTTGGACTGGTTCGGATCCAAGCCTGCCAGGCTCGCCTGTCAACTTCACCATCAACTTCGCCTCGACCGATTTCCTGGTCCAAGGAGTCAAGGTCTACACCGACACCAATCACAACCTGAGGACGTGGGAGGAGATCGATTCGATCCAGCTGAGCGGCGGCTCGGCGGCAGCAATGGCCGACAGCGGCACCATCGCGTTCAGTGACGTTGACCTGACCGACACACACAGCCTCAGTGTGATCACGCCTTCCGCGGGCGCGCTGGGCACGTTCACCGCCAGCGTGAGCACCGACACCAGCCATACCACGGGCATGGGTGGAGTGATCGCCTGGAACTACAGCGTGGCGGACTCGGCGGTGGAGTATCTCGCCGCGGGCGACACTAAAGTCGAGACTTTCAGCTTCAATGTGCTGGACGGCCATGGCGGCAGCGTGGCGCGCACGGTCAGCGTGACCATCACCGGCACCAACGACGTGCCGATCGTGTCGGCCACCGACGTGAGCGGCGCGGTCGCCGAGCAGGTGAGCCCGGCGGGCGACGTGACCGGCAGCGGCACGATCAGCTTCACCGATGTCGACCTCACCGACATTCACAGCGTCAGCGCAGTCACGCCCAGCGCGGGCGCGCTGGGCAGCCTGACGGCCAGCGTCAGCACTGATAGCACCGGCACCGGCCTGGGTGGCGTCGTGAGCTGGACCTACACCGTGGCGGACGCCGCGGTGGAGTACCTGGCCAAGGACCAGACCAAGCTTGAAACCTTCAGCTTCGACGTGCAGGACGGCAATGGGGCCACGGTGTCGCGCACGGTCAGCGTGACCATCACCGGCACCAACGACGCGCCTCTCGTGTCGGCCACCGATGTGACCGGCGCGGTCACCGAGCAGTTGAGCCCGGCGGGCGACCTGACCGGTAGCGGCACGATCAGCTTCACCGATGTCGACCTCACCGACATTCACAGCGTCAGCGCAGTCACGCCCAGCGCCGACGCGCTGGGCAGCCTGACCGCTAGCGTCAGCGCCGATACCACGGGCACCGGCCTGGGTGGCGTCGTGAGCTGGACCTACACCGTGGCGGACGCCGCGGTGGAGTACCTGGCCCAGGACGAGACCAAGGTCGAAACCTTCAGCTTCGACCTGCTGGACGGCAACGGCGGCACGGTGTCGCGCACGGTCAGCGTGACCATCACCGGCACCAACGACGCGCCGGTGGTGGCGAATGCGATCGTTGACCAGAGCGCGACAGAGGATTCGGCCTTCAGCTTCATCGTTGCTGCGACCGCGTTTGCCGACGTCGATGCCGGCGATAAGCTCACCTATGGAGCGACGTTGTCGGACGGCTCGCTGCTGCCGTCATGGTTGAGCTTCGACGGCGCCACCCGCACCTTCAGCGGCACGCCGGTGAATGCCGATGTCGGCACGCTCAGCGTGACGGTCACCGCCACTGACGCGGCCAGCGCCGTGGTGTCGGATGGGTTCGACATCGTGGTGGCCAACACCAACGATGCACCCACCGTGGCCATTGCGATTGGCGACCAGAGCGCGACAGAGGATACGGCCTTCAGCTTCGTGGTTCCTGCGAACGCGTTTGCCGACGTCGATGCCGGCGATACGTTCACCTATGGAGCGACGTTGTCGGACGGCTCGCTGCTGCCGTCATGGTTGAGCTTCGACGGCGCCACCCGCACCTTCAGCGGCACGCCGGTGAATGCCGACGTCGGTACGCTCAGCGTGACCGTCACCGCCACGGACGCGGCCAGTGCCGCTGTGTCGGATGTGTTCGACATCGTGGTGGCCAACACCAACGATGCGCCCACGGTGGCGAATGCGATTGGCGACCAGATCGCGACGGAGGATACGGCCTTCAGCTTCGTGGTTCCTGCGAACGCGTTTGCCGACGTCGATGCCGGCGATACGCTCACCTACAGAGCGACGTTGTCGGACGGCTCGGCGCTGCCATCGTGGTTGAGCTTCGACAGCGCCACCCGCACCTTCAGCGGCAATCCTGCGTTCGCAAACGCGGGTAATGCAAGTGTGCGCGTGACCGCGTCGGATGGCGCGGGATTGAGTGCCGCGGATGATTTTGACCTGACGGTCAATCTGTATCTGGATCTCGTTGTCGACGGCACTTCGGGCAACGATAAGTTGGTCGGGCATTCAGGCAACGACCTGATCAACGGCAATGCCGGAGCCGACACCATGGCAGGGGCGCGAGGAAACGACACCTACGTTGTAGACAACACACGCGACGTGGTGATCGAACTTGCAAATGAAGGCATCGACACGGTTCAATCGTCGATCACGTGGAGGCTAAACAGCAACGTCGAGAACCTGACCCTCACCGGGACCACCGCGATCAACGGCACGGGCAACGCGCTCGACAACCTGTTGCTCGGCAATGCCGCCGCCAACACGCTCAGCGGCGGCAGGGGTGCCGACACCATGCGCGGTGGCGCGGGCAGCGACACCTACGTCGTCGACAACGCCGGCGATGTGGTCGACGAGAACGCGGACGAGGGCACCGATTCGGTCAACAGTTCCGTGACCTACACGCTGAGCGACAACGTCGAGAACCTGACGCTCACGGGCAGCGGCGCAATCAAGGCCACCGGCAACGCCCTGAA
>Ga0315271_10000776_pt1 | contig 18446 bp, 20 predicted proteins | sample C3_top_MG_FD_204664 | JGI IMG/M metagenome (GOLD analysis project Ga0315271, IMG submission 204664) | Sediment microbial communities from Yellowstone Lake, YNP, Wyoming, USA - C3_top | ecosystem: Environmental > Aquatic > Freshwater > Lake > Sediment | place: USA: Wyoming | collected 2017-08-01
GCGAACGCAGCGGCGCGCTGCGGCTGCTGGTGGTGGGCGGCAGTCTGGGTGCGCAAGCCTTGAACGAACGGGTGCCGCAAGCGCTGGCCCTGCTGCCGGTTGAAAAGCGGCCCGTCGTGGTGCATCAATCGGGTCGCCAGCACCTCGACATCCTGCGCGCGAACTATGCCGCTGCAGGCGTCGATGCCGAGGTGCGCGACTACATCGAAGACATGGCCGCTGCCTACCAGGCCTGTGACTTCGCCATCTGCCGCGCGGGTGCGATGACGGTGGCCGAACTGGCCTGCGCCGGGGTGCCTGCGGTGCTGGTGCCGTTCCCGTTCGCGGTGGATGACCACCAGACCGGCAACGCCGAATTCCTCAGCGAAGCCGGTGCGGCCTGGCTGATCCAGCAAAAAGATTTAAGCGCAGACAAGCTGGCCGCGCTGATCGGCGGCCTTGACCGTGAAAAACTGGCGGCGATGTCGGACAAGGCCCGCGCACTGGCCAAACCCGATGCGACCGCACGCGTCGCCGATATTTGCGAGGCCCTGGCCCGATGAAACACGCCGTCAAGCCCATCCATTTCGTCGGCATGGTCGATCCGGGCAGGGAGCAGGGTTCCCGCTTGCGGGATGCGACCGGCCGCGAGGATCGCCAGATGCCTGCGTCGGGTGTCAGCAGAGGAGACCGCGGCTGATGAAACACGCTGTCAAACACATTCACTTCGTGGGCATCGGCGGCGTCGGCATGAGCGGCATCGCCGAGGTGCTGCTGAATCTGGGCTATGCCGTGTCCGGTTCCGACCTGGCCGACAACGCGGTGACGCAGCGGCTGGCGAGGCTGGGCGCGCGCATCCATCACGACCATGCCAGTGAAAACATTGCCGACGCCGATGCGGTGGTCACCTCGACTGCGGTGCAGGACTCCAATCCCGAAGTCATCGCCGCGCGCGAGAAGAAAATCCCCATCGTGCCGCGCGCGCTGATGCTGGCGGAACTGATGCGGCTGCAGCGCGGCATCGCGATTGCCGGCACCCACGGCAAGACCACCACCACCAGCCTGGTCGCCAGCATACTCGGCGAGGCGGGGATGGATCCGACCTACGTCATCGGCGGCAAGCTCACCGCTGCCGGCACCAATGCGCGGCTCGGTAAGGGCGATTTTCTGGTGGCCGAGGCCGATGAATCCGACGCCTCGTTTCTGTACCTGACGCCGGTGATCGCGATTGTCACCAACATCGACGCCGACCACATGGACACCTATGGCCATGATTTCGAGCGGCTGAAAACCGCCTTCGTCGATTTTTGCCAGCGCCTGCCTTTCTACGGCATGGCGGTGCTGTGCATCGACGACCCGCACGTGCGTGAAATCCTGCCGCGCATCACCAAGCCGATCACGACCTACGGCTTCGACGAGGCGGCGCAGGTGCGCGCAGTCAACCCGCGCTTCGAGCAGGGTCTGATGCATTTCACCGTGCAGCGTGAAGGCGTGTCCGATCTCGACATCGTGCTGAATCATCCCGGCATGCATAACGTATTGAACGCGCTGGCGGCGATTGCGGTGGCGACCGAAGTCGGTGCCAGCGACGCCGCCATCGTCAAGGCGCTGGCCGAGTTTCACGGCGTCGGGCGGCGCTTCCAGCGTTACGGCGAGCTGCCCGCCAGGGACGGCGGCCATTACTGCCTGATCGACGACTACGGCCACCACCCGGTGGAAATGGCCGCCACGCTGGCGGCCGCGCGCGGCGCCTTCCCCGGGCGGCGGCTGGTGCTGGTGTTCCAGCCGCACCGCTACACGCGCACCCGTGACTGCTTCGAGGACTTCGTCAAAGTGCTGTCGGAAACCGATGTGCTGGTGCTGACCGAGGTCTATCCGGCGGGTGAAGCCCCCATCGTCGCGGCGGATGGCCGCGCGCTCGCCCGCGCCGTAAGGGTGGCGGGCAAGGTTGAGCCGGTGTTCGTGGAAGCCGTCGCCGAGCTGCCCGCGGCGGTGCGCGACCTGGCGCAGGCAGGCGACGTCGTCCTGGTCATGGGCGCAGGCAGCATCGGCCAGGTGGCACCGGCATTGGGAACTGTCCATGCGGCATGACTACCGCATGAGCGAGATGGACCTGGGCGGCGGTGCCGCACCGACGCTGCGCGGGCATTTTCTCCACAACGAGCCGATGAAAAAACATGTGTCGTGGCGCGCCGGCGGTGCCGCGCAGCGGGTCTACCTCCCGGCCGATCTGGAAGACCTGAGCTGGCTGGTGCGCTCGGTGCCGGCGCGCGAAGACATCCACATGGTCGGGCTGGGCAGCAACCTGCTGGTGCGCGATGGCGGCGTGACCGGCGTGGTGATCCTGTTGCACGGCGTGCTGAAAAAACTGGCGATCGAGTCCCGCACCCAGGGCATGCCGCCCGCGCCGATCGGCAGGGAAACTGCGCTGGTGTATGCCCAGGCGGGGGTGGCTGCACCCAAACTGGCGCGTTTTGCCGCCAACCATGATCTGGTCGGCGGCGAATTCTGGGCCGGCATTCCGGGCACCGTGGGCGGCGCCCTCGCGATGAACGCCGGCTGCTACGGCAGTGAAACCTGGGACAAGCTGGTGCAGGTGCAGACACTGGACCGCCAGGGGCAGCTGAACGAGCGGCTGCCGGACGAGTACGTCACCAGCTACCGGCACGTCGCGCTGAAACACGCGCATCAGGAATGGTTCATCGGCGGCTGGTTCCGGCTGGAAAAAGGCGACGGCGCGGCTTCGCGCGAAACGATCAAGACGCTGCTGAAGCAGCGCATCGCGTCGCAGCCCTTGAATCTGCCCAACGCCGGGTCGGTGTTTCGCAACCCGCCCGGCGATTACGCCGCGCGCCTGATCGAATCCTGCGGCCTCAAGGGCTTCCGCATCGGTGACGCGCAGGTGTCGGAGAAGCACGCCAATTTCATCGTCAATCTGGGCCATGCCGCGGCGACCGACATTGAGCGCCTGATCGAACATGTGGAAGACAGCGTGGAGACGCGCACCAACGTGCGGCTGATGCGCGAAGTACGGATTATTGGAGAACGGCAGTGAGTGAATTTGAATCCGCGAAGAAGTTTGGCAAGGTCGCGGTGATGCTGGGCGGCACCTCCGCCGAGCGCCCGGTGTCGCTCAACAGCGGCGCCGCGGTGCTGGCGGCCCTGACCCGCCAGGGCATCGATGCGCACGCGTTCGACCCGGCCACCCGCAATCTCGGCGACCTCATCAGCGGCGAGTTCGACCGCGTTTTCATCGCGCTCCACGGCAGACTGGGCGAAGACGGCTGCATGCAGGGCGCGCTCGAAGTGCTGGGCATGCCCTACACCGGCAGCGGCGTGATGGCCTCGGCGCTCGGCATGGACAAATGGCGCACCAAGCTGCTGTGGCGCGCCGCCGGCTTGCCCACTGCCGACTGGGCCATGCTCGCCGCCGACAGCGATTTCGCTGCGGTGGAAAAGCAGCTCGGCTTGCCGATTTTCGTCAAACCCGCGCGCGAGGGCTCCAGCATCGGCATGAGCAAGGTGACCGCCCCCGGCACGCTGAAGGCCGCGTATGAAACCGCCGCCGAACACGACCCGCTGGTGCTGGCGGAAAAATTCATCGATGGCCCGGAATTCACCGTCGGCATTCTCGGCGACACCGCCTTGCCGCTGATCCGCCTGGAGCCCGCCAAGGATGTGGCTTTTTACGATTTCGACGCGAAGTACCTGCGCAACGACACCCAGTACCACTGTCCGGCCGGCCTGCCGGATGCCGACGAACAGGCCTTGCGGCATCTGGCGCTGGAAGCCTTCCGTCTGGTGGGCGGACGCGGCTGGGGGCGGGTGGACGTGATGCGCGACAGCCACGGCAATCCGTATCTGCTCGAAGTGAACACCTCGCCCGGCATGACCGACCACAGCCTGGTGCCGATGGCCGCACGCGTGGCCGGGCTCGATTTCGATGCCCTGTGCCTGCGCATTCTGGAGCAAACGCTGGCATGACCCCGCCCGAGCTCGCCTCCCATCCGCTGACCCAGGTCGCCCGTGTGCTGACCTGGGGTGCGCTCGGCCTGCTGGCCTATGGCGCGGTCAGCTGGCTGGTGGCGCGGCCGTGGTTCGCGCTGACCACGCTGGAGGTGAAAACGCCGGTGGCGCATGTGACCGAAGCGCAAGTCCGGCTGGTGGCCGAGCGCAAGGTGCACGGCACCTACTTCACCGTCGATCTCGAACAGGTGCGTGCAAGCCTGGAAAAACTGCCATGGGTGCGCGAAGCGCGGGTCGAGCGCCGCTGGCCCGATACGCTGGTGGTGTCGCTGTTTGAGCATGTGCCGTTCGCGCGCTGGAACGACAATGCGCTGGTCAATGCCGACGGCGAGGTGTTTGTCGCTGCGTCATCCGGCAACTTGCCGCGCCTGTCGGGACCGGAAGACAGCAGCGCCGAAGTGGTGGCCGCCTACCGCCGCCATCAGGCCGCGCTGGCGCCGCTGGGCATGCACATCGCCGAATTGCGCCTGTCGCCACGCCGGGCATGGTGGCTGCGGCTGGACAACGGCATGCAGCTGGCGCTGGGGCGGCTGCAAACCGACGCGCGACTGGCGCGCTTTGTCACGCTGTACCCCCGTTTATTGCCCGCACAGGCGGTCACGCGCATGGCCCCGGTCATCGCGAATGCACCGGCCGGCACGCCGGTTCCCGCCATGGCGGCGGCCACCCTGAAGCCCGCCGCCCCGGCTATTCCCCTTTCAGTCGATTTGCGTTACCCCGACGGCTTCGCCGTGCGGATGCCGCACGGCGCCTCACCTTTTAAACCGAGACCAACATGAGCGCACTGCAACATGAGTAAGCCAAGAGACCCTAAAAACCTGGTCGTCGGTCTCGACATTGGCACCTCCAAGATCGTCTGCATCGTCGCTGAAATCAATGACGAGGGCACGCTCGACATCATCGGCATGGGCACGTCTCCGTCGCGTGGGCTGCGGCGCGGCGTGGTGGTCAACATCGAGGCCACGGTGAACGCCATCCAGCGCGCGCTGGAAGAAGCCGAGCTGATGGCCGATTGCAAGATTCGCGAGGTCTACACCGGCATCGCGGGCAGCCACATCAAGAGCTTCAACTCGCACGGCATGTTCGCCATCAAGGACAAGGAAATCAGCCAGATGGACGTCGACCGCGTGGTGGACACCGCGCGTGCGGTGAACATCCCGACCGACCAGCAGATCCTGCACACCATCCCGCAGGAATTCATCGTCGACGGCCAGGAAGACGTGCGTGACCCGCTCGGCATGAGCGCGGTGCGGCTGGAAGTCAAGGTGCATATCGTCACCGGCGCGGTGTCGGCGGCGCAGAACATCATCAAGTGCGTGCGCCGCTGCGGCATCGAGGTCGGCGACCTGGTGTTGCAGCCGCTGGCCTCGGCGATGGCGGTGCTGACCGAAGATGAAAAGGAGCTCGGCGTCTGCCTGGTCGACATCGGCGGCGGCACCACCGACATCGCCGTGTTCACCGACGGCGCGATTCGCCACACCGCGGTGATTCCGGTGGCGGGCGACCAGGTCAACAACGACATCGCGGTGGCGCTGCGCACCCCGCCGAAAGAGGCCGAGGACATCAAGATTCAATATGGCTGCGCGCTGCGTCAGCTGGCCGATGCGCGCGACATGATCGAAGTGCCGGGCATCGGCGACCGCCCGCCGCGCACGCTGTCGAAACAGACGCTGGCCGAGTTCATCGAGCCGCGCATGGAAGAACTGTATTCGCTGGTGCAGGCGGAACTGCGCCGCAGCGGGTTCGAGGAATTGCTGTCGTCCGGCATCGTCATCACCGGCGGCTCGGCGGGCATGCAGGGCATGGTTGAGCTGGGCGAGGAGGTGTTCCACATGCCGGTGCGCATGGGCTGGCCGCGCTATACCGGCGGGCTGTCGGATGTGATGCGCAACCCGCGTTACGCCACCTGCATGGGGCTGCTGATGGCCGGGCTGGAAGCGCGCGGACGCGATGCGCCGAAGCTCTCGGGCAACAGCCTCAAGGACATTCTGGAACGCATGAAAAGCTGGTTCAAGGGGAATTTCTGACGCCGCCGGGTGAGTGGACTCGCGCGACGTTGAAACGGGATTTGGCGGTAGTGCCGGATGCATCGAACCATCCTGGCAGACACGTCAATGGATTTGGGTTTTTTTGATTGGCAATAAAGGAGGAAGCAAGATGTTTGAACTGATGGATGTAGATACCCAGGATGCAGTAATCAAGGTCATCGGCGTGGGCGGCTGCGGCGGCAATGCGGTCGATCACATGATCACCTCGGGTTTGAGCGGCGTGGAGTTCATCGCCATCAACACCGACGCGCAGGCGCTGAAACGCAACCAGGCCAAGCTGCAGCTGCAACTCGGCAACGGCGTGACCAAGGGCCTGGGCGCAGGCGCCAATCCCGACGTCGGCCGTGAAGCCGCGCTGGAAGACCGCGAGCGCATCGCCGAACTGATCGACGGCGCCGACATGCTGTTCATCACCGCCGGCATGGGCGGCGGCACCGGCACCGGCGCCGCCCCCGTGGTGGCCGAAGTGGCCAAGGAACTCGGCATCCTCACGGTGGCGGTCGTCACCAAGCCCTTCATGTTCGAAGGCAAGCGCGTGCGCGCCGCCAACGCCGGCATCGAGGCGCTGGGGCGTCACGTCGATTCACTCATCATCATTCCCAACGAAAAGCTGATGCAGGTGCTGGGTGACGACGTCTCGATGCTCGACGCCTTCAAGGCCGCCAACAACGTGCTGCATGGCGCCGTCGGCGGCATCGCCGAAGTCATCAACTGCCCCGGTCTGGTCAACGTCGACTTTGCCGACGTGCGCACCGTGATGAGCGAAATGGGCATGGCGATGATGGGCTCGGCGCAGGCCAGCGGCGAAAACCGCGCCCGCATCGCTGCCGAACAGGCCGTCGCCAGCCCGCTGCTGGAAGACGTCAATCTGGCGGGCGCGCGCGGCGTGCTGGTCAACATCACCGCCTCGTCCACCGTGAAGATGCGTGAAATCCACGAAGTGATGAACACCATCAAGAGCTTTACCGCCGAGGAAGCCACCGTCATCGTCGGCCAGGTGCTCGACGACAGCATGGAAGACACCCTGCGCGTCACCATGGTCGCCACCGGCCTCGGCAATCCCGTTGCCCGCCAGCACTCCCGGCCCATGGAAATCATCCGTACCGGCACCGACAATGAGCCGATGATGGTGAGCGGCAGCGAAGAACTGCCCAGCGTGATGACCAGCCGCCGCAGCCGCACGGTGCAGGCGATGAGCGATTCCGGCATCGACACCCTGGATATCCCGGCTTTCCTGCGGCGTCAGGCTGACTGAGCGTGGTTGTTGCCGCATACGATTCCACTTGGGCTTTAGCCCATAGTGGATCGGAGTCCTTTAGGGCTTTAGCGGCTTACAACCACGGCCTGCCCTTTATGCCCTTCGGGTGCTTGCGGGTAGAGCGTAAGGGCGGGCGGTCGCAACCTGGCGCGCGTTGCGTGCCGGGTTGAGGCTGTTCGCCCCTCACCGGTTAAAATGACAGGATGATCAAGCAACGCACCCTGAAAACCCCGGTTAAGGCCACGGGCGTGGGCCTGCATTCCGGCGTCAAGGTCGAGATGACCTTGCGCCCGGCCGCGCCCGACACCGGCATCGTGTTCCGTCGGATGGATCTCGATCCGCCTGCCGAACTCAAGGCCGACCCTTATCTGGTGACCGACACCCGGCTGTGCTCGATGCTCGAATCCGGCGCCGCCAAGGTGGCCACCGTCGAGCACCTGATGTCCGCGCTCGCCGGTCTTGGCATCGACAACCTGCTGGTCGACCTCACCGGCCCCGAAATTCCCATCATGGACGGCTCCTCCGCGCCGTTCGTCTTTCTGCTGCAATCCGCCGGCATCGTCGAGCAGGATGCGCCCAAGCAATACGTGCGCATCACGCAGCCGATCGAAGTGCGCGACGGCGACAAGTGGGCGCGCTTCGTTCCGTACAACGGCTTCAAGGTCGAATTCACCATCGACTTCAAGCACCCCGTGTTCGACAAGAGCGGCAAAACCGTCAGCATCGACTTTGCCGACACCTCCTACACCAGGGAAGTCGCGCGCGCCCGCACCTTCGGCTTCATGCACGAGGTCGAGGCCCTGCGCAACAGCGGTCTGGCGCTTGGCGGCTCGCTCGACAACGCCATCGTCATGGACGAATTCCGCGTGCTCAACAACGACGGCCTGCGCTACGACGACGAATTCGTCAAACATAAAGTGCTCGACGCCATCGGCGACCTGTATCTGCTGGGTCACCCCATCATCGGCGCCTTCGAAGCCCACAAATCCGGCCACGCGCTCAACAACGCCCTGCTGCGCGAACTGCTGCAACATCAGGAATCCTGGGAGACCGTCAGCTTCGAGCATGACGAAGACGTCCCCGCCGCCTTCCTGCGCCTGCATCCGCTCACTGCATGATCTCGCTCTGATGATAGTGGCCCGCCTGCTGCTCGTCGCTCTGCTCATCGCGGTGGGGGCGCTCGGGCTGGCGTGGCTGTTCACCGGCAACCGCACCTATCTCGGCACCATCGGCCGCGTGCTGCGCTTCGCGCTCATCGTCGGCGTAGTCGCGGCATTGTTCTATGTGGTGGAGCGGGTGGTGTTGCGGTGAGGAGGGCTGGGAAGTGCGCGTATGGAAGGCCTCTGTCCCCGTTGTTTTCGTTCTGGGTGAATGACGCATTCGCGCTCGTGTTCGGACGCACCAAAAATAGACAATAAATAATTTTTTTATCGCATTTTCAAAAACGAAATCACGAATGACGGTTTATAAGGCGTCATTTAGGATGGGCACTTTACGTTAGCCATCAGATGGGAGACACCGCCATGGAACTAAAAGAATTCATAGGCCAGGCGCTAGCAGACATCGTTCAGGGTGTGCTTGATGCCCAGCAAGCTTTGGGCGCTAACGGAAAGTACATCAATCCCGAACTGTCTACTCAACAAGGGACCCATGAAAAGCACGGGAAGCTTGTTTCAATTCAAGGCCAGCTAGTTCAAACAGTAGAGTTCGATGTGGCTGTTACGGCCACCGAGGGCACTGGCACAAAGGGCGGCATCGGTGTTGTCGCTGGAGTCTTCGCACTCGGTTCTCAAGGCCAATCGTTAGAGCAAATTTCGGCTGTTAGTCGTATCAAATTTTCCGTGCCAATAACGCTGCCCTATGGAGAGAAAATGCATGGCTAACCCCGTTACCTTCAACGTTGGCCCGATCACCATGCGATCCCTACTATCAAGAAATTCTCTGGCCTTTGCAGCAGCTTGTGGTTTTGCTCTCACTGCCTGCTCATTAGGAGGCCCATCCGAGGATGAAGTATTCACGTTGTACCGAAACAGTGCCACTGACGAGAGCATGAGAATTCACATCGCCAGTTTCGATGCCCATGAAAAAGAAGAGTACAACCGTGGCAACTGTGAACAAGCGCAGGCCCTTTTCCAGAATCAACCTGGAGTGAAGGCCAAGTTTTGGTGTGAGAAAGGTCATTTCCGTAAATGAGTGTTTATCTGGCTAACCTGCGCTGCGGTGACGTCGTTCTAGTTGACGTTGGCCACACGCCAGATTTTTCAACAAGGGAGTCATAAAGTGAAAAAGATGTTTGTTGCAATTGCCGCTGTATCTCTGAGTGCATGCTCGACCTATATGCCCCAGCGTTACAACATCAACGCGGATACCAATGTAGCCTTGAAAGAAATGGATGCGGGCAATATCAATGTCGGCTCCTTCCAGGGGCCCAAGAATTTTGACAACAGTTGCCGTGCTGCCGGTCCTATCGCGCCGCCGGACAACATGAGCTTCGAGGCTTACATCCAGAAAGCGCTGGCGGATGAATTGAAGGTGGCGGGCAAGTTTGACGAAAAAGCCCCGAAAGTCACGCTCACCGGCACGGTTGAACAACTCGGGTTTTCATCAGCCCGTGGGTTGACCGGCGGATCCTGGGATATTGGCCTCAAGGTCAATTCGTCAAACGGGAAATCCGTCTCTGTTTCGGAGCATTACGAATTCAATAGCGGCTTTATCGCCGATACGGCCTGCAAACAAACAGCCGAAGCCTATCTGCCTGCCGTCCAGAATCTGATCGGCAAGCTGGTCAAGGCGCCTGAGTTCAAATCCATGGTGACGCCGTGAGGCGATAGAACAAGCCTGTCCAGCGGGTTGGGTGCTTTCGAGCCACGGCAGATAGCTACCTCGCTGGCTGAAAGCCAGTGAGCGGGAGGCCACTTAAAGCCGGTACTAATTAACCATCAATACCGGTACAAAAGTTAAAGTCCGGCTGGCGCCTGTCGTTACAGGGGGCAGCCAGTGCATCAAATACGCTCGTTGCTGGCCGTCTCAATAACCGGGAGATCAGCCGTGCACACGATGCAATATCAGAATGCCAGGGATCGGATTAGCCTGACGCCGATCTATGCAAAGCGAGCGCCAGAGCAAGCGCCGGCGGCGCCTGCGGATTGGGTTGCGGCGGCGATGGACGCGCTGGACGGCATAGGCAGCGTGGTTTCGAGTCAATGCTTTGCCAACCCGGACACGCTGACTCCGTATGGAATTACGGCGTATGCCCTGGCGCTGATGCGCTTGCGCGAGTGCGCCAGCGCGGCACGTTTTGAGCGTTTGACCGATGCGTGCGATGCGCTCGCGGTGACGGTGTCGCGGCTGATCGAGGATCGAAGCTGCGCCAGCCGCGAAAAATGTGAGGCGCTGACGCGATTTGTTGCGCATGCGCAGGCGATGATCCAGATGGCAGCCGGCCATCCCGCTAGCGATAGAATGCGCGTCAAGCGCGGCGCTCGCGCCTTGATATAGTTATCAAGGCGCCGAACTCCTTTCGCGCCCCCGGCTTTCGGGCAGCTTCAAGTCCGATGGAACAAATGGGGTCGACACGATTATTCTCCGTTGCTTCGTCTGGCGAAACAGGACGAGCCCTCAGGTTTCCTTCCGCTGACGGGCAACGAGCGCCTGCTGGGCCTTGCGCTGTTCGAGATAGCGTAGTGCGTGATAGGTGCCAAAACCGATCACCCCCATCGCAAGCGTGAAGGCGCCGTAGGAAACCGGCCACGGAATGCCTTCGGTCATCATCGAGAATTCGGACATGCCGCCGATGCCGGCGATGATGTTGATCGGCATGAACACCACCGAAATCGCGGTCAGCTTGGATACGCGCTTGTTCTGGTTGATGTTGATGAAGCCGACGGTGGCATCCATCAGGAAGTTGATCTTGTTGAAGAGGAAGGACGTGTGGCCATCGAGCGATTCGATGTCGCGCAGGATCTGGCGCGCATCCTCATGCTGTTCCGTCGAGAGCAGGCGGCCGCGCATCAGGAAAGAGAGCGCGCGGCGGGTGTCGAGCACGTTGCGGCGGATGCGGCCATTCAAATCCTCGCCCTTGGCGATCTCGGCGAGGATTGCGGCCGCCTCGTCATCGGTGACCTGCGGCGAGAGCACCTGGCGGCCGACACGCTCGAGTTCGGCGTAAATATCCTCGAGCGCGTCGGCCGAGTATTCGACATCCGCGCCATAGAGGTCGAGCAAAACGTCCTTGCCGTCTGAGACATAACCCGGCTGGGTGCGGGCGCGCAGCCGCTGCAGACGGAACACCGGCAGTTCCTCGTTGCGTACCGAGAACAGGATGTTGCGGTGGAGAATAAAGGCCACCGCAACGTTGCGCGAATCCCCCTGCCTGTCGAGCAGGAAGTTCGAGCTCATATGCACCGAATCGTTGTCATCGATATAGAAGCGCGCGCTTTCCTCGATGTCGGTGACGTCTTCCGGGTCGGGCAGGTAAAGCTGGAAGAACTCACCCACCCAGGCGCGCACGCTTGCGGTGGGGGCGACGAGGTCGACCCACATCGGGTTGACGTTGGCCAGGTCGGTGCGGCTGTCGATGCGCACCTGGCTCAGTCGGCCGTTCCTCAATTCGAAGGCCGAGAGCATGTTGCGCGCGCTGCTGTGGGGACGTGCCACTAGCAGTTCGGCCCGCACGTCGTCCGAAACCAGTTCCAGAACCAGTTCGCAATGGCTTTCTTCGACCTCCTGCCAGGCGGCGAGGCGGTCTTCCTCGGGCAAAGCCTCGATGACCCGCGCGATCTCGCCGGTCGAGAGGCGGCGCAGCAGGTTGTGCAGTTCGACCAGATGCTGCCGGTGCACCAGCCCCTCGACCAGCTCGTGGCGCGGCATGTCCTGATTCTGCACCAGCGCTTCGACGCGGCGCTGGCGCGCGAGCAGCAGCTGCACGTCGCTCAAGTGCTGCTCGAAGAGGTTCTGCGCGCGCGGGCGCTGATCGATGGGTTCCGACATGGCGACGTATTCTACGCTCGCCGCTTCATTCAGGGCACGGCGGCGTACCGGGGAGGCCCGAATTTGTTGGGTGCGCCGTTTGGGTCGGCACTCGGCAGGACAGCGAATGGGCGACAACATGCCGTCCCGCTGGAAATCCTGAACCGAGGGGCTCATCCCTGACAGAATCAACGCCTTCCAGGCGCGGCGCGTTACAATCGCGGGGCTTTTTGACATCCACCCCATGATCGAAAACCTCGAAAACCCGTCGCAGGACCTGATTCAGGAACGCGTGAAACGCGACCCTGCCATCGGCTCGCCGGTGCTGCGCACTGCCGTCACCGGCAGCAGGGGCTTCTTCACATTCCCCGGACTCGCTGCCGTGCTGCTGCCATGACGCCCGCACCCGGCCATCCTGAAGGGCACGACAGCCGCACCCTCTACCGCCGCCTGCTCGGCTATGTGAAGCCGTACTGGCGCATGTTCGCGCTGTCCCTCGTCGCGCTGGTTCTCACCGCTGCCACCGAGCCGATGCTGCCCGCTCTGTTCAAGCCGCTGCTCGACCAAGGCTTCGTCGCCAAGGATCCGGCGTTCATCCGCTGGGTGCCGCTGCTGCTGCTGGCGCTGTTCGTCGTGCGCGGCCTCACCAGCTTTGTCAGTACCTATTGCATGGCGTGGGTCGGCAGCCGCCTGGTGATGGATTTGCGCGCCGCGATGTTCGACAAGCTGATGGCCTTGCCGACGCGTTACTTTGACCAGAATCCGAGCGGCCAGCTGATCGCGCAGCTGGCGTTCAACGTCACCCAGGTCACGCAATCGGCCACCAGTTCGCTCACCACGCTGGTGCGCGACACCGTCACCGTGCTGGGGCTGCTCGGCTATCTGGTGTGGCTGAACTGGCAACTCACCCTGATCGTATTCGCGCTGGTGCCCCTCACGCTGTGGGTCGTGCGCATCGCCAGCAAGCGACTGCGCGGACTGTCGCGCAAGGCGCAGCAAAACATCGGCGATCTCACCCAGGTAGTAGATGAAGCGGTGGGTGGGCATCGCGTGGTCAAGCTTTATGGTGGCGAAGCCTACGAGCAGGAACGCTTTCGCGTCGCCGCCAACCTCTCGCGTGCCTACGAAATGAAACGCGTTGCCGCCAACGCGGTGTACGAGCCGGTGATCCAGTTCATCGCCGCGATTGCCCTGGCGGTCATCGTCTACATTGCGGTGGGGCAGGCGTCGAACAACACCACCACGGTCGGCGGCTTCGTCTCCTTTTTCATGGCGATGCTGCTGTTGTTCCCGCCGTTAAAGCGCCTTACCGCAGTCAACGATCAATTGCAGCGCGGACTCGCCGCCGCCGAAACCATCTTCGCCATGCTCGACCAGGATGCCGAACGCGACAGCGGCACGCAGACGCTTGCCCGCATCGAGGGGCGCCTGGCATTCCGCGACGTCACGCTCACCTATCCCGGCAAGACCGTCCCTGCGCTGAACCGCATCACGCTCGACATCGCGCCCGGCGAAACCGTCGCGCTGGTCGGTGCGTCGGGTTCGGGCAAGACCACGCTGGCCAATCTGGTGCCGCGTTTTTACGACCCCGACGCGGGCGTCATCACGCTCGACGGCATCGACATCCGCGACATCCGCCTGCACAACCTGCGCAGCCATATCGCGCTGGTGTCGCAGGACGTGGTGCTGTTCAACGATACGCTGGCGCACAACATCGCCTATGGCAGCAAGCGCGACGCCAGCGCCGCCGACATTCGCACCGCCTGCATTGCCGCCCACGCCTGGGACTTCATCCAGGCCATGCCCGACGGCCTCGACACGTTGATTGGCGAAAATGGCATGCGGCTGTCCGGCGGGCAGCGCCAGCGCATTGCCATCGCCCGCGCGATCCTGAAAAACGCCCCCCTCCTGATTCTTGATGAAGCCACCTCCGCGCTCGACAGCGAATCCGAGCGCCACGTCCAGGCCGCGCTCGAAACGCTGATGGAAAACCGCACCACCCTGGTCATCGCACACCGCCTCTCCACCATCGAACGCGCCAATCGCATCGTGGTACTGGAAGGCGGATGCATTGTCGAAATCGGCACCCACGCTGAGCTGATCGGCAGACAAGGCCGCTACGCCCAACTCCACGCATTGCAATTTTCCACATGAGCCACGTCCCGACTTCAAGCGCCGTTCGGCCTCAGCCCTTCGACTTGGCGCAGCACGGACCGGTCGAAGGGCAGGCCCCCGCATCGGCCGGCTGGGTCAAGCCTTCCCGCTCGCTCGTCACCGCCGCCGGGCGCGCCATCGGCGACTACCGCATGATCCGCGCCGGCGACCGCATTCTGCTCGGGCTGTCGGGCGGCAAGGATTCGCTGTCGCTGCTGCACACGCTGCACCATCTGCAGCACAAAGCGCCGGTGAAATTCGAGCTGCTGGCCTGTACGGTCGACCCGCAGTCCGATCAATACGACCCCGCACCGCTCACGCCCTACCTGGCCGCGCTCGGCGTGCCCTACTTTCTGGAATCACAGCCGATCATGGTTGAGGCGCAAAAGACGCTGACCAAGGATTCCGATTCCTACTGCGCCTACTGTTCACGCATGCGGCGCGGCATCCTGTATCGCGTCGCGCGCGAACAGGGCTGCAATGTCGTCGCGATGGCGCACCACCTCGACGACCTCGCCGAAACGCTGATGATGTCGATGCTGTTCGGCGGCAAGCTGCGCACGATGTCGCCGCACTATGTGAATGATGCGGGCGACCTGCGCATCATCCGGCCGTTTGCCTACGCGCGCGAACGCCAGACCCGCGCGTTTGCGGTGGATTCCGGGCTGCCGGTGATTTTCGAAAACTGCCCCGCCTGCTTCGCCAAACCGCAGCAGCGCTACGCGATGAAGCAGATGCTGGCCGAGCAGGAAAAAGTCCACCCGCGCATTTTCAATAGCCTGTTGACGGCGATGAAGCCATTGATGGGCACAGCACCTGTTGTTTAAGGCCGTGCTTTCAACCAGGGGGAGATAAAAATGGAGTGGTTTCTCAAGGTCATCAAGAACTTTTCTTTTCAAGGCCGGGCGCGACGCAAGGAATACTGGATGTATGCCCTGTTCGTTACCCTGATCGCCGTCGTGCTCAGCTTGATCGATCTGTTTATCGGCACCTATTCCGTAAGCATTGGCCTGGGGCTGCTATCCGGCCTCTTTTCACTTGCCACCCTGATTCAAGGGATTGCCGTATGCGTCAGGCGACTGCATGACCTGGGTAAAAGCGGATGGTGGCTTTTGATCATGCTCATCCCGCTTATCGGGCCGATTGTCATCCTGGTATTCATGGTGCTTGATGGGCAGCCTGGCGAAAACCCATACGGCCCCAATCCAAAGACCGCATCCTGATTTGTCCAGCAGCGCATCGGTCGACAGCCCAACAGCGCTATCTTGATTGAGAGCAGCAACCTGGCGCCAGCCCACCCCTGGACCATCGCCACAACCTGACCTTGGTCATTGCTGTACTGACTACAACGTAAGCCGGCTGCAAGGCGGCACGTGTCCAGACGTTTCCTCTCCGTCCGTTTGCCCGTAAAATCAAACCTTTGTTTTGATTGATATTTTCCATGCTGAGATCAAGGTTATGACTGCCTCCTTCATTCCCCCCAAGCGCATCCTCATGGGCCCTGGCCCCTCCGACGTCCCGCAACGCATTCTCGACGCCATGGCGCGTCCGACCATCGGCCACCTCGACCCCGCTTTTGTCGAGCTGATGGAACAGACCAAGTCGATGTTGCGGATGGCGTTCCAGACCGAGAACGCGCTGACTTTCCCGGTCTCGGCACCGGGCTCGGCGGGGATGGAAATGTGCTTCGTCAACCTGGTGGAGCCGGGCGACAAGGTCATCGTCTGTCGCAACGGCGTGTTTGGCGGCCGCATGCTGGAAAACGTCAAGCGCACCCGTGGCGTGCCGGTGATCGTCGACGACGCCTGGGGCGCGCCGGTCGATCCGCAGAAAGTGCGCGACGCCTTCAAGGCGAACCCTGATGCCAAAGTGCTGGCGTTTGTACATGCCGAAACCTCGACCGGTGCGCAGTCGGATGGCGAAGCGCTCGGCAGGATCGCGCAGGAATTCGGCGCGCTGGCCATCATGGACTGTGTCACCAGCCTCGGCGGCACGCCGCTCTACATGGACAAATGGGGCATCGACGCGGTGTATTCCGGCAGCCAGAAATGCCTGTCATGTACGCCGGGCCTGTCGCCCGTGTCGTTCTCCGAGCGCGCCATCGCGCGCATCAAGGCGCGCACGACCGTCGTGCAGAGCTGGTTCCTCGATCTCAATCTGGTGCTCGGCTACTGGCAGTCCGCCGGCAAGCGCACTTACCACCACACCGCGCCGATCAACCCGATGTACGGCCTGCACGAAGCGCTGGTCATCCTCGAAGAGGAAGGCCTGGAAAACGCCTGGGCACGTCATCGCGCGATGCACGAAAAGCTCAAAGCCGGGCTGGAAGGCATGGGGCTGCGCTACGTGGTCGAGGAGTCCGCGCGCCTGCCGCAGCTCAACTCGATCTATGTGCCAGAAGGTGTCGACGAAGCCGCGATCCGCACCCGCCTGCTGAACGAATTCAACCTCGAAATCGGCGCGGGTCTGGGCGACATGGCCGGCAAAATCTGGCGCATCGGTTTGATGGGGTATTCGGCGAAGCAGGCCAACGTGGATTACTGCCTGAAGGCGCTGAAAGCCTGCCTGTAAGCTGCGGCGCACGCGGCGGCGGGGCTTGAGCGCAAGGGGTTGAACTTGGCGGACACGCACGCATGTCGTGTCCGCCCTCGTCATGTTTGAATTGGCCTACTCCGGGCCGGTGTTATTTCACTGTCTTGGCCGTCACCGCCTTGACCAGAGGCGCTGCCTGGTGGTTCGTGACGTCTCCCTTGACCAGGATGTCCACCGGCGTCGCCGGTTTACCGTAATACGCCTGGTTGAGGCTATCGCGCACGGCAATGACCGAGCCTTCCAGACTCAACCCGCCAAACACCCCCTTGCTGCGGGTGAACTGAACGATATCGGTCGTCGCAGCCTGGGCACCCGCTCCTACCGGGCCTGCCGACACGCTCACTTCCGTCCCCACCTGGAACTTGTTGCTAAGCAGCGCATCCTTGCCCTTGTCGGTCATGGCCATCATCACCACCTCAGCCACCGAACCGCCGGCCTGCAGCCCCCAACTCACCGAGCCCGCAGTCGCGAAAGAAGGGCCGCGCCAGACTTGACCGTCGCGCGCCAGCACGACACCGGTCCCGCCCGACCCGCCGAAGATGAATCCTGCCTTGACCAAGGACGGCACGACCAGCATGGCCTTGGCATGTTTGACGTTATCGCGAAACCAGGTCATGTTGGGATCCGCGACGAAATTGTTGAAGGTCTTGGTGGCGTCGTTCACCACTTTTTCGGCTTCGGCCTTGTCCTTGGCCGGACTGGCTGCCGATGCCTGCATTGCACCGAGGGCGAAAACGGAAGCGGCCACCATTGCGAAAACTTTTGTCGCTAAAGCAGGTTTCATTTGTCTGACTCCATAAAATTAGAAAAATCCATCACTTGTCCCTTTTTAAAGTTAGGAAATTCCCGGCCAACATACAAGCCCAACCGCGCGCTGAATCGCGGGGTCGCGCGGCTATGGCGCGGCCTGGATCGCCGTCACGGCGAGCGTGCCGTTGATGCGCTCGGCATGGAATTTCACCGCATCGCCCACTTTGACGGCATTCAACAGCTCGCGTGGTTGCGCGCGAAACACCATGGTCATGGCGGGCATGTCGAGGTTGACGATGGCGCCGTGCTTGAGCGTGATCCTGGCATTCGCCGCATCGATCTTGCGCACCACCCCTTCGCTCATCACGCTGGCTTGGGCAGCAGGCGGCGCCACGGGCTCTGCGTGCAGCGGTGGAATCACCGCCAGCGCGGCCAACAGGCTGATCAGCAACCAGGGGGAACGCATGGTTTGTCCTTTCATTCTATTGATTCGGCCTGATGAAGTTTGAAGTGGCATTGATGCTGGCTTGCCCAGGCTGGGCGAGGCAGCGCGGGAGGCCGAATCAATAGCCATTAAAAACAGCGTTTTATTGAGACGGCTCAATGTACCGGCCAACGCGGGATGACACGAGAAATACTGTGCGGGTTCAAACTTCATCAGGCCGTCTCAA
>Ga0315271_10000777_pt1 | contig 18446 bp, 15 predicted proteins | sample C3_top_MG_FD_204664 | JGI IMG/M metagenome (GOLD analysis project Ga0315271, IMG submission 204664) | Sediment microbial communities from Yellowstone Lake, YNP, Wyoming, USA - C3_top | ecosystem: Environmental > Aquatic > Freshwater > Lake > Sediment | place: USA: Wyoming | collected 2017-08-01
GCGAGAACGGCAATCGTGGCGGTGACCACGATCCCCGCCACCACCGTGTTCTCGGTGACGATCTGCCCGTTCTGGCGCCGCCACCTCATCCGATCACACCCTGATCTTGACGATCTTGAACATCATGCCGAGGCCCGCCGCCTCCAGCAGCAGCATGACCACGAGCATGACCAGGCCCAGCGGCGTCTGGAACATCGGCCGGGTGTAGCTCGGGTCGATGAGCGAGAAGAGGAAGAGGAAGAAGATCGGCATCAGGCACATCGCGATGCCCTGCGTCATCCCCTGCGCCGTCATCGCCTTGATCTTGCCCTCGACCTTCTTGCGCTCCACGATCGTCGTGGCGATCACCTGGAACGTCTCCGTCAGGTTGCCGCCCGTCTCGCGCAGCGTCAGGATCGACTCCACGGCCAGCCGCAGGTCCGGCAGCGGCACCCGCGCCGCCAGGTTGCGCAGCGCATCGTCGGTCAGCCGACCCAGCTGGATCTCCTTCACCACCCGCCCGAACTCGTCGGTGATCGGCGGCTTGAGCTCCTTCACGACCATCTCGAAGGACTGCTGGAGGTTCATCCCCGACTTGAGCGCGTTGGACATCAGCGTCAGGGCGTCCACCAGCTGGTTGTCGATGAGCAGCAGCCGCTGCGCCTTGCGATAGATGATGAACAGCCGCGGCGCGAAGTAGCTCATGACGCCCATGGCCGCGCCAAGCACCAGGCGCCCGGCGATCCCCTGGCCGAGCAGGAAGCCGAAGGAAATGCCGCCCAGGACGGCGAAGGTGATGAGCTGCCTGGCCCGGCTGAGGGCCATCTCCTCGAACATCGACTCGAGCTCGACGCCCATCCACGCGGCGTACGCGTCCATGCGGCGCGTCCACCACGCCTCGATCCGCTCGTAGAGCGAGCGGATGAGCAGCCACGCGCCGACAAACCAGAGAGCGATCAGGGCGTACTCGATGACAGTCATGGTCATGCCGTCTGGTGCAGGAAGATCTCCCGGGGCAGCTTGATGCCGAACCGGGGCAGCGTCTCGACAAATTCCGGCACGTGCCCCGTGGGCACGAACTGGCCCAGCACCTTCCCGTCCGGGCCGACCCCCAGCTGTTTGAACACGAAGATGTCATGCACGCGGAACTCGCCGTCGGGCAGCTGCTGGACCTCGCTGATGTGCGTAATGCGGCGCGATCCGTCGATCTGCCGGGCCTGCTGCACGACGAGGTCGATCGCCGCCCCGATCTGGTCGCGGATGGCGCGCGACGGCAGGTCGAGCCCGGCCATCAGCGACATCGTCTCGAGGCGGCTCAGCGCGTCCTTCGGCGTGTTGGCGTGGACGGTGGTCAACGATCCGTCGTGGCCGGTGTTCATCGCCTGCAGCATGTCGAGCGCCTCGCCGCCGCGGCACTCGCCGACCACGATCCGGTCGGGCCGCATGCGGAGGGCGTTTCGCACGAGGTCGCGGATCGTGATCGCGCCCTCGCCCTCGATGTTCGGGGGACGCGATTCCAGCGTGACCACGTGGTCCTGGGACAGTTGGAGCTCCACCGAGTCCTCGATGGTCACGATGCGCTCGTCGCTCGGGATGAACCCGCCGAGCGTGTTCAGGAGCGTCGTCTTGCCCGACCCCGTGCCGCCCGAGATGACGATGTTGACCCGCGCCTTGACCGCCGCCGACAAGAGCGTCGCCATCTGCTCGCTCAGGGTCCCGAACTTGATGAGATCCGCGACGGAGAGCATCTTCTTCGAGAACTTCCGGATCGTGAGCGCCGCCCCGCGCATCGCCAGCGGCGGGATGATCACGTTCACGCGCGACCCGTCGCGAAGCCTCGCGTCGACCATCGGCACCTTCTCGTCCACGCGCCGGCCGATGGGCGCGACGATCCGCTCGATCACGCCGCGCAGTTGATCGGCGCTGGCGAAGCTGACCGTGGTCTGCTGCAGCTTGCCGCCCTTCTCCACGTAGATCTGGTCGTGGCGGTTGACCATGATCTCGGTGACCAACGGGTCCGCCAGCAGATCTTCCAGCGGCCCGAGGCCCAGCGCCTCGTCGAGCACCTCCTTGACGACCCTGCGCCGCAGCGCGCGGTCCTTGAGGTGCCCGCCCTCCTCGTCCATGAGGGCCACGATCTTGGCCTCGGCCTTCGCCCGGACCTGCTGCAGCTTCACCGGATCGCGCAGGTAGCCGAGGTCGGATTTCTCGAGGTCGATCTCGGTGACCAGCCGCTTGTGGATCTTCTGCTTGATCTCCGACAGGACGCGATCGGCTTCCTGCCCGGCGACGGGGTTCTCCGCCGTGCCCGCCGCCTGGAGATCCCGCAGGTCGCGCCGCTGAATCTCACGCGCGAGCCGATCGATGCCGCGCGCGATGGCGTGGCGGGAGGCCGAGAGCATCAACGGCACGCCCCGCTGCGCGGCGGCGTCGACCACTTCTGCGTCGTCCGGCAGTTCCAGGGCGATGCGCGTGCCCAGCAGCCGTTCGAGCCGGCCGGACTCGACGCCGCCGTGCCCCTGCTCGGGCGCGCGGTTGACGCACACCAGGATCGCGTCGTTGGGCATCTGCAGCGTGCGCAGGTAGTCCAGCCCGTGCCTGGCCCGGATCGCGCCGGCCATCGTCGGCGCCACGATCAGACACACGTAGTCCGTGCGGTCGAGCAGGATCTGCGACATCGGGCCGACGCCGGACTGATGGTCGATGACGATGGCGTCGAAGCTGGCGGACGCCAGGTCCAGGGCCCGCTTGACCGACTCGGGCGTGACGACGCGGGCCTGGAGCACATCACTGACCAGCGGCAGCACCGTCACGCCGCACGACGCCCGCACGAGGTAGGTGGCGAAGAGTTCGGGCGACATCTGGCCCAGCAGCAGCACCATGTCGCCGAGCGACTTGGCGCGCTCCAAGCCCAACAGCAGCGGGGCGTCCCCGGGGACCGGGGAGCCGCACTCCAGCAGCAGCACGCGCTTGGTGTCGTACTGCAGCAGCGCGGTCGCGAGATTGACGGCGATCGTCGTCCGCCCGACGCCGCCGCTCGGTGAATAGACCGAGATGGTCCTGGCCCGCCGCTCCATCAGTCGACCTCGTGTGCTGCTGTTGCCGTGTGGGGCGCGCCCGGCGCGCCGCCACGCCCACGCCGCTAGAAGCCGGCCCCGCCTGGCGCCCCGCGCATCTCGCGGAAGAACGGCCCGCTGCTGCTGCGGGGCTTGACCGGGATCGGCACCTTCAGGAGGCTGAGCGGATCGAGCGGGCCGAGGTCCTGGATCTGGCCGGTATCGAGGTTCGAGCGCAGCGCGAGGGTCAGCGTGCCCACCTCCTGCGCCAGCACGAGGGCCTGCGCATCGCGGGCGCTGACGATCACGGTGACGTTGTCGAACGGCTGCTGGTTCTGCGCCTGGCTCTGCGCGGCCACCTCGGCGCCAATCCCCATCGGCGCTCCGGCCGCGGCTTGCTGGGCCTGGCGCTCGCGACGATGCTCGCGCCCGATGGCGACGATCTGCACGTTCTGCATCAGCACCTGGGTCTCGGTGCGCTCGTCGGCGTACTTCATCCGGCCGCCTTCGTAGCCCACGGGCCGGCCGAGTTCGAAGGTGCCCATGATGTCCACGAAGTTGCCGGGCCGCACCAGTCCCCCGACGCCGCTGACCGCCGTGACCCCGATCGACACCGCCCGCCGCCCGACGGGCACCTCGTAGGCGAGGGCCTGCCGCCCTTCGTCCTCGAGGAACGTGTTCAGGATCTGGCCGCCCTTGGGCACCGGCACGACGGCCACGCGCCCGCGCAGGTCGCGCGGCTCCGAAATCGCCTGGGGCTGCATGTACTTCGCGGGGATCTGGATGCGCTGCAGCATGCTTTCGTCGATGACGGTGTTCGCCAGGATATCCTGCGACGCCACCACGACGTCCTTCATGGCCCCCAGCTGGAGCAGTTCCGTTTCACGGCCGCTCATGTAGACAAACATCAGCACCGTGGCCAGAAGTGCCAGGCCGGCAGAAACCCACATCGCCATTTTGCTGCGCATCGTCTGTGCTCCTGCGCTTCAGAAGGAAATGCCCGAAATCAGGCTCAGGTAGTACTGCCCCACGCCGTTGTAGTAATTCGCGTCGACCAGATTGCCGTAGACGTCGAGCAAGCCCTCCCACGGACCGAGGTAGGCGCCGGAGCCCACCTTCGTCGCCTTGCACGGCTTGCCGGGACAACTGCGCTCCGGCGTCGCCCGGTTGCTGCTGATGCGAAGGTCGCTCTCGAGCGCGTAGCGCCGGAACATGTTCAGCACCGGGATGTTGACCTCGGGCATGACGTTCGGCCTCCAGATGACCCTGGCGGCCTGGGAATCGGTGTTGTTCTTGTCCGAGGTGTACTTGCACTGCGCCGATTCCTGGTAGCAGTTCCGCTGGTAGGCCTTCTGGAACACCAGGTAGTGGGCGGCGGTGATCGAGCCGAAGATCGACTGGTTGATCCGGTGCACCTGGTAGGCGGCGGCGATCAGCAGGATGAGCGTCCAGGTCCAGAGCATCGTCTCGACGATGGCCTGCCCGCGCTGCCGGCGAAGCGTGAGACGTCCGGCCATGTCAGTGCGTCACTACGCGCCCCCCGAGGAGGCGGGTGTAGTAGGGATCCCGTACAGCCGGGATGAACCAGTTCAGGTCGCTCATCGGGACCATCTTGGCGACGTACTTGGACTCACCCTTCTCGATGCTCCCGCCGACCGGTTTGGCCGCGGCCGCGGCGGTCATCTCGGGGATGATCGACGTGCCGAAGAACCGCGAGAAGAACCCGTCGAACATCAACGCCCGCGTCGCCGGTGCCCGGACGACCCAGACGAAGTGGTACGGGTTCGAATCGGTCTTCTTCCACCACGTGTGGTAATGGTGCGGGTAGGTCCACACCCAGATGATCGGCGGAGGAAACGTCGTGAACGTGCACGCGAACCAATACGAGGACTGGGCCCCCTTTGCGGCCCACGAGGCGGCCGCCGGCCATCCCGACGTGACCTCCTGGATCCGGACCAGGTCGAACGACCACATCGCCGGGTTCACCGGCGACGGCCGTTGCGGCGGAATCGCCGTCCAGGCGTCCCGCAGGTCGATCAGGTACTCCGTGTACTGGAGGTCTTCGCCGGGGAACAGATCGAGGGCGTTGTAGCCCTTCGTCACGCCCAGGGCCTCGATGAAGGGCAGCGGTTGGGCGATCTTGTTCGGGACCTCGATGGTCCCCATCGACACGGCCTTCCAGGCGCCGTTGTAGAAGTCGTCAAGGCTCGACGCCACGCTGCACGAGTTGGGCGTGCCGGGCCAGAAGTAGCCGATGGAGAAGGCCCCGCTGACCATCTGCACCCAGGAGAACGCCGCCCACATCCGCTGCAGCCACACGTTCCAGTACGCGAACTGGTTCATGTGGACCGCCATCTTGGAGGCGCCGGTGAAGGCGCCGGTGTCGGCCAACACCTGAAGCGCCACCCTGCGGTTCACGGCCTGGCCGACGTTGGCGACCGTCGCGACGAACAGGATCATCACGAACATCATCGTCGCGACGAAGGCCGTGGACTGACCCCGCTGCGCGCGCCAGAATCGCCACCCGAACGCCCAACTGCGGCCATCACTTGGCATTGTCGCCACCCTCGCTGATGGCCGGTTGCCTGGGAGACGCCGAAAACGCGATGACGGGGACGTCCGTCGAAACGATCGGCCGCCCGAATGGCGTCATGTAGGTCACGAACATCCCCTGGCGGCCCCCGGACGAACCGCACGTCACCATCGGGGCGGCGAACGAGGACCACCGCAGGTTGTCGAGCACCGAGATTGCGGCGGCCTCGGCCCCCAATCCCGCACCTGAGAATATCGAGCAGCCGCCGTTCCCGCGGACCATCATCGTCCGGCCCGCCGAAAAGGCGGCGTAGTTCGCCATCATCTTCGTCACCGACAGCAGGCTGAGGTGGATGAGCGTCAGCATGAGGAACAGGACGAAGCCCAGTGTCACCAGCGTCTCCACGGTGGACTGGCCGCCGGCGCCGCGTGCGCGGGAGCGAAGCCGGGTCGGCCGCAGATGCACGCCCACTCCTCCTCCTACCGGGCCCGCGTGCTGCTGACCCAGTTCAGCATGTTCGACTTGAGCGTCAACACCGCCTGCCTCATCTGCGGCACGAAGATCATGCCGAACAGCGCGACGATGATGGCCGCCATCAGGCCGGTGAACACGAGGTGCTCGCTCGAAGTCTGGCCCTCCTCGCCGGACAGCACGCGGCGCAGGCGGCGCGTTGCGCAGTCCGCGGCGTCACGCGCGGCCCAGCAGCCGCGACAGGCGATAACACGGAACCGGTCTGACGCAGTCAAGCCTGGAGTCATGACGGCCCACCTCCGATGCCGCATGTCAACCGACCGGCTTCGTCATGAACACCGACATGTGGCGAGCCAGCCTCACAATCACCAGCGCAATGCCCGGCACGAGGAAGGTGGTCACGGCGATGATGAGCGCCACCAGGATTCCGAGCGCGGTGGAGTACTCGGTCAGGGTCTGTCCTGACTCGCCACGCAGACGGCGGGTCACCCGGATCCCGTTCATGGCGCAATGGTCCTGACGCTCAACGCAAGCGAGCGGATGAGGGTCCCGAGCACCTCAGGGACCACCGAACCGATGAAGACACCAATGGCCGCAAGAAAGCCGGCAATCATGGCCCATTCGGCCGTGGTCTGCCCCGCCTCCCCAGGCCGACGCCCCATTGCGGGTCTGGTGAGCCTCCCCATGCCGGGTTCCCCCACTCGCTGCTCCGCCGGCGGCGGCCAGTTCGCCTGCCACCGCCATACCCCTTGCTGAATCGCGTTTCGAGCCGAGTATAACATCCCTCGATGATTAGACAAGGCCCGCGATCCGCCCGCGATTCGCCCGTGAATCCGCACCCCCGTGACTGGACACGCCCCGGGTTTCGTGGCATGGTTACGGTCGAAAATCCTCTATCGCGTCCTTGAAGCGTCTGCGGTACGGTTGTCGTTGACGGAGGGATGATGCCTCGGCGACCTCGTGAGAAGCGGCCCCGCATGTCGGGCGTAGCCTCTTCGGAGTACCTGCTGCTGGCGGGCGCGGTGCTCCTTCTCGCGATCATCGTCGGCCGCGTCTGGGGTCCGCAAATCAACCAGGCCACGGGGCACTTCTTCAAGAAGGTCGGATGCACGCTGGCCGGGGAAGGGCTCGCCTCCTGTTCGCCGGAAGCCCTGGCTGCCGCCGGCCCGGCCGCCGCGCCTCAGCCAGCCAAGCCCGGCGAGACCGGCGCGGGAAGCGGCACGCCGCCGGACAACGCGTCACAGAGCCAGGCCGGCGGGGACCGCACGCCGCGGGGTGCGCCAACCCAGGCTGGCGGAGGCGGCCGCTCGTCGATGTTCTCACTGACGACAGTGCTGGTGGTCTTGCTCGTGGGCCTCATCCTGCTCTGGCTCGTGGCGCGCCGGCGGGGATGAGCCCGAAAGGAGCCGATCGTGGCGTCGAGTGCTGCACGAACTGACGTCGGCCGGAAACGCACCAACAACCAGGATGCGTTCGTGGCCAACGAGGAGATGCACCTGTTCGCGGTCGCCGATGGGATGGGCGGCCACGTCGGCGGCGAGGTCGCCTCGCACATCGCGGCGCAGACGCTGCTCGAGTTCATCCACGCGTCCTCGTGGGACAAGGGCATCACCTGGCCCTTCGGCTTCAGTCCCACGCGCTCGGGCGAAGCCAACCGGCTCCACAACGCGGTCCTGCTCGCCAACCAGGAGATCCTCTCCCGCGCCGCGGTCGAGCCGCAGCTGCAGGGACTCGGCTCCACCATCGTCGCCTGCATGATCCGGCAGGACACGGCCGCCTACGCGAACGTGGGTGACAGCCGGCTGTACGTCTGGCGCGAGGGCCGCCTGAGCCAGATCACGGAAGACGACTCGTGGGCGGCCTCGATGTCACGGGCCGGCGCGCTGCCTGAGCAGATCGAGAAGTCCGGCATGAAGCACGTCCTGACGCGCGCGCTGGGCTCCTCCTCCGACATGAGCGTCGAGGTCGGCGAGTTCGACCTGGAGCCGGGAGACCTGCTGCTGATGTGCAGCGACGGCCTCTACGGCCCGCTCGGCGACGAGGGGATCGCAGCGGTCCTCAAGGAAACCGAGGCGGCGGTGGACGGGATCGCGCAGGCCCTGATCGATGCCGCCAACGCCGCGGGCGGGCCCGACAACATCACGGTCGTGCTCGTCAGACACGACGCCGCGGCGACGCTGGCCTAGGGCGCTTGTCGTGAAGAGGTTCGCCGGGTGTGGCTGTGGGCCCTAAGCGGTTCTTCGCACACCAGCCGGTCGCCCTCTCGCAGGCCGGCGGCGGCGCCGGCGCCTGCCGGCAACTCCAGCGTCTGCCAGGCCAGCCCGCCGCCCCGGGCGAGCCGCCAGGGGACCATCCGCGCCACGATGCGCCGCACCAGGCCGTCCCGATCGAGGAACACGACGTCGATCGGGAACCGCATAAAGCAGGTGTGCACGCTCGAGCACGGGCGGATGAGCATGCCGGAGCCTGACGCCAGGCCATCGCGGCCCAGGAGCCCCCGCCTGCGCGAGGACGGCGTGGCCGCCAGCTCCGCCTGGACGAGCAACGCGCCGGTCCGATCGATCACCACCCGGATCACGGGCAGGGCGGACGCGTTCATCGCGCGCGGGACTGGTCGAAGAGTTCGCGGATGCGCGGGGACACGAGTTTCGTCGAGAGGGTGAGATCCGTCTTCAACTTCCGCGCCTCGCGGAACTCGGCGAGGGCCTTCTCGCGGCGCGAGGCCGCCGAGTCGTCGGCCGCCGACAGCGCCAGCGTGGCGTGGGCCACTCCCAGGTACGCGTGCGCAATGGCCAGCGTCCCGCGGTCCGCTGAGCCGGCCGCCACGACCGTCTCGAGGTCGGTGATCGCGGCAGACACCTCACCCGTGAACAGCCGCTGGAGCGCCGCGTTGACGGGCGCCGCGCGCTGCGCCAGCGGAGCCGGCGTGGTCGCCGCCGGCGCCGGAGTCGTGGCTGGCTTCGCCACCGGTTCGGGCACGGGTGCCGGCTTCGGCGGCGGCGGCGGTGGCGGTGGCAGTGGTGCAACAGGCTGCGGCACTGACGCCAGCACGCCGGCGAGGTTCTCGCGCTGGAAGCGGGCCCGGTCGAGATTCTGCGCTTCGACGAGCACCTCGCGGGCCTGCGGATTGCGGCTGCCCGCGAGCTGGCGGCCGCGACGCTCGAGGTCCGCGAACTTCCGGCTGGTGTCGAGCGCAGCCGACGCGTCGCTGTTGGTGGCGTCGGCGGTGAACGCCGCCTGGAACTTCGCCTCGGCGTCCTTGTAGTTGCGCTTGTTCTCCAGGGCACGGCCGTCGGCGAGCAGCAGGCGGGAATCCGCGCGGGACTTCAAGTCCCGCGCATCGGCATTCGACGGGTCCTCGTCGAACACGGGCTTGAGCCGGGCGTTGACGTCGGCGTATCTCCCGCCGGTGAACGCCTCACGGGCGCTGGCCAGCGCGTTGCTGACCCGGGCCTGGCGGGCCTTGGCCTTCTCCTCGCCCAGCAGCCGGACTTCCTCGTCCTTGATGCGACGATCGATGTCGGTCACGCGCCCGTCAAGATTCTCACTCGCGAATCGCTCGGCGTTCGCCGACCTGGCCCGGGTGTATGCCGTCTTGGCATCGGCCAGGCGGCCGGCCCCGGCGCTCTGCTCGGCCGTCCGCTTCTGCTCGTCGAAGGTGCGGTTGCGCGTCTGGATGTCGCCAAGCAGCGCGGTGGCGGCCGACGCATCCGGATACGCCGCAATTGCGGCACTGGCCCGCTGCTGCGCCAGTCCCAGTTGCCCGCGATCGACGAGCGACTTCGCGTCCGCGTACAGCTGGTCAGACTGCACGCACTTCTCGGCCATCGAGAGGCGCGCGCCCTTGCCTTCCTTGTCGAACCAGTAGGGGCTGATCCCTTTCGCGTCCGTGAAGTCTTTCACGGCCCCCGCGCACGCTCCCGGACGCAGCGCTGCTTCGGCGCGGGCCAGCGTGGTGTTGAAGTCGTTCGGGCGCGGGTGCAGCCCGACCTCGATCTCCCGCGTGTAGCGATCGATCTCCTTCGCGTCTTTCGCGGGGAACCCCTTCTTCCGCGTCTTCGCCTGGTTCAGGTAGAGCGACGCGTTCTGGAAGTCCTGGAGATTGAAGTACGCGACGGTGAGATAGTACTGCGGGTAGTACGGATTCGACAGGTTACCTTCGCAGGTCTTGGCGTCGGTGGGGTTGGGATCGGCCTGCTCGGCCTTCTTGAGCTCAGTGACCGCCTGGGCCCACTGCCCGGCGTCGATGGCCTTCTTGCCGTTCCGGTACGGCACACAGCCTGGCGGCTGCGCGAATGCGGCTGCCGCCCAGGCGCACAGTACCAGGGCGGCAACCGCCACGAAGGACGCATGACGCGGGGACGTACGCGACCCCTATCGACTCTGCGCTACTTGCCGAAGCGAATGGCCGCCGACGCGATGAACTCGCTCCGCTGGTAGGCGGAACGCGTGTACGCGACGTCGAACTGGTAATTACCTACAATCCAGCCCGCCCCCAGCGACCAGCCGATGTCAGCGTTCCCCAGGTAGTAGGTCGGCTTGCTGGTGTCGAGCTGGTAGCCGTTGGCCCCGAGCACGCGGTTGCCGAGCACCGCCCGCTCGGTGACCCACAGAACCTGCTCGATGACCTGATCCGGGTAGTACACGTTTTCGCCGTGCTTGCCGCCGGCCGCGTCCGTGTAGATGCCCCCCAGGCTATTGGCGCCGACCGGATAGCGGAGGTTGTGCACCGGCAGGCGGAAGAGGCCGTAGCGGAAGAACAGCGGCTTCGCGCCCTGGATTAGCTTGACCTCCACGCCGCCGCGGTACTCCGTGCCGTTGTCGATGGAGAAACGGTTGCTCGTCCCGGCCCCGGCATTCGTGATCGGCGCCACCTGGACGGGCAGCGGCCCGATCGCGCTCTGGATGCCGGCCATGTCGCTGTAGAGGAGGACCGTGGTCTCCTTCGCGAGGTCATCGTAGTACACGTGAATCGCGTCGAAGGCGATGACCACGCGCTTGGCCATGGTCTTCCACGACGCGCCGAACCCGACGCGCCGCGGCGTGTTGAACGTCACCTGCCGCGTCGCCGAGCCGAGGCTCTCTTCGAGCTTCGACGCGCCGATGTCATTGTAGGTGAGCCCGAGGAACAGCGTGTCCTGGATCGGCTCGTAGAGCATCCCGACGTTGTACCCGAACGAATAGTCGGACGCGTCCATCTTGGTGGACTGGTAGTTGATCGTCCCCGTGCCGTACGACACCGGGGTGCGCGCCGCGTTCAGCGTCCCCGAGACGCGGTTGATCGACATCGAGCCGCCAATGCGGAAGTTCTCGGCCACCTTGTAGCCGACCGTGCCGGCAAACGTGCGCCCGACGTAGTTGAAGTCGGAGGTGACGCCCGGCAGCAGCGACTGCGAATAGGACACGATGCGGCGCGGCGAGTACGTGAAGCTGTCCGAATAGTGGAGAAACTGGTTGTAGCTCGCCCCGAACGAGAGGTTGTGCTTCCAGGGCATCACGACGTTGAAGAAGGTGATGCCTCCGGTCGTGTTCTTGGCGACCTCGCCGTAGCCGGTGAGGAGCGAGTCGTTGAACTGCAGGTGGCCGAACGGGGTGCTGACCCCCTTGCCCTCGATGTAGATCTGCTTCTGGAGCATGTTCGTCAGGCCCGCGGGGTTCGAGATGGCCGAACTCGCGTCGTTCGCGATCCCGATGAACGCCCCGCCCATGCCCGCCGCGCGCGCGCCGGGATTGGAGAAGTTGAAGGGGAATGTCGCGAAGTGCTCTTCGTCGGTTTGTGCCCAGGCCGACGAGGCCACTCCGAGAGCAAGCATGGCGAGAACCACGACCCGGATATTCAGCGATTTCATCGGCGCTCTCCTGACGGTCCCGTCACCACGGTGCGTGGCACGGACCCGACGTCCACCGGCCTCTAGGAGCCAGACGTGATCACTACTTCTTCGTGATCGACCCAATTTCAGCCGACAGATCGAAGCCGGGCAATGCCCAGGCTGCACTCTGCGACCGACCCGCTTCGACTGTGACGGTGAAGTCTCCGCTCAGACCCATGTCGGAGCTTCTTGCCGTGACATTATACTCGCCCGGGGGCAGCGTGACCAGACACGGTGTCACCAGGCCGCTGCCCACCACCTCCGTCATCTCGTGCCCGTCGGCCACCCGACGAATCGACGTGACCGTCGACCAGGGCGTGGTGTTGATGGCCACGGTCCCCGGGGCTTCGACCTGGGCCCTGGCAGGCGGCGAGGTGCCGCGCGGCCCCCTCGACATCCAGACACCCGCCACAATCAGTATCAAAACGGCGACAGCCGCCGCGCCGTACAGCGGCGCCTTGCTCTTCGTCGCCGCCTTCTTCTTGGCGGGACGCACCTCGACGCGGTCCTTCAGCCGGACGTCGGTGTCATCCCGAAGCAGCGGCCCCGTCGGGCGCAGCGTCGTGCCACCCGGCGAGTGGGCCAGGGTGCTGCCAATGGCGTCGGCGGCCGTGTGACCCAGCGCCTCAGCCGCCGTCCGGCCCAGTTCATCACCCGCCGTCCGGGCCAACCCGTCGCCGGCGGTCCGGGCCAGCGGATCGGCCGCCGTCGTGCCGCCCCCGAGCGTCGCCGACCGGCGGTCGGAAACCAGGTCGCTCCCGCGACGCGGGCTCTGCGCGGACGACTCCGACACGGTCGATGAGGCCAACGGCTCCTGCCTGAGCGCCACCGGCGGAACGGGTATCTGGGGAGCCGGCGCCAGCGCGGTGGCGTCGCCGGGGCGATCGAACTCCCAGGCTGCCGGCACGGCCGGCGGGCCCGACAGCGGCGCCGGCAGCCCGGCGCCAGGCGCCAGGCCCACGGCGAGGGACGTTCGTTCATCGTCCTCGATCGGCGGCGGGGCCTCAATCGTGGCGATGACGCCTGGCACCGAGAGGCTGGTCCGCTCCTCGTCGTCGGCCGCCGTCGGGCGATACGCGGGGTCGCGCGGCGGGAGCACGGCGCGCTGTTCCAGGTTCGCGAGGGCACCCTGAACGAGGGGGTGATTGAGGCTGCTCGTGCGCAGGAGCGCGATCGCGCCATCACGGTCGCCGGACTCGAACTGGAGTCGGGCGCGTTCGACCAGCGCCTTCGCCTGCTCGAAGGCCTCGCGCTGCCGGCTGCCCTCGGCCGCGGCCAGATCGGCCTCTCGCTGACGCGCCTCGGCCAGGCGCGTCTCGAGATCGCCCAGCGTCGTCGCAATCACGGGGTGCGGGGGCGAGAACGTCCGCAGGGCCTGGATCGCGCTGGTGCGATCGCCGTCATCGAACCGGCGCACCGCCTCCTGACTCGCCAAGCGTGCCTGCGCGTCACGTTCCGCCTTGCGCTGGGCCTCGGCGCTGCGCTGCGCCTCGTCCTCACGCCGCCTGGCCTCTTCGGCCTGCCGGGTCATCTCGCCAAGCGCCGCCGTCACCGCCGGGTGGGCCGGCAGGAACTCCTTCAGCAGCAGCAGGCCGCCGGTTCGATCACCCTCGGAAAACCGGCGGGTGGCCTGCTCGACCAGCCGTTTCGCCCGCTCGTCGAGGTCGCGCTTCTTCTGCTGCCGGTCGAGCGCCTCGAGAACGCTCTCGCGCAGCGCCCGGGCGCGCGTGTTCGTGCGGTCGACGACCATCACCCGGTCGAGCGCCCGGAGCGCGTCCTCGAACTGCGTCCTGGCCAGCGCCTGCTCGGCCTCCGACAGGCCCCGCATGATCGACTCGTCGCGGGTCGCACGCTCCTCGGCCTCCCGCGAGGCATCGTCCACCATCAGCCGCAGACGCATGGCATCCGACGACCCGGGGCTGACCTCCAGCGCCTGCTTGACCAGCTGCGAGGCCTCCTGGAATTGCCGGCGCTCCAGCGCCACCCGCGCCTGGCCCAGCAGTTCGTCGGCGCGCGCCTGCTCCTGCGCGGCGCGCGCGCGTTCGGCGAGCTCGATGGCCGGGGCGTGATCGGGGTCGAAGACGAAGATCTGCTGGCAGGACTTGATCACCTCGTCGTGATCGCCCTGGTCGAACGCCTGCCGGGCTTTCGCCAGCCACAGGTCGATCTGCTGCGCGCGGTACCGCGCGGCATCCTCGCGGTTCGATCCCTTCTTCAGGCTGGAACTGGACGGCGTCGGCGTGAAGGGGTTGGAGAGCAGCTGCCCGTGCATGCTGGAGTCGCCCCGGGAGGGTGACTGGTTCACGCCGAACAGCGCGGCAGACAGCTGGAGGAGATCCTCCCGCATCGCCGAGAGATCCTGGTAGCGCTGGGTCACGTCCTTGTGCAGCGCCTTGTTCACGATACGCACCAGGCGCGGATCGAGCCCGGGCACGAACGACTCCACGGCCGCGGGCTGATCGAGCAGGATGCGATGCAGGATCCCGTCCTGGAGATCGCCGGGAAACGCCTTCCGGAACGCCAGCAGCTCGTAGGTCACCGCGCCGACGGCGAACACGTCGCTGCGATGGTCGACGCCCTTGCCGGTCACCTGCTCGGGCGACATGTACGACAGCGTGCCCATGAGCACGCCCGCCAGCGTCATGCCCGACGTCCCCAGGCGCGCGATGCCGAAGTCGACGATCTTGAGCGTGCCCGACATGTCGACGATGAGGTTCGCCGGCTTGACGTCCCGGTGGACCACGCCCGCCCGGTGCGCGTAGGCCAGCCCGTCGCACAACTGCGCCAGCAGGTTGAGCTTGGCGGCAATGGGCATCGGATCGCGGGTGCGAACGATCTCGGCCAGCGTCCGGCCCGGGATGTACTCCATCACGATGAACGGCCGGCCGCTCTGCTCGCCGACGTCGTAGATGGCGACGATGTTGATGTGGCTCAGCCGGCCGGCGGACTGGGCCTCGCGGATGAACCGGTCGCGCAGGTCCTTCGATTCGATGCCCTCCCGGATGAACTTCACGGCGACCTTGCGATCGATGACCGGGTCGCGCGCGAGGTAGACGGCTCCCATGCCGCCCTCGCCGAGCTGCTCGAGGACCGAATACCGTCCGATCTGCGTTGGATGCGTGGCCACGAAAGTGTCTAGTCTCCCGGATGGGCTCAGGGTTCCGGCAGCCAGCGCGCGACGATCGCCGTCGCGTTGTCCCGGCTGCCCGCGTCCAGCGCTGCCCGGACCAGCGCCACCGCGGCGTCCTGGGGCGCCGCCGCCCCTGACACAATGTCACGGATTCGTGAGGCCCCGAGCACGCCGTGCGTGCCGTCGCTGGACAGCACGATCCAGTCGCCCGCCTCGGGGGTCAGCTCGACGATGTGCGGCTCGACGTGCTCCCGGGCTCCCAGCACATCGGTCAGCACGTTGCGCATCGGATGGGCCGCGAGCGACTCCCGGGTCAACGCCGCATTTTCGGCGAGCATCGCTTCGACCCAGGAGTCGTCGCGCGTCACCTGCGTCACCCGGTCACCCGAAATCACGTACAAGCGGCTGTCCCCGAGATGCCCCACGGCTAGCAGGGTCCGGGACGCCAGCGCCGCCACGATGGTGGTGCCCATCCCCGTGAAATCGCTGCTGGATTCGGCGGTCCTGAACACGCGCCGATTGGCGACGAGGATCGCGGTCCGAAGACGGTTGCCGTCGTAGGACATCTGCGGGTTGATGCCGTACGGCCATGTGAATTCCCGATCGGCCTGCGTCCTGGTGATGAAGCCCTCCATGGCCTCCCGGGTCAGCCTGGACGCCACCTCGCCCGCCGCGTGCCCGCCCATCCCGTCGGCGACGAGCATGAAGCCCAGGTCCGGCAGGATGCCGAAAGCATCCTCGTTGCTGGTGCGCACGGTGCCGACGTCGGAGTAGCCGCCGGGGATCAACATGACGTGATTCGGGATTGTAGAACAAGCAGGACCGCCGGTAAACGTGAAACTCCGGCCGTACAGGCGACAGGGAGGCAGAATCGCGGGATTCTGCCTCCCTGTGCGGGTCGGCCGGGCCGCCGCGGGCGGTCTACTCGTCCGGGTCCGTCGGCAGTCCGATGTTGTCGCCCGGCTCGACGATGTACTCCATCTCGCGCTCGAGCTCGAGCTCTTCCTCGCTCGGCGGCGGCGGCGGCGGCGGCTCGTCGATCGGGATCCGGACGTTCTTGTAGTAGTCGAAGCCGGTCCCGGCCGGGATGAGCCGGCCCATCGTGACGTTCTCCTTCAGGCCGCGCAGGAAGTCGACCTTGCCGGAGATGGACGCCTCGGTGAGCACGCGCGTGGTCTCCTGGAACGACGCGGCCGAGATGAACGACTCGGTCGAGAGCGACGCCTTGGTGATGCCGAGCAGGACCGGGCGGCCCTTGGCCGGCGTCTTGCCCTCCATGATGACGCGCTCGTTCTCCTCGCGGAACCGGAACTTGTCGACCACGTCCTCGACGAGGAACTCGGTGTCGCCGACCTCCTCGATCTTGACCCACCGCATCATCTGACGGGTGATCGTCTCGATGTGCTTGTCGTTGATCGTGACGCCCTGCAGCCGGTAGACCTCCTGGATCTCGTTGACCAGGTACCGCTGCAGTTCCTTCTCGCCGAGGACCGCCAGGATGTCGTGCGGGTTGCGCGGCCCGTCCATCAGCGGATCGCCCGCCCGGATCGGTTCGGCTTCCTGCACGCTCACGTGGACGCCGCGCGGGATTTCGTACTCGCGATGTTCCGCGCCCGCTTCCTCCGGCACGATCAGCACCTTGCGGCGGCCCTTCACGATGCCGCCGAACTTCACCACGCCGTCGATCTCGCTCATGATCGCCGGGTCGCGCGGCTTGCGCGCCTCGAACAGCTCGACCACGCGCGGCAGGCCGCCCGTGATGTCCTTGGTCTTCGTGGTCTCGCGCGGGATCTTCGCCAGGACGTCGCCGGCGAACACTTCCTCGCCGTCCCGCACCATGAGGTGGGCGCGCGACGGCATGTGGAAGCGGCGGGTCGCCCCGTCCTTCAGCTTGACTTCGATCGACGGCTGCTTCTTCTCGTCCGGCGAGTCGATGATGATGTAGCGCGAGAGGCCCGTCACCTCGTCGACTTCCTCGTGGACGGTCACGCCCTCGATGATGTCCTTGAAGCGGATGACGCCCGTGCCGTCCGAGAGGATCGACACGGTGTACGGATCCCACTCGGCCAGGACGGTGTTCGGCTCGACGTGCTGGCCGTCCTTCACCTTCAGGCGCGCGCCGTACACCAGCTGGTGGCGCTCACGGTCGCGGGCCTTCTCGTCCTGGATGACGAGCGACCCGCTGCGGTTCATGACGACGAGCCCGCCGCCCGAATCCGTCCCGGTCCGCCCGATGACGGTCTGGAGGCCGTGGAACCTGACGGTGCCGCCGTGCGCCGACTCGAGGGTCGACTGCTCGGCGATGCGCGACGCCGTGCCGCCGATGTGGAACGTGCGCATCGTCAGCTGCGTGCCCGGCTCGCCGATCGACTGCGCCGCGATGACGCCCACCGCCTGGCCCAGCTCCACCAGACGGCCTGTCGCCAGGTCGCGCCCGTAGCACTTCGCGCACACGCCGCGCCGCGACTCGCAGGTCAGCACCGAGCGGATCTTGACGCGCTCGATGCCGGCGTCCTGGATGGCCGCGCCCAGCTCCTCGGTGATCTCCTCGCTGGCCTCGCACAGCGTCTCGTCGGTGAACGGGTCGGCCACCCGCTCGAGGGCCACCCGGCCGATGATGCGGTCGCGCAGGGGTTCGATGGTCTCCCCCCCTTCGATGATCGCCTGCGACTCGATGCCGTCCAGCGTGTGGCAGTCCGGTTCCGAGATGATCACGTCCTGCGCCACGTCGACGAGGCGGCGGGTCAGGTAGCCCGAGTCCGCCGTCTTGAGCGCGGTGTCGGCCAGGCCCTTGCGCGCGCCGTGCGTCGAGATGAAGTACTGGAGCACCGTGAGGCCTTCACGGAAGTTCGACGTGATGGGCGTCTCGATGATCTCGCCCGACGGCTTCGCCATCAGGCCGCGCATGCCGGCCAGCTGCCGGATCTGCTGCTTCGAGCCGCGGGCGCCCGAGTCGGCCATGATGTAGACCGCGTTGAACGCGCCCAGCTCGGTGTCGAGCGACTTCATCCCGCCGAACATGTGGTCGGCGATCTTCTCCGTGACGTCCGACCAGATGGCGATCACCTTGTTGTAGCGCTCGCCGTTGGTGATCGCGCCTTCGAGGTACTGCTGCTCGACCTGGATGACCGCCTGGCGGGCCTCCTCGACGAGCTTCTCCTTCTCGGCCGGCACGATGAGGTCGTTGATCCCGATCGACAGCCCGGACTTGGTCGCGTAGAGGAACCCGAGGTCCTTCAGGCTGTCGAGCATCTCGACGGTCTTCTCGATGCCGAACCGCAGGTAGCAGTACTGCACGACCTGCTGCAGGCCCTTCTTCTTCAGGAGGCCGTTCACGAACGGCATCACCGCCGGCGTGGCGTCGTTCAGGATGACCCGGCCCACCGTCGTGTTGATGACCTTGCTGG
>Ga0315271_10000778_pt1 | contig 18436 bp, 18 predicted proteins | sample C3_top_MG_FD_204664 | JGI IMG/M metagenome (GOLD analysis project Ga0315271, IMG submission 204664) | Sediment microbial communities from Yellowstone Lake, YNP, Wyoming, USA - C3_top | ecosystem: Environmental > Aquatic > Freshwater > Lake > Sediment | place: USA: Wyoming | collected 2017-08-01
CATGACTTTGCGACACCCTGCGATGCGGCTTCGTTCCTGGGCCCGGCTGGCCGTCGTCTGCGCGAGCCTGGCCGCCAAACCCGGCTGGGCACAGACCGCCGAAGGCGATTCGCTGTACCGGCAGCTCGGCGGCCAGGGCGGCCTGGTCACGCTGGTGGACGACTTCATGGTCCGCCTCCTCGCCGACCCGCGCATGCATCCGTTCTTCAGGGATGCGGACCACCCCAAGGTGAAGGAAGCGCTGGTGGCGCAGTTCTGCGAAGTGGCCGGCGGCCCGTGCCGGCACCGAGGCCCGGACATGAAGAAGGCGCACGCCGGTTTCGACATCTCGCGCAGCGACTTCAACCGGTTGGTCGAGGTGCTGCAGCAGAGCATGGACGCGCAAGGCATCGCCTTTCGCACCCAGAACCGCCTGCTGGCGAAGCTGGCGCCGATGCACCGCGAGATCGTCAACTTTCCGCCCTAGCGCAGCGGGTCGGCACCGGCTTGCGCGGCCCGCGGCCGACGCGACGGCGCACTCGACCGGACTATGATCCGCGCGATGGCAATGCCCCTGTCGATGACGCTCGCCGCAGCGGCCAACCCCTAGCGCCACCATGTCGATGCCGGACATCCGCTACCCGTCGATCGACGGCCTGCGCGCCTTCGAGGCCAGCGCCCGGCTGGGCAGTTTCGAACGCGCCGCCGACGAGTTGAACGTCACGGCCAGCGCGGTCGGCAAGCGCGTCGCTACGGTCGAAGACCTGCTCGGTGCGGCGCTGTTCACCCGCGGCACGAAGGCGCTCGCCCTCACCACCACCGGCAAGGAGTACCTGGCCCAGGTCGCCGCGGCGCTGGGCCTGCTCGCCGCAGTGCCGCTGCACCAGCGCGCGGTACAGCGCACGCAACGGCTGCGGGTGACGACCCCACCGACCTTCGCGCGCCAGGTTCTTGTGCCGCACCTCGAGCCGTTCACGCTCGCGCACCCGGACGTCGAGCTCGAGGTGCTGCTGTCCATCCCCTACCTCGACGTGGCCGGTTCCGACGCCGACGTCGAGGTGCGCAACGGCCACGCGGCGGCCCACGGCGGCACGGTGTTGATGCACGACGTGGTGCTGCCGGTGGCCGCGCCCGCGTTGCTTGCGCGCCTCCCGCCCATGCGCGTTCCGGCTGACCTGGCCCATGCCCCGCTGTTGCGCACGCCGCTCGAACCCTGGTCGCCCTGGTTCGCGGCGGCCGGCCTGGCCTGGCCCGAGCCGAACCAGGGCACCCGGCTGGTCGACCTGGGCCTGACGCTGGAAGCCGCCGTCAGCGGCCAGGGCGTGGCACTGGCCCGGCCGAGCCTGGCGCGGCACTGGCTGGCCAGCGGCGCGCTGGTGCCACTGTTCGCCATCACCGCCGTGCCGGCCCACCAGTACTACGTGCTGCCGCATGCGCGGCACGGCGCCGCCGCGCTGTTCGCGGATTGGCTGACGGGTGTGTGCGAGCAGGTTGCAGCGCAGTCGCTGGCCACGACACTGGCGCTGGTTTCGCCCGTCGCCTGAAAATCTTTCCGGTCGATTCGGCACGTGCGTCGCTAGCATCGCGGTGCACCGAAGCCCAACCGAAAAGATCGAGGAGACCCCACCATGCCCACCATCACGAACATCGAAGACCTGCGCGTCCTCGCCGAGAAGCGCGTGCCGCGCATGTTCTACGACTACGCCGACTCGGGCTCGTACACCGAGAGCACCTACCGCGCGAACGAGAGCGACTTCCAGAAGATCAAGCTGCGCCAGCGTGTCGCGGTGAACATGGAGAACCGCACGCTGCGCACCACGATGGCGGGCATTCCCACCGCCATGCCGGTGGCCATCGCACCGACCGGCCTGACCGGCATGCAGCACGCCGACGGCGAGATCCTGGGCGCACTGGCAGCGAAGAAGTTCGGCATCCCGTTCACGCTGTCGACCATGAGCATCTGCTCGATCGAGGACGTGGCCGCCGCCACGCAGGCGCCGTTCTGGTTCCAGCTCTACGTCATGAAAGACCGCGACTTCATCGAACGCCTGATCGACCGGGCCAAGGCCGCGAACTGCAGCGCGCTGATGCTCACGCTCGACCTGCAAATCCTTGGCCAGCGCCACAAGGACATCAAGAACGGCCTGTCGACACCGCCCAGGCCCACGCTGATCAACATCCTGAACCTCATGACCAAGCCGCGCTGGTGCCTGGGCATGCTGGGCACGAAGCGGCACAGCTTCGGCAACATCGTCGGCCATGCCAAGGGCGTGGGCGACCTGTCGTCGTTGAGTTCCTGGACCGCCGAACAATTCGACCCCGCGCTGAGCTGGGCCGATGTGGAATGGATCAAGAAGCGCTGGGGCGGCAAGCTGATCCTGAAAGGCATCATGGACGCCGAAGACGCGCGCCTGGCCGTGAACAGCGGTGCCGACGCGATGATCGTCTCGAACCACGGTGGCCGCCAGCTTGACGGCGCGCCCTCGTCGATCAACGCGCTGCCGGCCATTGCCGATGCGGTGGGCAAGGACATCGAGGTCTGGATGGATGGCGGCATTCGCTCCGGGCAAGACGTGCTGAAGGCCTGGGCGTTGGGCGCACGCGGCACCCTGATCGGCCGCTCGTTCCTGTACGGCCTGGGCGCGATGGGTGAGGCCGGCGTGACCAAGGCGCTCGAGGTGCTCGCCAAGGAACTCGAGATCACGATGGCGTTCTGCGGCCACACCGACATCCGCACCGTCGACCGCGGCATCCTGCTGCCGGGGACCTTCCCGACCTGAGCCTGCTTGCCTGATGGCGGCGCGGCGGGGCGCGGCGCTTCAAACTGGGTGTTTCCGATGCCTGTGCATCGGCCTACAGTGGGGTTGCCGGCGACTCGTTCGGAGGCTCCCATGACACTGCAGCAACATCACGCCCTCAAGGTCTGGCATTCACGCCAAGGGCGGCAGCACCCGCTCGAGAAGGCCACCTGGGATCTGGTGCTCACGCTGTGGCTGGTGGGCTGGGTCGGTGGCCCGGCTGCGCTCCTGCTGGGTGCGGGCTGGGCCGAGTTGGCGTGCCTGGCGGTGCTGTTTCTGCCCGGCCGGTATGTGGCGTTGCGCCGGGCACTGCACCGCACCCGGCGGCTGCGCTGCGACTGGATCGCCGCGCTGCGCTGAATCCCGTGCGGCGAAGCGGCCGGCTCAGGTCAGAGCAGGCGCGCCTCGAAGGTATTGCAGCTGTCGACCTTGCCGGTTTCGAAGCCGCGCGTGAACCAGCCGACCCGCTGCGCGCTGGTGCCATGGGTGAAGCTCTCGGGCACCACCTGGCCGCGGGACTTGCGTTGCAGGGTGTCGTCACCGATCTGCGAGGCCGCGTTCAATGCAGTCTCGATGTCGCCCTGCTCGAGACGCCAACCCTGCTCCGCCTGCGAGCGCTTGGCCCAGACGCCGGCAAAGCAGTCGGCCTGCAGTTCGAGGCGCACGCTCATCGCATTGCCCTGCGCCTCGCTGCCACGCACCCGCGCGGCATCGACCTTGCCGCTGATGCCCAGCAGGTTCTGCACGTGGTGCCCGACCTCGTGGGCGATCACGTAGGCCTGCGCGAACTGACCCGGCGCGCCAAGGCGCGAGCTCATCGTCTCGAAGAAGCTCATGTCGAGGTAGACGTGGCCGTCGGCCGGGCAATAGAACGGGCCCATCGCCGCCTCACCCTGGCCGCAACCCGTGGGGTAGCTGCCGCGGTACAGCGTGAGCTTGGGCTTCTGGTAGGTCTTGCCGGACTGGCTGAAGGCGTCGCCCCAGACCACTTCGGTGCTGCGCAGCACCTGCGACACGAAGCGAGCCTGCGCGTCGCCGGCCGGTGGCTTGGCGACCGGCCCGGCCGGGGCCGTCTGCTCGCTCTGCCCGCCACCGCTGAGCAGCCCCAGCACCGTCAGCGGGTTGATGCCGAAGACCCAGCCGGCCACCAGCGCCACCGCGATCGTGCCAACGCCGATGCCGCGCCCGCCGCCGAAACCGAACCCGCGGCCACCACCACCGCTGGAGCCGCGCGCGTCTTCGACGTTGTCGCTCTCGTCCTGGCCATCCATTCTCATCAACCACTCCTTGGGCGACGCGGCGCCGTGCAGATCAATGGGGTGGCCGGGTCAGGCCTTGGGCAGCGTCACGCCGCGCTGGCCCTGGTACTTGCCGCCACGATCCTTGTAGCTCGTTTCGCAGACCTCGTCGCTCTCGAAGAACAGCACCTGGGCGCAGCCTTCGCCGGCATAGATGCGGGCCGGCAGCGGCGTGGTGTTGCTGAACTCGAGCGTGACGTAGCCTTCCCATTCGGGCTCGAAGGGCGTGACGTTGACGATGATGCCGCAGCGCGCGTAGGTGCTCTTGCCAAGGCAGATGGTGAGCACATTGCGCGGGATGCGGAAGTACTCCATCGTGCGCGCCAGCGCGAAGCTGTTCGGCGGGATCACGCACACATCGCCCTCGATGTCGACGAAGCTCTTCTCGTCGAAGTTCTTCGGGTCGACCACGGTGCTGTAGATGTTGGTGAAGACCTTGAACTCGCGTGCGCAGCGGATGTCGTAGCCATAGCTGCTGGTGCCGTAGCTGACGATGCGCTCGCCGGCTGCGTTCTGCCGCACCTGGCCGGGCTCGAAGGGCTCGATCATGCCGGTCTGCTCGACCATGCGGCGTATCCATTTGTCGCTCTTGATGCTCATGCCTGCCCCGTCGAAAGTTGGCCGATTGTAGGGAGGTCGAGGCCTTGCGGGCCGCTCTGGCCGGGCTGGCAGCGCCGCGTCGATTGGCCTACCATTTGCACCATCGTGACCCCGAAAGGCCGACCATGCGCGCCACCACCGAACTGCTGAGCCAGTACGCGGCCTACCACCGCGACCGCCGCAACATCATCAGCCACTTCATCGGTGTGCCGTTGATCGTGTTCGCCGTCGGCGTGTTGCTCGCCCGGCCCGCCTTCGTGCTCGGCGGGTTCACGCTCAGCCCGGCATGGTTCGCGTTCGCGCTGGTCGCCACCTGGAACCTCAGCCGTGGCGATCTGGTGCTCGGTGCGGCCGTGAGCGCCTGCACGGCCGGGTTGATCCTGGCCGGCCAGCACGTCGCCGATGGCAGCATGGCGTCGTGGCTGGGCTGGGGCGTTGGCAGCTTCGTCGTCGGCTGGCTGATCCAGTTCGTCGGCCACTGGTACGAGGGCCGCAAGCCGGCGTTCGTGGACGACATCGTCGGCCTGCTCGTCGGCCCGATGTTCGTGACGGCCGAGGCGATGTTCATGCTGGGCTGGAACAAGCCGCTGCACGTCGAGATCGAGCGCCGCGTCGGTCCGACACACCTGCGCGACCTGGCCCGAATCGCCTGATCAGGCCCGACCCGAAGTGTCCGGGGAATCCGGGTTCGGTGATGTGCGCGCCGGCTCCGGCTCCGAATCGAAGCGCTCGAACCCGCTGTAGCAGATGAAGTGCCGGTTCATGGCCCGCCCGAACAGCGCCAAGCCCAGCTGAGCCGCGAGCTGCTGCCCCATCTGCGTGATGCCGCTGCGCGACACGATGATGGGCACGCCCATCTGCGCCGACTTGATGACCATCTCGCTCGTCAATCGACCGGTCGTGTAGAAGACCTTGTCTGCGCCGGTCACGCCATGGAGCCACATCCAGCCGGCGATGGTGTCGATGGCGTTGTGGCGGCCGACATCTTCGACGAAGGTCAGCAACTCGTCTTGCCGGAACAGCGCACAGCCATGCACCGAACCAGCCGACTTGTAAGTGCTCTCCTGCACGCGCATGGCGTTCAGCAGGCCGTACAAGGTGTGCTGGCTGATGCGGGCGGTGGACTCGGTGGCGGCGGGCAACCGGACGGCTTCGAGATCGCCCATCAGATCGCCGAACACGGTGCCCTGCCCGCAGCCGGTGGTGACGACACGCTTGGCCGTCTTCAGATCGAAGTGCTCGATGCCGGCGCGCGTGTTAACGGCAGCTGCCTGAACGTCCCAATCGACAGTGATCGATTCGATGTCGGTCACGGCCTCGACCAACCGCTGGTTGCGCAGGAAGCCCAGCACCAGCAATTCGGGCGACGCGCCGAGCGTCATCAGCGTGACGAGCTCGCGCTTGTCGACGAACACCGTGAGCGCACGCTCGGCCGGCACCGCGATGCGACGCGTGGCACCGAATTCGTCGAGCACGTCGAGCTCGTGCGTGAGGGGCGCTGCAGCGGCTGTCAGGCGGGGGGTGAGCGTCATGCGCCCACTGTAGGCGAATGCCGCAGTGCGGTCGCCCGAGGCGGCCTTCGGCGCCGACGGGTGCACTACTTCTTCGGCTGGCCCTGCAACTCGGCGGAGGTTGTCTTGCTGCCGGGCGGCGACACCGCCATGGTGGCCGGCGAGTGCGCGCCCGATGCTTCGAGCGGTGGTGCGGCCACGGGCGCCACGAACGGACCCGGATCAGCGCAGGCCGGCGTCTCGACTGCCGCGGGAGGCTCCTTGCCGGCCGCCTTGCTGCCCTTGCGGTAAGCCTCGGCGGCATGGTCCATGGCTCGGCACAGCTGGAAGGCGCCGACCTTGTCGGCCCAGGCGGTCTTCAAGGCGGCCTCTGCCGACTTGGCCTTCGCTTCGTCGCTCGGCGCCGGCAACTTGGCGAAGGCCGGAGCGGCCGCCAGCAGGGCAATGATCAGGGCGGGGATCAGGGCGGGAATGGCACGGCGCATGGGTGTGTCCTTGCTGGAATCAGTGCGCCCCCAGGCCTTCCGAGGCGGTGGCGCAACTCGGTGGTCAGGTCAATGTTGGGCGACGGTTCGCTCGGGCGGATCGGCCGCCGGGGTGCGCTGCGCCGGGATCTTGCCGGCGCGGATGTCGTCGTACCAGAGTTCGTGGTGCTCGCGGGCCCAGGTTTCGTCGACATACCCGGTCTTCATGCCCTGGTAGGCACCCTTCGTGCCGATCGTGCCGAGATAGATGTGGCCGATGAACAGGCACACCATCAGCAGCGTCGCGACGGCATGCACCATGTGCGCGACCTGCATGTCGCCGCGCAGGTAGTCGAGCCCGGGCAACAACTGGTCGAGCACCAGGCCCGAACCGACCACGACGAAACCTAGCAGGAAGACGCCGCCCCAGAACACGAGCTTCTCGCCGGCATTGAAGCGACCCGACGGCACGTCGTGCTCGCCGAACATGCCACCACCCCGCAGCAGCCAGGGGATGTCTCCGCGGCTCGGCAGGTTGTCTCGCACGAAGGTCACGAACACCACCACCAGCGACACGGCGAACAGCGGCCCGGCGAAGTTGTGCGCCGACTTGAGCGCGTAGGCCAGCCAGCCGAACAGCGCGTGGCCGATCACCGGCAGCAGCACGAACTTGCCGAAGGCCATCACCAGCCCGGAGATGGCGAGGATGGAAAAGGCGGTCGCGTTGCTCCAGTGGGCCGCGCGCTCGAAGTAGGTGAAGCGCTCGATCCGCCGGCCGGTGTCGGGCTCGTGCCCACCGAGCGTGCCCATCGCGAAATAGAACAACGCGACCGCGAGCAGCGTGATCAGCACCAGCGCCCCGCCGTACGGAATCAGCCACTGGTTGCGCACCTGCCGCCAGGCTTCCCCGGCGTTCGTCAGGCGCGAACCCGGGTACTCGGTGAAGGCCTGGATCAGCACGCCCTTCTCGGCACCCGGCAGGTTGGTGACACCCTTGTCGACACCCGACTCGCGCACCGCGCGCCAGAACGGCGCGTTGTTGCCAGGCTGGCTCTGCGAGCGCTGCGCGTTGGTGTCGCTGGCCTTGGGTTCCGCCGGCGCGACGAACCCCGCCGGCGCCCCGGAGGCCGGCATGCCCGCGACTGCAGCGGACTCGTCGGCGCGGGCGTACCGCGGCAAGGCCAGCAGGAAGGCGATCACCAACCCGAGCAGCAACGGCTCGAGGGCGACCGCCAGGCGAGAGATCGGCGTCAGCGCAGAGCTTTGCATCGCGGTTCTCCAACGGTCAGCGGTTCGGTGAACTCAACGGGCGTAGTCATTCTGCGACTGGTTGCGCGCACGCATCTGCGCATCCCAGGCGGCCTTGTCGCCGCCTTTCCAGCCGGCGGCTGCAAAGCCGGGCTTGGCGGCATCGCTGGTCGACCAGGCCGGAGCGTCGGCCTTGCGGCCCGAGGCGCCCGCCACTTGCGGCTTCTCGGTGCAGGCGGCAAGCGCCGCCAGCAACACGAACCCGAGGACCTTGCCACCGGCGTTCACTTCTTCACCTCGCCGACCGGCGTGGCGGCCACAGCCTGTGCCGGCTTGCCGTAGGCCGTGCCCCAGCCCCAGACCTCGCTGCCCTTGCCACGGTTGAGCACGCGGGTGCGGAAGATGTCGGCCACCACATCGCCATCACCGCCCAGCAGCGCCTTGGTCGAGCACATCTCGGCGCAGGCCGGCAGCTTGCCTTCGGAAAGGCGGTTGCGGCCGTACTTCGCGTTCTCGGCCTCGCTGCCGTTGACCTCGGGGCCGCCGGCGCAGAAGGTGCACTTGTCCATCTTGCCGCGCAGGCCGAAGGTGCCGTTGGTCGGGAACTGCGGCGCGCCGAATGGGCAGGCGTAAGAGCAGTAGCCGCAGCCAATGCAGACGTCCTTGTCGTGCAGCACCACGCCTTCGTCGGTGCGGTAGAAGCAGTCGACCGGGCACACCGCCATGCAGGGCGCATCGGAACAATGCATGCACGCGACCGAGATGCTCTTCTCGCCCGCCACGCCATCATTCAGCGTGACCACGCGGCGCCGGTTCACACCCCAGGGCACATCGTGCTCGGCCTTGCAGGCGGTGACGCAACCGTTGCATTCGATGCAACGCTCGGCGTCGCAGATGAACTTCATTCGTGCCATTGAAAATCTCCAATCAAAGCGAACCGAGCCGGCGCCGGGCCGCTCCAGGGGTCACGAAGAGGCCCACCTCGTGGACCTCGGCGGCTCGGCACCCCCTCGGGGGGCGGCGGATGTACCCATCGGCCGGGGGCGTCATGTCGCGCGCTCGACCTGGCACAGCGTCGTCTTGGTTTCCTGCATCATCGTCACCGAGTCGTAGCCGTAGGTCGTCGCGGTGTTGATGGCCTCGCCGCGGATGATCGGCGCGGCGCCCTCGGGGTAGTACTGCAGCAGGTCGATGCCCTGCCAGCGGCCCGAGAAGTGGAAGGGCATGAACACGGTCTCGCGGTCGACGCGTTCCGTGACCTGCGCCTTGACGCGGATGCGCGCCCCGGTCGGCGTGGCAACCCAGACGTTCTCGCCATCGCGAATGCCACGGTCGTTCGCGGCCGCCGGGTTGATCTCGATGAACATCTCCTGCTGCAGCTCGGCCAGCCAGGGGTTGGAGCGCGTCTCTTCGCCGCCGCCCTCGTACTCGACGAGCCGGCCGCTGGTCATGATCAGCGGGAACTGCTTGCCGATGTCCTTGTTCTTTTCCTGCACGCTCTTGTACAGCGTGGGCAGGCGCCAGAAGGCCTTCTTGTCGTCGTGCGTCGGGTACTTCGCGATCATCTCGGGCCGGTTCGAATAGAGCGGCTCGCGGTGCTGCGGCACGGGGTCGGGGAAGTTCCACACCACGGCGCGCGCCTTGGCGTTGCCGAACGGGTGGCAGCCATGCGTCAGCGCCACGCGCTGGATGCCGCCCGACAGATCGGTCTTCCAGTTCTTGCCCTCGGCGGCCTTCTTCTCCGCATCGGTCAGGTCGTTCCACCAGCCGAGTTTCTTCAGCAGGATGTGGTCGAACTCCGGGTAGCCGGTGGTGATGTCGGCGCCCTTCGAGCACGAGCCGTCTTCGGCCAGCAGGCTCACGCCTTCGCGCTCGACACCGAAGTTGGCGCGAAAGTTGCCGCCGCCTTCCATCACGTGCTTCGACGTGTCGTAGAGGTTCGGCGAGCCGGGGTGCTTCAGCTCGGGCGTGCCGTAGCACGGCCACGGCAGGCCGAAGTAGTCGCCGTCGAGCTTGTAGCCGGTTTCCTTGTCGATGCCGCCCTTGGCCTTGAGGGTCTTCACGTCGAAGACATGCATGTTGCGCATGTGCGCCTTCAGGCGCTCCGGGCTCTGGCCGGTGTAGCCGATGGTCCAGTTGCTGCGGTTGATCTCGCGCAGCAGCGACTCGGGTTCCGGCTCCATCATGCCGGCCTTGCCCGCGACCAGCTTGTGGCTCTTTGTCAGCTCTTTGTCGAAGCCGAGCTTCTGAGCGAGCTGGTACATGATCATGTGGTCGGTGCGGCTTTCCCACAGCGGCTCGATGACCTTCTCGCGCCATTGCAGCGAACGGTTCGACGCGGTGCACGAACCGCTGGTCTCGAACTGCGTGCAGGCCGGCAGCAGGTAGGTGGCGCGGTTCGGGTTCAGGTCTTCGGGCTTGCCCGGCATGGCGGCCATCGCGGCAGTGGCCGACGGGAACGGGTCGACGACGACCAGCAGGTCGAGCTTGTCCATCGCCTTCTTCATCTCCAGGCCGCGCGTCTGCGAGTTCGGCGCGTGGCCCCAGAAGAACAGGCCGCGCAGGTTGCTTTCCTGGTCGATGAGTTCGTTCTTCTCCAGCACGCCGTCGATCCAGCGCGACACCGTCATGCCCGGCTTGGTCATCATGCCAGGCGCGAACTGCTTCTTGATCCACTCGAAGTCGACGTCCCAGACCTTCGCATAGTGCTTCCACGCGCCCTCGGCCAGGCCGTAGTACCCAGGCAGAGAATCGGGGTTCGGGCCGACATCGGTCGCGCCCTGCACGTTGTCGTGGCCACGGAAAATGTTGGTGCCACCGCCACTCACGCCGACGTTGCCGAGCGCAAGCTGCAGGATGCACGAGGCGCGCACGATCGCATTGCCGATCGTGTGCTGGGTCTGGCCCATGCACCAGACGATGGTGCTGGGGCGGTTTTCCGCCAGCGTGCGCGCCACCTTCAGGCAGGTGGCTTCGTCGACGCCACAGGCTTCCAGCACCTTGTCGGGCGTCCATTTGGCGAGCACTTCGGCGCGCACCTTGTCCATGCCGTAGACGCGGTCGTTGATGTACTTCTTGTCTTCCCAGCCGTTCTGGAACACGTGGTACAGCACGCCGAAGATGAACGGGATGTCGGTGCCGGAGCGGATGCGAACGTAGTCGTCGGCCTTCGCGGCGGTGCGCGTGAAGCGCGGGTCGACGACGATCATCTTGCAGCCGGTTTCCTTGGCGTGCAGCATGTGCAGCATCGACACCGGGTGCGCTTCGGCCGCGTTCGAGCCGATGTACATCGCAGCCTTCGAATTGCGCATGTCGTTGTACGAATTCGTCATCGCGCCGTAGCCCCAGGTGTTCGCGACACCGGCCACCGTGGTGGAGTGGCAGATGCGCGCCTGGTGGTCGCAGTTGTTGCTGCCCCAGAAGCTGACCCACTTGCGCAGCAGGTAGGCCTGCTCGTTGTTGTGCTTGCTGGAGCCGACGATGAAGACCGAATCGGGCCCGCTCTGCTTCTTCAACTCCAGCATCCTGGCGCTGATCTCGTCGAGCGCCTGGTCCCAGGAGATGCGCTGGTACTTGCCGTTCACCAGCTTCATCGGGTACTTCAGGCGGTGCTCGCCGTGGCCGTGCTCGCGCAGTGCCGCGCCCTTGGCGCAATGCGCGCCCAGGTTGATCGGCGAGTCGAACACCGGTTCCTGGCGCACCCACACGCCGTTCTCGACCACCGCATCCACCGCGCAACCCACCGAGCAATGGCCGCACACCGTGCGCTTGACCTCGATGCCGGCCTTTGCACCGGCGACGGCGGGGGCGTCGGCTGCCTGCGCCTTCTGCACCAGCGTCAGCTCGGCGGTCGCCAGGCCAACCCCCACCCCCAGGCCGGAGCGGCGCAGGAAAGCGCGCCGGTCCATCGTCGGAATGGCACGCGACACACCGCGCGCCAGGCTCCCGACCAGGGAAGAATGCAGCGGGCTCGATGACCGGCTTGACGCGGCGGAACCCGCATTCGATGTCTTGCGCGTGAGCAACATGGTTTCTCCTGCGGGCCTTGTGGGCCGCCGCCAATCAGGAATGAATCAGGCTTGGGTGGTTTCGTAGTAGCGGCGCACATGCGCCGTCAACTGGTAGCCGCCGCGGGTGTCGGGCGCGGCTTTCGCGACGGCCGGTGCGGCCGCGGCGGGCACGGCCCCCGGCAGCGCTTTCATCGCGACGGCCGCCGTGGCAGCGATGCCGGCGCCGGCCATCAAGGTACGGCGGTTCGTCAGGCCGGTGTGTCGACCGGGCGCCTGGAGCGCATCAGCTGTCTTCATGTGTTCACCTTCGAGAAGTGTTTCCCGTCCCAACGGGCGCCGAGCATATTTGCTTCTGCGGCGCATGGTACTCGCCGTACTGTAGGCGGCGCGGGCTTGCGCGTCATCAGGGTCAGTCCGTAAGCAAGCGCCTCCCACGAGCCGCTGCTTGCAAGCTGCGCGACGACCGGCCGGTCAGGCTTCCAGCAGGTCGAAACCCTGCGCCTCGACCGCGAAGAAATCGCGCGCGAACCCGGCCACGGCGGCGTAGAAGTCGGCCCGCGGGTGCGTCGTGATCGCGTCCCACAGCGCGTCGTTCCAGGCTCGCAGGTGGCGGTTGAAGAAGCGCTGCTGGGCGCTGAGGTTGCTGACGCCCGCATCGTCACCGGCGATCAGGTAGCGCATCACCTCGCACAGGCCAGCCATGTGGTCTTCGGTCTGCAGCACACCCGCCGGCCGTTCCAGGCCGAGGTCCGCAAGGTCATGGCGCAATTCGACGAGCGGCTTCTCGTTCAGGTGACCGGCGATGAAGTACGAGCCGTACAGAAACACCTCGGGCTTGCCGATGCCCTGGAACAGCGCGACGTATTCATCGGCCACCTGGCCCAGGCTCAGGCGCCGCGACGCCGCCACCAACGCGGACCAGTTCGCTTCGAGAAAGCCGCCGGGTGCAGGCGCCTCGGTCACCGCGACCTTGAGGTTTTCGTACAGCTCGGCGGAGGGCGGCGCGTTGAACAGGCTGGCGAGCAGGCCGTAGACCTCGGCGCGGGCCAGTTCTTCGCTGTCGCCTGGGGGGTTGAAATGAAGCGGTGATGTATTCACAGAGCGGTGCTCACAGGTCGGAATTCACAAGTCGGTGATCCTGACTTCGTTCGGGCTGCTGTGCAGATCGATCACGCGGCAGTCACCGCACATCTGCAGGCGCCTGGCCGCGTCGCCCTGGAACATCGGGTGCGCGGCCAGTTTGGCCATCATCACCTCGATCGCCTTCAGCGTGCCGAAGGGCTTGTCGCAGCGCACGCAGCGGTAGGGCTCGGTGGCATTCAGCACGCGCAACTGCTTGCGCGCCTTGCCAGCATCAAGCAGCCAGAGCCGCGGCTCCAGCGTGATGGCCTGCTCGGGGCAGGTGCTGGCGCACAGGCCGCACTGCACGCAGTTCTTCTCGATGAAGCGCAGCTCCAGCTTGTCCGGGTTGTCGGCGAGCGCGGCCTCGGGGCAGGCGCTGACGCAGCTCAGGCACATCGTGCAGCGCTCGGCATCGACGATCAGGTTGCCGAACGGGCTGGCGGGTGCGGGCAGCGCGATGGACGCCGGCGCGGGGTTGGCGTTCAGCAGCAAATGGTCGATGGCGAGGTCGAGCGTGGCGCGCTTGTCCGCCTGCACGCTGAAGGTGGCGGCGCGCGCCACCGTTTGCGCCGGCGCGGCGCGCAAGGCCTTGTCGAGCGACTGCACATCGCTGGCCTGCACGATGCGGAAGTGCTCGCCGCTCAGCCCCATGCCGGTGACGATGGCCTGCGCCACCTGCATCTGCGCCGCGACCGCCGTCCTGTACGTGGGCGCCTCTTCGTCGGTCATCAGCACCCAGACCTGCGAGGCGCCGAACGCGATTGCCGACAGCCACAGCTCGATGCCGGTCGACGCGGTGTGCCACACGTCGATGGGCAGCACGCGCGCCGGCAGGCCTTGCACGGCAAGATCGCCGGCGCCTGCACGTGCCGCGCGGCCCAGAGCCCCTATCAGTTCCTGCCCCGCGCCCCGGCTGTGGACCAGCAGCGCCGCCGGCCCGCCGAGCGCGTTGCCGCCGGCGCGCGCATAGGTGGTGAGCAGCGTGCGGATGCGCTTGCCCTGCTCGTCAGGGCGCGGCGTGGCGTAGCTGATCGCACCACTCGGGCAGACCGTGGTGCAGGCTCCGCAGCCCACGCACAGGTGCGGCTCCACGATGATGCCCGCCCCCACCGCGCCGAGGCCCGTGGTGGCCCGGCCCTTCATCGAGGCATCGCTGCGGATCGCCTGGGCCGAACACACGTCGACGCAGGCCGTGCAGCCGATCTGCTCGTTGCGGCTGTGGGCGCAAAGCTTCTGCTTGTAGTTGAAGAACTTCGGCTTCTCGAACTCGCCGATGCTCTCGCGCAGTTGCAGCACGGCACGCACCAGCGCGGCGTCGTCAGCCGCATGGAAGTAGCCCTGCGGCGGCTGGTGCAGCGCGATCAAGGGCACGTCGCCGAGGTCGAGCACGAGGTCGAAGTTCTCGGTGATGGTTTGCGGCGCGCGCTGGAAGTCGATCGCGCCCGCGGCCTCGCAGACCCGCACGCAGTCGCGGTGGTTCGTGCACTTCGCCAGGTCGATCTGGTAGCTGAAATCGATCGCGTTCTCGGGGCAGGCGGCGACGCAGGCATTGCAGCGCGTGCACAGGTCGAGGTCGATCGGGTTCGCGTGCGTCCAGCTCACCTCGAAGGCGCCGAGCCAGCCGCTGATGCCGGCCACCGTGCCGGCGTGCACCGCCAGTTCGCGCTGCTGCGGCAACGCGGCCGCACCTGCGGCGTCGGCCTGGTTCAGCAGCAGACTCACGTCGAGCTTGTCGGCCAGCATCTGTGCGGCGCGCATCGCGCGGCCGGCAGCGCCGATCACCAACACGCGGCCGGCCGAGGCATAGCTGACGGTGGCCACCGGCTCGGCGTCGGGCAATTGCGCCAGCGCGATCAACGCCGCCATCTTCGGCATCACCGACGCCGGCTGCGCCTTCGCACCGCTCGACCAGCCGCCGGTCTCGCGGATGTTGACAAAGCGGATCGGCCGCTCGGCCAGGCCCGGCGCACCTTCGGTCTGCGCGTTCAGTTCGAGGAAGAGCCGGCTTTCCTGCGTGCAGGCGACAAGCAGGTCATCGCCACTCTTGGCCGCGCGCTGGAAGGCGCCCGCCTCGCGCCGGCACAGCGTCGTGTGGACGGTGGCCAGCCCGGCGCCGGCCTCAGGCCCCAGGGCCTTGACGAGGCCCGGGCCGTCGAGCGGCATCGTCTTGTTGCAGTTGCAGATCAGGGTCGTCATCGGGGGGCGGACCGGGTTCGGTGGGCGGGGCAGGAAGCGCAGCGGCAGCGCGCTGGTCTTCGTCGTCTTCATCGTCGAACAGGCGCAGGAACTTGGACTGGTTCATCTGCCGCAGCATCGACAGCGGAATCGGGTCGGGCTTGCCGTAGTCGTCGATGTAGGTGTCCAGCCCGTCCATCAGGTTGAAGTGCGGGTCGGCGAACAGCTTCTTCATCGCGGCGCGCTTCACGGTTTCGTCGACACCAGACACCACGAAGCGCGAATAGTCGGACTCGCGGGTCAACAACGCCACGTCGGCCAGCGTCGGCAGCGGTTCGGCCTGCGGCGCGGGATCGGCGGTGTCGGCGACGGGCCGCGTTGCGACACCGGCCGCCGGTAGCGGCGCCGCGATGGATTCAACCGGGACGGCGCACGGTGCCTCGGCCACGGGAGCGGCGGCGGCAGGAACCGCACCGCCACGACCGCCCTGCGCCTTGCGCCGCGCCCATCGCGTCAGGAAGCCGTCGCCGGGTTCGTCGGCGCGCACGTGGTCGCGCGTCACTGGCGCTGCTCCGGCGGCAGGAACGACTGCGGCCGCCGGCGCTTTTTGGGCTCCGGCTTGTAGTGCTCGTCGGTGTAGGCCTGCAGCCAGGCCCGGACATCGGCCGGAAGCGGCACGTTGTCGACCCGCTCCTGCGCGTCGAGCCAGCGCCCGGCTTCGTTGTACGACAGGCTCACGGTTTCGGGCCAGGCGCGCGACGGGTCTTCTTCGTCGGTGCGCCAGACCACGAACCACACCGGCGCACCCGAACTCAGGTTCAGGTGATAGCCCTCGGCCTCGTCGCGGAACAGTTCGAGCGTGAAGCCGGGGAACAGCGTGCGACAGGTCTTGCCGTCGTCGCGCAAGACGCGCGGCGCGCTGCCGAACGCGTCTTCATGCTGCACCACGTCGACGAGCCGGAAGCGCCAGTCTTCCCAGCGGTTCGGCGCGGCTTCGCGCTCCATCAGCACGGCCACGCGGACGGCGGGGCGGGTACCGGGCGCTGCGGCGGAGGTGTCAGGCATGTGCCCAGTATGGCGGCTTGAAGCGCGGGCGCCAGCGTGGAAAACGCGCGGAAAACCGTCGAAGGAGGATCAGGTGTCCTTCGAGATCGAGATGCTCGGGAACTTCGACGAGAAGTCCTTCGCGCGCTGCGCGATCTTCACCGCCACCTGGCGCGCAACGCTCTTGTACAGGCCGGCGATCTCGCCGTCGGGCTCGCTGACGACGCTGGGTCTGCCGTTGTCGGCCTGCACCCGGATCGACAGGTTCAGCGGCAGCGCGCCGAGGTAGTCCATGTTGTACTCGGCCGCCAGGCGCTTGCCGCCCTCCTCGCCGAAGATGTGCTCGATGTGGCCGCAGTTTTCGCACACGTGCACCGCCATGTTCTCGACGATGCCGAGGATCGGCACGCCGACCTTCTCGAACATCTTGATGCCCTTCTTCGCATCGAGCAGCGCGATGTCTTGCGGCGTGGTCACGATCACCGCGCCGGTCAGCGGCACGCGCTGGGAAAGCGTGAGCTGGATGTCGCCGGTGCCGGGCGGCATGTCGACGATCAGGTAGTCGAGCTCGGCCCAGTTGGTCTGGCGCAGCAACTGCTCAAGCGCCTGCGTGGCCATCGGGCCGCGCCAGATCATCGGGTTGTCGGCATCGACCAGGAAGCCGATCGACATGACCTGCACGCCGTAGTTTTCCATCGGCTCCATGGTCTTGCCGTCGGCGCTGTCGGGCCGGCCGGTGATGCCCATCATCATCGGCTGGCTCGGACCGTAGATGTCGGCGTCGAGGATGCCCACCGTTGCGCCTTCGGCCGCGAGTGCCAACGCCAGGTTCACGGCGGTCGTGCTCTTGCCGACGCCACCCTTGCCCGACGCGACCGCGACGATGTTCTTCACCTTGGGCAGCAGTTGCACGCCACGCTGCACCGCATGCGGCGTGACCTTCGTGGCCAGGTTCGCGCTGACGTTGGCCACGCCGGCGACCGTGCGCGCCGCCGCGATCAGCGCCTTGCGCAGTCCGGCGATCTGGCTCTTCGCGGGGTAGCCCAGCTCGACGTCGAAGGCCACGTCGCCGCCTTCGATGCGCAGGTTCTTCAGTTGACGCGTCGTGACGAAGTCCTTGCCGGTGTTCGGGTCGATCACGGTCTTCAGGGCGTCGAGCAGCGTGGATTCGGTGACAGTCATGGGCGTGAGCGCATTCATTGGCGAAGAGCGGTTGGCGAAGGGCGCGAAAGGGGGCCGAAGAGTCTAGCGCAGGGTCGAATCCCACAATGCGCCCCGCCTAGAATCCGGTCATGACCCGCAAGCTCTTCGTCACCACCGCCCTGCCCTACGCCAACGCGCCGTTTCACATCGGCCACATGATGGAATACATCCAGGCCGACATCTGGGTGCGATTCCAGCGCATGCGCGCGAGCGACGACGGCACCCCGGTGGAGGTGCACTTCGTCTGCGCCGACGACGCGCACGGCGCGGCGATCATGATCTCGGCCGAGAAGGCCGGCATCACGCCGCAGGCCTTCGTTGCGCAGATCGCGGCCGGGCGCCGCCAGTACCTCGACGGTTTCCACATCGGCTTCGACAACTGGCACTCGACCGACGCGCCCGAGAACCACGAACTCGCACAAGAAATCTACCGGGCGCTGCGCAAGCAGGGGTTGATTTCCGAACGCACCATCGAGCAGTTCTACGATCCCGTCAAGGGCATGTTCCTGGCAGACCGCTACATCAAGGGCGAGTGCCCCAAGTGTGGAACGAAAGACCAGTACGGCGACAACTGCGAGAACTGCGGCGCCGTCTACGCCCCCACCGACCTGAAGAACCCGTACTCCACGCTGACCGGTGCAACGCCGGTGATGAAGAGCAGCGACCACTACTTCTTCCAGCTCTCGTCGACGCGCTGCATCGAATTCCTGAAGGGCTGGACCAACACGCCCGGGCGCCTGCAGCCTGAGGTGTTGAACAAGATCAAGGAGTGGTTCCCCACTGACGAGGACGACGCCGACGGCCACGTCGGCCTGAACGACTGGGACATCAGCCGCGACGCGCCCTACTTCGGCATCGAGATCCCCGATGCGCCGGGCAAGTACTTCTACGTCTGGCTCGACGCGCCGGTGGGCTACCTCGCTTCGCTGAAGAACCACTTCAGCAAGATCGGGATGGACTACGACGCCTTCATGGCCGACCCGG
>Ga0315271_10000779_pt1 | contig 18430 bp, 10 predicted proteins | sample C3_top_MG_FD_204664 | JGI IMG/M metagenome (GOLD analysis project Ga0315271, IMG submission 204664) | Sediment microbial communities from Yellowstone Lake, YNP, Wyoming, USA - C3_top | ecosystem: Environmental > Aquatic > Freshwater > Lake > Sediment | place: USA: Wyoming | collected 2017-08-01
TAACAAGACCACCGTCGTCGCCATCGACGACGAAGAGACCATGCTGCGGATCGTGAAGCGCTCGCTCGAGCCGGAAGGTTACGCCGTCGAGACGTTCGGGAGTCCCGGCGAAGCGTTGCGGCGGATCGAAGGCGGCCCATCCGTGGAGATCGTCATCACCGATCTGAAGCTCCCGGAGATGGACGGCTTCGCGATCATCGAAAGGGTCCGCGCCGTGGACCGGGACATCATGGTCATCGTGATCACCGCGTTCTCGACCGTGGAGTCCGCGGTGAAGGCGGTCAAGGCGGGGGCCTACGATTTCATCCCCAAGCCCTTTGATCCGGAACACCTGGCGCTCGTGGTGCGGCGCGCGGTCGAGACGCGAGATCTGCGGCTGGAGAATATCGGCCTCAGGAAGCGGCTCGCGGGCCACCCCGCGGCGGGCGAGATCGTGGGTGCGAGCCGCGCCATGAGGCAGGTCTTCGGGATGATCGAGAAGGTCAAGGACACCGACGGGACGGTCCTGGTCATGGGTGAGAGCGGGGTCGGCAAGGAACTGGTTGCTCGCGCCATCCACAACAGGAGCCGGCGAGCCGGAAACGCCTTCATCGCGCTCAACTGTGGAGCGCTGCCTGACGATCTGCTCGAATCGGAGCTGTTCGGCTACGAAAAGGGCGCATTCACCGGGGCGGTGAACAGGAAGGCCGGGCTCTTCGAGGCGGCCGACGGCGGCACGCTCTTTCTCGACGAGGTCAGCAGCATCAGTCCGATGATGCAGGTCAAGCTGCTGCGGGTCCTCCAGGAGCGCAGTTTCATGCGGCTCGGCGGCAAGGAGACGGTGAGCGTGGACGTGCGGATCATCGCGGCCACGAACGAGGAGCTCAAAGAGGCCGTGGACCGGGGGACCTTCCGCAAAGACCTCTTCTACCGCCTCAATGTGATACCCATCGAGATACCGCCGCTGCGCGAGCGCCGCGACGACATCCCGCTGCTCATCAGGCATTTCTTGGGCCGCTATGGCGAGAAGACGCGGAAGAAGATCGTCGGCATCAGCCGGGACGCCGAGGAGTTGCTCCAGAAGTATCGCTGGGAGGGGAACGTGCGGGAGCTCGAGAACATCATCGAGCGGGCGATCACGGTCACCGACGATCAGATCATCGGGATCGACGACCTGCCCGCGGAGGTCAAGGCCGACGTTCACCCGACCCCTGGAGAAGTCTCCCCTTACCAGCCGGCCCTCTCCCTTTTCAACGTCGAACGGCTGCACATCGAAGCCGTGCTCAAGGCGACGAACAACAACAAGAGTAAGGCCGCGCGCATCCTCGAAATCGACTACAGCACGCTGCTCAGGAAGTTGAAAGCGATGAATATCGCCCTGTAGCAAATCGCCACACTAGTGCACTGTCTCTAAAATGACTTTACAACGATTGATCTTCGCCATGATTTTCTCGACGCTGGCTTTCCAGACAAAAGGCTTCGGGGCATTGTTGTTGACGGCAATGAACTGTTCGATGGCGGCGATCAAATCCGGGACACTGAAGAAAGCCCCTCGCCGAATTCGTTTGTCAGTGAGTTCGCGGAACCAGCGCTCGACGAGATTGAGCCACGAGGAAGAGGTCGGGGTGAAGTGCAGATGAAAGCGCGGATGTCGTGCCAACCACTGTTTGACCCTGGGATGGTTGTGCGTACCGTAGTTGTCCAAGATCAGATGAACCGCCAGCCCGGCGGGAATGTTCTCGTCAATCTGGCGGAGGAACTTACGAAACTCGATGTTGCGGTGACGCGGATAGCACGTCCCGATCACGGTACCTTCCAACGTGTTCAGCGCCGCGAAAAGGGTCGTGGTCCCGTTGCGTTTGTAATCGTGAGTCATCGTTCCACAACGCCCCTTTTTCATCGGCAGCCCAGGCTGGGTTCGGTCCAAGGCCTGGATTTGCGACTTCTCGTCGACACACAACACCACTGCTTTGTCCGGCGGATTAAGGTAAACGCCCACTACGTCCGTCAGTTTCTCGACAAAGCGTTTGTCACGGGAGAGTTTGAACGTTTCGATCCGATGCGGCTGCAAACCATGACTATCCCAAATGCGCTGGACTGTCGCGTGACTAATTCCCTGCGTCTTGGCCATGGTGCGGGTGCTCCAGTGCGTAGACCCCGCTGGAAGCGTGTGTATCGTTGCCTCAACGACACGCTTGACCTTCGCGCGGGAGATGCGGGCTGGCCTTCCGCGTCCGGGGGCGTCTTCCAACAACGCATCCACTCCGCCGCTGGCGAACCGATTACGCCACAGGATCACTGTCGGGCGGCTCGTGCCCACGGTCTGCGCGATGCGTCGGTTGGGCATCCCCTGCGCCGCCATCAAAATAATTCGTGCTCGCAAGACGATGCGTTGCGGCGAGGTCCCTGCGTTGATCCATCCCTCAAGGGTTCTCCTCGCCTCGAGATCAAGTTCAAGAGTTGCCGCCGACTCCCACATAGCCATGCCCTCCCCAGGCTCGGAGGGTATTCTACTCAAAGTCGGCAGCATTGTAAATCTATTTACGAGACACTACACTAGCGCATTTCGCCATAGCGTTATGCGTTGATGGCGATGCTACCCCCTCTTCAGAAGCCCTTGCTCCATCAAAACAGAGAAATGCTTCTCTACGGCACCAGAAAAATCTCTTGATTGGATGAGCGTACCCACCTCGATATTCCTTTGCTGTGCGGCCTCCGTCAGGTTGGCCGACGTAATGAAAACAGTCCCCCCGTCGACCACAATGCACTTGGCGTGGAGACAGGCGCGATTGCCCTTGCCGATCTCAAGTGCCCGCGGGTCGTACCAGATCTCCGGCAGACGTACGCCCGTTGGCCACTCCTGGGTGCGGAAGCGGTGCGCGTATCTCTGAACGATCATCGCTCCGAGGGATGTGTCTCCCTGCGGCCGCGAGATGTCGAGAAACATCCTTACCTGCAACTCCGGGATCGCGACCATCCTGGCCGCAAGGCTGGCGAAAAGCGCCTTGCCTTGGTAGAGGGCATAGGATGTGATTAGGATACTCTTCGTAGCCTTGTTGAAGAGATCGTGGACGACCACGAGGGTGTCACGGTTGAGCAGGCCCGGACATTCTGGACCAGTCCACACCAGCTCGACGGATTCCTTCAACGCTTCGGCACCCTGCCGCTCAGACGCCACCGCATCGAGCAACAGTGCCAGGCTCTGCGCCGGGTGACCTTCGTCTGCCAGCAACTGAAACCCGCGGGCCAACTCATCGGCCGTCGTGCCGGAGCAGTATTGCTGCAGCGAGTACGATGTGTACGGTGGCGAAACCTTCCCTGATCGCAGCGCCTTCCCGAGAACCGTCAATTCGGCGGCATTCAATGCCCGCAAGAACTCGATCATGACCCGCCATTTCTGAAGAACTCCGCTCCGAGCCCTTCGAGTGTCGGCACGACGAGTGCCCGATCGAGGAACTCGTTGTGCTGCTCGCAGGATGTTTCAGCGATCAGCAGGCACCCATGGCAGGCAGCGCCACTGAGGAACCGCCGCTCGTGGGCATTTGCCGGTTCATGCTGAGAACAGACCGGGTCATTCGAGCAGAGCCCCCCCATCTCCAAGGCTGCCCTGATGTGGCTCGAAATCTGTCGACCGACGTCGATCAACCCACCAAGGGTCCCTTCGGCGTCAGAAGTCGCGGTGTAGAGCAGAATCCCGTACCCCTCGGGCTGCGCATATACCCGCTCGCGGATCGAGCTTGCCGGGTACCCACACTCGAGCGCTACCGAAGTAATCAGCAGGTGCGAAAGGGAGTGAAGCATCAGGTACGGCAGTTCCGGAAACGTTCTCTTGGCCCCGGGATGCTCGGCGAGCCATTGTTCATACCCCTTACGGAGCTGTTGCCCGCGGGCTTCAACCTCAGGACGCTGTTTCCAATCTTCAATCGCATCCTTCGAGAACCCCAGGAACACACCCTCGCCGCGGTTCTCGATCGCCGGAAACCATGAGGGCTCACGCGCCAACGCGGCTCGGGCCACGCCGATTTCGAGCTCGCCTTCGATGTCTGCCGACGAAGGCTCAAAGCGGGTGAATCCCACGATCGCCATTACCTCTCGTAGCCGGTGGATGAGGACAACTCGGCCAATTCCCGTCATCCACTGCGCGTCCCATTCTGATTTCGGCAGAAGTTCGGCAGAGAACGTGGCCGCTGCCCCCTTGCCACTGAGAATCGCCTGGTCGGCGTTGAGTATCTCGATCTCGGCTTGCTTCACGGACTTGGCCGCGGCAGTCTCACCCTGCCCCTTGCGCGCCTTTATCTCTACGAGAACCTCGTCGTCAGAAAAACCTTCGAGCGCTGATTTGACGAGCGGCTTCTTCCTCTCGTACTTCAGTTCCTCGGCGCTCTCCACAACCTCCAGCTGCTCCCATCCCTTCGTGACGGCCCCGGAGAGCTTCTCGTTTCTGTCCGGCAGCGAGATCACGCTCATGACCTGGGGGAACCAGGCATTGCTCGCCGATCGAACGAGGAGCCGGTTGAATTCCTTGCACCCCTCGTCGGCATAGGCCCCCAGCCACGGGCGCTTCCCATCGCAATGCCCGAGAGCGTGCAGCTCCCGCATGGAGGCATCTGTCATGGAGCGAGACCTGCCGCAAGCACACGCCACCCAGACTTCCGAGAGGTCGCCGCTGGTGCCGCGCTCCTCGATCCTCAGCTGCCGATTGCAGCCCTTGACGTCGGCGTGCACAAAGAACCGCCAGTCGATGTCGCCAACGTGACCTTTCGGGCAACCTCGCACGAAGCGGACGGGGACCACCTGGCGCCGTCGCCGGTCCTCATCGACGAAGACATTGCTATTCTGGACGACCCGCCGATGCACAAGGAGCCTGGTTCGAACCCGCCCCTTCGACCCTTCCTCGACATCCTGGGTGATGAACCACTCGGGAAACTGCCACACGGTGATTCCGACCGGCGGAGCGCCAGGATCGTCGCTGTCAACGGGTGGAGTAAAAAAGCGCACTGTCGGCATGTCGAGCAGTTGTCGCACTTTACCGGCAAGCCGCGGCTCGTGAACCTCGTCTCCCTTGTTCCAGTCATCGAGTCCGCCGACGATCACCGAATACTGTGGCAAGTCCAGAAGCGACCCGGGGCCGAACGTTGTGATCAACTGGCTCTGCCGGAGTTCCCCGTGACCCTTCGCCATCACTCTTCCTCCACGTTCACGGTGCGGCCGTCGAGTGTCTTCATATACAGCTGCACGGTCGACTCCACATCCCGGAGGGAGAGGTTGGCACGGAAGCGCTCATACGCCTTTGGAAGCCGTTTCAATTCCTGGCTCAGGAAATCGTGCAATAGCGCGGTGACATTCCCGCCGGACTCCCGGCTGTTGTACTGGAGGGCGATCCCTTCGTCCTGGTTGTCCTTGGCAATCCTGAACCAGACGTCGAGCAGGTCCTTCACGAGGGCACGCACCTGTTCTCGCAGTGCATCCCGCTCCTTCGCATTCTTGAAGCGCTTGTGCGCCGCCACCCGATTGCCAAACGCCGCCACCACGTCATCGAGCGCCCCGAGCGACGACAGAATCTCACCAGCCCCCTTCGGCTCGGTGAATGTCGGATGCCCCTGCCGGGCGAGCGCCACCACGGCGCCGGCAAGCCCGCGGTCCAGCGCTCGCGCCGCGAATGGAGTGACGCTCGATGCTTCCACACCACGGTAGAAGCTCTCGTGATATGCCGCGAATCGTTCGTAGTGAGAGCGGTCCCGCGGCCGGTGCAGGTTGAACAGCGTCACGACCAGGCCTGGCCGTTCGGCATCCCGGCCGACGCGGCTCGTGGCCTGGATGTACTCCGCGGTGGTCTTGGGCTGACCGAATACCACCATAAGACCAAGCCGAGTGATATCGAGACCGACCGAGATCATGTTCGTGGCGATCGCAACATCGACGTGGTCATCCTCGTGAAAGAGCCTGGCGAGGCGGCGCTTCGCCTCCGCGACCTTGTTCGTGCCGACGCGGGATGTCAGTTCGACCAGGTCGGAAGCGATCAACCGGTTCGCGAAGAGCCCATGCGTCTCACCCGTCCTACGCCGCTTCGCATAGCCGGAAAGCCGGGAGGTCACCTCGTCTTCAACGATCCGACGACTCCCGCCGAGCTCCCGAAGGCTGTTGAAGTAGCCAACGAGGGTAAGATACGGGTCGGCGGCGTTGTTCTTGTTCCTAGCCCCGCCATCCGCCAGAAAAGCCTTCTGGCCGGCGCCAAGCAGAGCAAGGTAAGTCCGCAGCAACAGTACCTTCGGGCTCCTCCCCTGGGCGGCAATGCCGAGATAAAGCCGGGGATTGCTCTCCGCGGCAGTGTGCGTCCGCGCAAAGAAGGAGTTGCGACGATCCGGACCCGGGGGCGGGAAGATCTCCGCTGCATCGCGGGCGAAGAGGGCGCGGATCTGGTCATCGGCGCGCCGCACCGTCGCAGTCGAGGCGACAATCTTCGGTCGAACGGACTTCCCAGCAATCTCTCGGAGACACAGGGCATCGATCGCTGTTTCGTAGAGCCCCACCATCGTTCCGAGCGGCCCTGAGATCAGGTGCAGCTCGTCCTGAATGATCAAATCGGGCGGTGGCAGGGGTCGAGCGAGAGCCTTCCCTCTCCCCGGGTTGCAGGGCCCGTAGAAGCCATCGTCGTTATAACGCTCAACTGCGCCGAAGAAGCCCCCGGTCTGACCAGTCCACGGCAGGGAGGCGAACTTGTCGACGGTGGCGATGATGAACCCCGGCAATCGTCGGTAAATTTGCTCATCTACCCCGAGAATCGGTAGCCGACGGTCCCGTGTGAAATCGCAGCGTGGATTCACGCAACCAATGAACAAATCTGTCGGCTCGTCGCGGTTCGGCGACAGTCTGAAGGAACTGTTCTTGAACTTCCAGCCGCACCAGGGACACTCTTCGAGGGGGATCGGCGACGGCTTGCTGCCATTGTTCTGAAAGGCGGTGGTTTTGGCGCGCGCCGAGTACGGGTTATTGTCCCCCTTCTTCCCCATGCGGTTCGGCGTTGCCGCCTGCCCGACCCAGAGTCCGATCTCAAATGGCCATGTCCCGAGCTTCTCCGGGGCCTTCTCGCGCTCCAGTTCCAAGGCGCACATCAGCGTCGCCGCCCGACCGAGTTGGTCGAGGGTCAGCAGCCGCAGCGTGTAGCGCATCAGCACCGAGACGCCCGATGAGCCTACCCCGGGGTCGCGTAGGCGACGCAGCACCAGCGTGAACGCCGCAAGCCCCAGGTAGGCTTCGGTCTTGCCGCCGCCGGTCGGGAAGAAGAGTAAGTCCACGATCCCGCGGTCGTCGTGGCCCGGGTCAGCGATACCGGGAAGATTCATCAGAATAAAGGCGAGCTGGAAGGGGCGCCACATCGGCGTCGGGATCGCTGCCGGATCCTTCTGTTGCAGGACCGCCTCTCGCCGCCGGTACTGCACAGCCATGGCCCGATTAGCGATCCTAAACGCCTCAAGAGCAGTCGGGTCGCTGAGCAGGCTGATCCCGGCCTCGATACGCTTCGCAGCGACCTCGGCTCTCTTGAACAGCTCGGTAGCCGTCGCGGCCCTCTTCCCCTTCAATCCCGCGACTGCGGCCTTCTGGACGCCGATCCACTTCCGGTACTCCTCAACGAGAGGACCGAGTTTCTGCTTGGCCTCGACCCCATCCGCCAGCCCGGCTAGCGCCTCGAGCCCCAACTCAACCCCTGTGATCGGTGCCGGGGCAACGCGCTCCACTTGCGCCTGCGGGATCCATCGGGTGCGAACTGAACGGCAGACGCCCCCCACATCCTCGGAGCGGGTTGCCACACCGTGGCCGACCGCGAACTCGCAGGCATTGTGGTACTGAATATCCGCGACTGCAACGTCCCAGTCACTACTCTCGAGGCCGCGCAGGTTCGGGCGGGGAAAGAAGCCCCCCTCGCAGGAACACTCCAACTCTATCTGATAGACGAAGGCCTCGCTCTTGCGCTTTCCGGAGGGACGGCGCCGGTTGACGACAAACACCGACACCGAGAGCGTTCCCGCGGGGATGTGGTCTGCCGCCGCACCCGAGAGGTGCACACTGCGTGACGAGACGACTACCGCCAAGCCGCCGCTTCCCGGCACGGGGTGCTCGACAGGACGTAAGGACTCCGCCGGAATCGTGAGCAGAAGCTCCTCCCGCCGCTGACGCCGCTGCCACCCGCGGACTCGTGCCTCTTCTTCTTCGCCGGACTCTACCTTGGCTTCGACCTCGGCGGCTTCCTCAGCGCCGCGGACCGCTGCCTCGGGTGCCTTCCCGTGAGAGGTTGGCACAACTTCCCCCGTTGGAAGATCGGCCAGGGCCTGGTACTCACCCCAGCGCACGATAGCGCGAAACTCACGAACCCCCGCCGGCAGCAAGAAACTCAGACCCATAGACGACGGGAAGTAGGCCCGCCGCGCCGCGACATTTTCCGGGGGACCGCCGTCGTCACCTCCCCCGGGCCGCCGGGCTTCGTCAACTTCCTCGTCAGAGGTGGGATCAAACTTCTGCTCGGGAGGGGCCTCCAGCGGCACGAGGAAACCCGTCAGGTACCAGCGCGACGGAGACTGCGGGAGGATCTCATTCTCGAGCGGGGATCCCTCCCCCGGCCCGACGAGGTCGAGTTCGAGTGCTTCGACGAGTTCCTGACGGACATCAACCGATTTCATTGCTTTGCGCGACAGTAATCGAGTAAATTCACGCCCGGTCAGGCTCCCGCTCGAAGGCCGTGTCGATCCCGCGGACGAACCCCCGCAGCGAGGAGATCGGCCACACCGGGACCAGTTCGATCCGATCGCCGTAGGGAATTACTTGCATCTTCTGACCCGGCGAAAGCCGCATCTTTTCCCGAACTTCCTTCGGGATGACGACCTGGAACTTCGGAGACACCGTGACGGAACTCAAGTTCGACTCCTTTCGATGCAATGACGGTGTCACCGTAAGCCGATCGATAAGCAAAGGCAAGTCAGCCGGATTCCGTCAGCAATCTACGCCGCCGGGGGCCAGAGGATACACCATATCTCCACGCGCCTTCATCCATGTGATAAATTGCTTCTACACCCTAAAGGTAAAGGACCAACTCCTCATCAGCGACACCCCCCTGATCAGCCCCCCTGCCTTCGGAAAGCAGTCTTTTCCGGATTCTCACTGCTCCAGGTGAGTCGCCGGGCCAGCGGCAGACTGCATCAGATCGCCCCGACTCTCCTAATGCGAATCCTTCCGGGCTCGATCATCACGAGGTTGCCACTGATCTCCATTTCTTCAAGCGACTGGACAGCAGAAAGGATCTGCGTATTGAGCGTATTTGTAGGGATCTCATTCGGGAAATGAGCGACCACGACACCCGCGTGACTCCCTGGCGGGTGTGTGATGATGTTCGCGAAGCCGCGGTCTCCGGAGACAAGCACTGCATCCCGATCTTGAGCCGCTCTGAAGACTTCCTGGTCTGGACATCCACGCAAGCCGATATCCCGCACATCGAGGGCATCATGTCCTGCAGAGCGCAGTACCCTCGCCAGAGATCGAGGCAAATCCTCGTCGACGAGAAACCTCACCGGCAGGGCCGAGCCTAGCTGACGGCCCGGATCTCCTCGGAGGCGAGGTGCTTGGAGGCATAGTCGAGGCTGGCGTAAATGTCCTCGCGGACCAGGTCATACTCGGCGATGATCTCTTCGTAGCTCATCCCGCCGGCCAGCTTGCCGAGGATAAGATCGACCGGCACACGTGTGCCCTTGATGACTGGCCTGCCGAAGCGAACCTGCTGGTCGAGTACAATTCGGGGAGCAATTTCCACCATGGCGCAAATCCCCCATAGGTATTTCAGGCATTGTACAACATTCGCAAGGTGCGGGCCCCCTTGCCAACACCCCGCCACAAGCGGCGGGCGAGAACCTCGCTAAGCGTTTTCAGCGCCTTCAGAAAACAGCCTTCTTCGGATCCTCACCGCACCCGGCGTGATGACGGTGAAATTGCCGCGAACGTCTTCACGGTGCTCGCGGATCACCCGCATGAGCTTTTCACCTTTTGTCAGATGTGCAAGGCCGGCCAGCCGCAGGAGAATGACTCCGCCAGAGACCAGGTTCCGGCGAAACACCATCTCTCCGAAATCCTTATCCGAGGTCAGAAGAACCGCGGCATTCAGCTGCGCCTCGCGGAACACTTCATCGTCGCTGATTCCCGGCCGCATCTCTTGAACTGCGAGCACCGTGAAACCGGCCTCTCTGAGAAAATCGATCACCGGCCGGTCGATGTTCTCGTCGGCCAGGATGATCAAGGGGCCACCTACGCGAGGGGATAGACCACGTCCGCGTGGAGCGCTTCGGCCGCGAAGGCGATCGCTGCGCGGACTCCGCCCTCCGTCAGCCGGGGGTACGCCTCGATGATCTGCTCGTGCGTCTCCCCCGCGGCGAGCTTCTCCAGGATCGCTTCGACGGTGATCCTGGTGCCGGCAACGACGGGCTTGCCCATCATCACCGCCGGGTCTGACAGAATCATCCTGGTTGGCATCTTCCGCTCCTCATTACAGTTATTTGATACGAGTATACCACCTGCGTCCTCAGAAGAGACCACCTTGGGGATCGTCCTCGGGGACTTTGCGGGGGCGGCCGCGGGGTTTCTTTGGCTTGTATTCCGGTGCGACGTTGTCGGCGGCGAGGTCGGCCTCGTAGATTGGGCGGCGCTCCTCTTCGGCACGTTGGCGGTTCAGGTCTAGGAGGCGGGCGAGGACCTCGTCGCGGATGTCGTCGGGCCAGCGGTAGCGCCAGGGTTTCTTGCGGCGTCGGGCGCGACCGTCTTCCGCCTCGTCATCTTCGTCCTCATAATCGAGCAGGAACTCGCAGGTCGGCTTGATGTCGGTCCAGCCGTAGGCGTCGAGGACGGCGCGATCCATCGCGGCGTGCAGCTCGCGCAGGCGCAGGATGGCGGGATCGCGCTCCTCGGGGTCGTGGAAACGGTTGTAGGTCTTCGTGAGGCCCTCGTCGTTCTTGACCATCAGCGCTGCGCGGAATTCGTAGTATTCGCGGCCGGCCTGCTCAAGCGCTTCGTCCTTCTCCCACTCAGGAGGAAAGGGGAAAGTCTCGAAGCAGTCAGAGGGGGTATAGCGCAGGTCGTCCTTCATCGAGGAACCGAAGAATCGCGCCCAGACTTCGTGGGGGCGAGATTGGAGGAGAGTGAAGTTTACCCAACGGGTGAGAGGAAAGAGGGCGAGCGAATGTGCAAAGACCATCCTTGAAGACATGAAGGCAAGTGAAAGATGTGGGGTCGCTCCACAATTCGTGGCAAGCACTCGCTCCAAGTTGCTGATGGCCTCGTACAATGCTGGACGCTTGTCTGCATACTGCCACCACCTTTGTGGCAATGGCGACCGGAGCGCGAATTCTCCTGAACTTTTCCTTCTCGTTCGCTCTGGCTTTACCTTGCTCTCCAAAATGTGCCACAAGTCGGGCCATCGTCGCGATTCAGACTCCGACATTTCCCAGAAGTTAATCACATAGCGGTGATGGGATTGACTGGGGCTAGTGTTCACTTCCTCCCCGCCAATATACGGAAAGATCCGCTCGCAGTTCTGAGGAGCCTTCGCGATCAGCTGCTCCATTTCGACTATTGGGGTCGCGTCAGGATTCGTGTCGTCGAAGGTAAACCCCATCCCGAGGACATAGCTCCCGACAAAGCTCTTCCCGGCATTCGGACGAAGGCGCGCGGGGCTCTCGTCGCCACCCTTATCGAAAAGGAACGCAGTGATGAGTGGTACGGGACGACCGTCGAGGTCGCACGCTAACTCGATTTTGTTGAGACAGTCCTCGTCTAGAGCCGCAGGGGTGGCGCGAAGGGGGGGGCCCCCGGGGGAGTGTAGCGCCTCGCGAGCTCCAACGGGGGTCCGCAGCGACAGGACCCCGGAGGCGACGAACGGGACCGTTTTCGAGACGTGAACGACGCTGACGATAACCGCTGCCTCACCCGGCCACTTTAACCGCCGCCGAGCGCGATAGATCGTCCCGCCGTGGGTGCGAATCCATCGAAGCCCCGATTCCCTTGTGTCACCCTGTGCGATCGTGTTCGTTGCGATCAACCCGAAGGTTCCATCGCGGCGGATCAGCGTGAAGGCACGGCGGAAGAAATGAGCGACGAGGTCGGCATTCCCGGATGATTCCACATGAAGCATCCCAATCCAGTCGAAGTACTCGTCTCCAATTGCTCCACGAACCTTCCTGCCCCCGATGAAAGGCGGATTGCCGACGACCACGTCGAAGCCCGGGTTTTCGCGACCGAAGATGTCGGGGAATTCGATGTGCCAGTGGAAGGGGCGGATGCCACCCTCACCCTTGCCCTCCCCCCACGATGGGGAGGGTATCCCCGGGCCTCCTCTGCTCTGGAACCAGCGCAGGAACTCGTCCATCACCCGCTTGCGGGCTTCCTCCCGCTTCTTCGGCTTCTCCTCCGCGAAGAACGCCCCGACCACCAGATCCCCCGCGAGACGCACATCCGCAAGCGCCGCCGAAGCCTCATCGAAGAGCGCGCGCAGCTTCACCTCGGGCGTGCCGTCGCGGGCCTCCTCGATCTGCGCGCGCAACCGCTCCGCCGTCGCGAGCCGCTCGGCAATATACGGGGAGAGGATCGTTGTCTGCGCTGCCTCCCAGTGGAAGGAGGCGATCTGCTCGCGCGTCAGGCCGACGAGGGAGTCGCCGCAGCGCAGATTGTGATCGAGAAAGGTGAAGGCGTGGTCCTTCGCAAGCGTGGCGAGCCAGAGTGAGAGCTTCGCGAGATCCACCGCCATCGGGTTCTTGTCGACGCCGTAGAGGCAACGCTGGGCGATGAGCCGCCGGGCGTGGAGCAGTTCATCCTCGTCGGGAGGAATGTTGGCGGGGAGCGCGTCGTGGGCGTGCCAAGCGGCGACGAGGACTTCGGCAAGCTGGCGATCGGTCTCCACGAGGAACGCCCCGGAACCCATGGCGATGTCACAGACATTGAGATCGAGGATCTGCACCGGGGTCGGCTTTGGCCCGAAGCGGGTGAGGATCGGGCGGAGGGCCTCGCGAACGATCGGCTCGGTGAGGGCACGCGGTGTGTAATGCGAACCAGAACGGCGGCGCTCGTCCGAGGGCTGGAGGAGCATCGTCCCCGGCGGGGCGATCTGCGGCGTTGCCTCGCGGGCTACCTTGCGACCGAGGGCGGCCTCGGCCTGCTCCGGAGTGCGAGCGGCCTTCAGTGCTTCGAGGGATTCTCCAGTGATGTCCTGGTCGGTGCGCTCGCGGACCCATTTCGCGCGGTCCTTCACCGGGACGAGGAGTAGTTCATCGAGATCGATCACCGTGGGGGCGCCGTGGGCCTTGGCGGGTTTGACGGCGATCGAGCGTCCGGTGGTGACGAGGAGGCGGAAGCCCATCATCGTTTCGTAGACCGAGCCGATCTGTTCCACGTCGAGGGTGCGGTAGGAGAGGCGTTCGCCGTCGAGGATGAGGAGGTTCGAGAGGACGCGGTGGATGACGCCGTCGGAAAGCAGGGGGATGGGAGAGGTGCCACCCCCACCCTGCCCTCCCCCCTCGACGAGGAGGGTGTGCGCGTGTCCCTCGAGGAAGGGAAAGCGGGCAGGGTCAAAGAGGTGACCATGCCGGGCGGGGACGCGCAGCGAGCCGTGGGAGGCGCCGTCGTGGATCAGCCGGAAGAGCGCGAGAAGCTGGGCCCACGCACTGTAACGGTGATCCATCGTGTCGGGAAAGCGGCCAGCCTCGTCGCGCAGCCGCTCGAAGAGACCGCCGACGGCGTAGTGCCGAACATAGACATCCTCACCGGGGAGGAGGCCGCGCTCCTCAGCGTAGAGGACGAAGATCAACCGCAGCAGAACCGTGAGCAACCCCTCGTAGACGCGGTCCGGGTGGTCGGCAAGGACTTCGCGAAGCAACTCCCGATGCCGGTGCTCATCCGCGGCCTGGAAGCCTCGCAGCAGTTCGTAGAGGGCGGCGAGCATCTGCTGCGCGAGCTTTGTTGACACGAGGTTCTGATAGCGGCGGCTCTCGGCAAGGAGGAAGGGAAGGCGCTGTCGGGTCGGCAGGGAAAAGAGTCGCTCCTGCGAGAGAAGCAGGTGTAGCGCGGCGAAGATCGGCCGCCCGGCGACCTCGCCCATCGCCGCCACTGGAAAGGTGACGTGGCCGGAGTTCTCGCCGCGGGGAGCGTAGACGATACGCAGGTGAGTACCGTTGGCTAGGAGACCGATTGGAACCTGCCTCGTGCGCAGGAGGCGCTCGAAGCGGGCGTGGGGGCTGGCCTCCCACTGATGGCTCTCCTTGGCGAAGGGGGTATCGAGGTCCGCGCCTAGTGGGAAGACCTGGATCAGCATCAACCAGGGGTTCGGGTCATTCGCCCCCGGATCGAATTCGCGGACGGCATAGGTGGGTCGCAGGGTCTCCGCGTAGTTTTCGAGGAGGACCTCGAGGGTGTCGGGGAGCGGGTCGGCGCCGGGGCCGCCAAGGAGGAAGGTTGAATCCCAACCGAGTATGTCGCGGACGAAGCCTGGGAAGTCGACGATGGCGGGGACGGGGTCGTCCTCGGGTGTGAGCCGGACCTCTTCCAGGCTGTCGACGAAATGCCGGTGCGTTGTGCCGATATTCCGGTCGATGACCGCGCCCGCGGCGATCAGCGCGAGGGGCGAGACGACGAGCCCGACCGGCTGGAGGTAGCCGATCCACTCCTGGTGGGCGAGCAGTTCAGGGTCTTTGGCCATAGCTGATCATCCGGTGGCGGGCCAGAGGTAGGCGACCCCGACCGGCTCGATCCTCTTTGCCCGGACGCGGTAGAGGTCGCGGATGCGGTCCGGCTCGTGAGCCAGTTCGTGTGCGATGGCGGCGAGGCGTTTCTCCCAGTGGCGCTTGTTCGACTCGAGTTGGCGCTTCTCGTCAGTATCAAAGCCGAGTTCGAGCTGTGGATCGAGGTGCTTCTTGAAAGTCTCTTCGATCCGGCCGCGCTGCGCCTCAATGGTGTCGCGCATCGCCTTGGCCTCGCGCCGACCGCGGTCGGTAAGCCGTGCCTCGGCTTCTTTCGCGATCTCCTCGCCTCGCTCCGAGAGGTGCGGGAGCAACTCCTGGATGTCCCGCGGAGCGGTCTCCTGCAGCCGGCGCACATGCCTCTCCGGCACCTGCCCAGGGCGAGAAGCAAGGAATGCCTTCTCGAGAAGCGCGAGTGTCTTCTCCTCGGCCTCCCGTGCATACGGGGCGAGCGCGACCTTGCGTTGCAACGGATCCAACCAGCGAGCGGTGAGCAGGATCATCTCCTCGTGCAGTCGAGCGGCGCCGGGGCCGTAGAGAGAGAGGCGACCGATAAGGACAACCCGGGGGATGGCATCGGAAGTCTGGGCAAGACAGGCGCGGGAAAGGTCATGGTGGACGAAACCCTGCGCCACGAAGCGGCCGAGGAGGCGCTGGACGAGCCGCTGCTCGAGGTGCAGGTGCACCACCTCATCGTCCATCGTGCCGGGATCCTCGAAAACCACCGGTCGCAGCGGAGCCTCGCGGCGCCACTCCCAGAAGTTCTGCCCTCGCTGGCGCGGCGCACGGAGCGTATCGAGGGTCTCGATCCAAGTTGGGTCGGCGCCCTCTCGTTCGTGCAGCAGCGGCATCTCCCAGCGATCGGGACCGCCGTTGCCGGGGTGGGCGGCGCCGGGGCGGCGGAGCGGCTCGGCCCCCATGATCTCGAGCGATGAGGAGATCGCGGCGCGGAAGTGCTCCTCCTCGAGCCCGATCCACTCCCGCGAGTTCTCGAGCAGGGTTCGAAGCTTCTCGATCTCCTTGCGCAGGTCGTCCTGCCTGAGGCTGGACTCCTCGAGTTCTTCCTCGACAGTCTTGCGCACCTGGGCGTCGAGGTCCGCGGTTTCGATCTCCCGGGTGAGTTCAGCGACACGCCCGCGGCGAATACCGTCCCTGAGGGAAACGGCGAGTTTGCTCTCCACGACCTGGGCGAGGCTGCCGAGCTGCTTCTTGATCGTCTCGGTCTTCTTGACGAGGACCTGGAGGACGCGGTCCTCGGGGCGCTGCGTGTGGACGAAGTACCGGCAGAAGACCTCGGGGTTCGGCTGAAGCTTGCGGTCGATGCGGCCGTTTCGCTGCTCGAGGCGGCCGGGGTTCCAGGGGACGTCGAAGTGGAAGATGTTCCAGCAGCGGCTCTGGAGATTGAGTCCTTCGCGGGCGGCGTCGGTCGCGATCAGGATGCGGACCGGCTGTCGGTGCGGATCGGCGGTGAAGGCCTTCTTGATGTATTCACGGGTGTCGTTGCGGCCGTCGTCGAGATTACCCTGGGGGGTCGAGCCGCAGAAGAGGCGAATCCGTTCGTCGGCGCGGTCAGTGCCGGCGATGGCGGCGGCGAGTTGCTCGTGCAGATAGCGTTTGGTGTCCTCGTACTCGGTGAAGATGATGATGCGCAGGTCGTTCCACTGTGGCTGCTTGCCGGCAGGGGCGTTCTTGCCCGGTTTGGGGAGATCTGGGCACATGTTGGTGCGTATCCAGTCGATCAGCCAGCGGACCCGGGCGTCGGGGCGACCGCGAGCGTCGTCGGCAATATCTGCCATGCGTTCGATGATGGCCTGCTCCTTGGCAAAGAGGGCCCTCCCCTGCTGCCCTTCGAGGGAGCCGGCCGCCGCGAGGGTGACTTCCTCCATGCGGGCCTCCTCCTCGGCCTGAAGTTGCTCGTCGGTCAGGAGGGAGCGGTCGTCGTCCGCGTCCGGGGGAGCCACGTTGAGATCCCGCGGGGATCGAGTACGCCGTGGCATTGCCTTCCCAGTCCCTGCTGCCTCCCACTGGCGTTGGACGGTGCGGCGGTGGACCCGCAGCGTTCTCCAGAATGCCTCGAAGGATGAGAGCAACCGCTGCTGGAGGCCGCAGATCAGGAGCCCCGAGGCCGCCTGGGTCCGTTTGGTCTCACCGGCAAGGCGCACCTCGCGCATCTCGCGGTATTCGTCGAGGAGACGCGGCAGGAGGAGTTCGGGGGCGTCCTCGGGGAGGCCACTGATGTCTACCTGGAGGATCCGGCGCTTCGGGAAGCCACCGGCAACCTCGCGGACGTCCTCCTTGAGCCGGCGAACCATGATGTCCTCGAGGATTTTTCGACCGCGGACCGGCACCCCGCGGCAGAAGCGCTGCGGGTCGAGGATCTCGAGGAGAGCCGAGAAGCTGTTCGAGTGCCCGTTGTGGGGCGTCGCGGAGAGGAAGAGCCGGTGCTCGAAGCGGGGGGCGATGTCGCGGACGGCGCGGGTGATCTTCGAGTCGATGGCGTAGCGAGCGCCGCTCGCGGGGGCAGCGTGGTGCGCCTCGTCGAGGATCAGGAGGGCGCCGGGGCGCAACTCGCCGAGCCAGTCGCGCATCGGGCCGACGTAGGCCTCATCGATCAAGAGGCGGTGCGAGATCAGGAAGCGCGTGTGGGTCATCCAGGGATTCACACCGAAGCCCCGCTCCTGGCGGACACGGGCAATGTATTCGCGGTCAAGAATCTCGAAGACCAGACCGAAGCGGGTCTCCAGCTCCTCGCGCCACTGCAGCAGCATCGAGGGCGGACAGGCGACGACGATGTCGCGGGCCTTCTTGCGCAGTAGCAGCTCGCGGGCGATCAGGCCGGCCTCAATCGTCTTGCCGAGGCCGACGTCATCGGCGATGAAGAGGTTCACACGGGGCAGCAGCAGGGCCTTGCGCAGCGGCTCGAGCTGGAAAGACTCGATCTTGATACCTGCGCGGAATGGGGCCTGAAAGAGGCGTGGGTCGGTGGCCGTGATGCAGTTCCAGCCCAGGGTGTGCAGGTAGGCCGAGAAGATGTGCGGCGGGTCGAAACCGCGCCTGGCAAGCCGATCCCAACTCTCGCCGGTCAGGACCTCGGCGTCAATCTCCCGCTCCCAGAGGACTTCGAGTGGCTGACCCTGGGCATCATCATCGACACAGGAGGCACGAACCAAGGTGGCATCACCCGGCCGCGGCGGCGGGACGACCTCCTCTACCAGCCATCGGCGCGAACGCACCTGGACGATACAACCGGGAGACAAAACAGCTTTCTTGCCCATCCTGTGTTAAGTACTATCACAACCGGCTGAATCCGAGGAGGAATAAGTATGCTGTCTGGGCGAATTGGTTTCCAATCATACGGATCACGCGCTGATCAGCGATGAAAATCGCCCTGTAGCAAATCGCCACACTAGCGCATTTCGCCATAGCGTTATGCGTTGATGGCGGCATTTTTTCGATGCTTTTCCCTTAACACTACAGCGAACCTTTGGTTCACTTTCGGACCGGCAAGGCTTTTCCCGTGCACCAAACCCCCTCTTTTCCCCTTTGGCAAAGGGGGATGAAGGGGGTTTGAGTTTCCTGCACGAAGATGCGCTGTAGTGTTAATTGCACTCCCTATTCCCTGACTTGCAGAATTTTGGCGCCGGGTATGGTTTGTGCATCTGTATGTCTCCAAAGAGAGTTTGCGCAGT
>Ga0315271_10000780_pt1 | contig 18414 bp, 9 predicted proteins | sample C3_top_MG_FD_204664 | JGI IMG/M metagenome (GOLD analysis project Ga0315271, IMG submission 204664) | Sediment microbial communities from Yellowstone Lake, YNP, Wyoming, USA - C3_top | ecosystem: Environmental > Aquatic > Freshwater > Lake > Sediment | place: USA: Wyoming | collected 2017-08-01
GCTCATAGAGCGCCCAGGGACGGGGGCCGTGAGGCCCCCGTCCCTTCTTCTGTGTTTCACGTGAAACGGTCTTGCGAGGCTGAGCCTCGTCCCCGCAAGACGGCGCTTCACTGAAGCGACAGAGAGGGGCATCGTTTCACGTGAAACGGTGCCCCTCTCCATGCCACATCGCCGCCCGGATCACGAGCCGCGTCTGAGCGTCTGGCCTCAGTAGCTCGTGCCGCCGCCCATCATGCCGCCACCGGATCCCATCATCCCGTAGCCGGTACCCTGCGCACCACCCGTGGCGCCGTAGCCTCCGCACGCACCGCCGCAGCCCCCGCCTCTCTGCCCGGAACCCGGACCCGCACCCGGAGATGCCGTGACGCCGTACTCCTTGAAGAGGTCACGCATGTCGTTCCAGTGTGCCTGGCGCAGTTTCTGCAGAGCTGCCTGAGCCTCCGCGCTGGACGGGTCCGAGCCGTATTGGCCAGACCACGCCTGCATGTCCTGCTGATGCTCGACACGCAGCGCCTGCATATCCTTCAACGCCTGCGGGTTGCTCATGAGCGCGCCGCACGCGCCCGCACGAGCGCCGCTGCGCGTCGTCTGCTGCGTGGTAGCGCCGTAGGCGACCGCCACCACCGACAGGGCGATCGCCGCCACCACTGCCACCAGCAGGATCGTCTTCCAGTGTCTCCTCACCTGGCACTCCTCCCTCTCGGGTCTCCCTGACCTTCGATGCTCGAGCCCGACTGGGCCGCACCACAGGGTTTCGAGTGCCATGCTACACGCAGACTGTGAAGAACCTTTGAAGGCACGGGCTGCTAGGATTGATGAGACGGGTGGGACCCGCGGGCTGCGGGAACACATCCCATGCCGTCAGCGATCCCCTTTATGGAGGTAGGCGTGACCCACGAAGACGTGCTCCGTGCTCTCTCGAACGTGAAAGACCCCGAACTGCAACGCGACGTCGTCGACCTCGGCATGGTACGAGACATCGTCGTGGACGATCGCCGCGTCGGCGCCACGATCGTCCTCACGACCGCAGGGTGCCCTCTGCGCAGTCAGATCCAGGCGGACGCCGAGCAGGCCCTGGCCGCCATAGCCGGTGGCCGGGCCGTCGAAGTGAAGCTCGACGCCATGTCGTGCGACGAGCGCGACGAACTGGCCGGCAAGCTCCGCCAGCGCGACCAGCTGGTCGAGTCGCTCTTCGGACCCGGCTCCAACACACGTACGATCGCGATCGCCAGTGGCAAGGGCGGAGTCGGCAAGAGCACCGTCACCGTGAACCTCGCCACCGCGCTTGCGGCACAGGGTCACGCCGTCGCCCTCATCGACGCCGATGTGTACGGGCCGACCGTGCCTCTCATGATGGGCCTCCCGGCCGTGCCGCCGGAGACCCACCAGGGCAAGATGGTGCCCCCGGAGGCCCATGGCGTGAAGGTCATCTCCATGGGCTTCTTCCTGCCGGACAACGAGCCGGTGGTCTGGCGCGGACCCATGCTCGGCCGTGCCATCGAGCAGTTCCTCGGCGATGTCCTCTGGGGCAGCCCCGACTACCTTCTCATCGACCTCCCCCCCGGCACGGGAGACATCGCCCTCACAGTCGCGCAGATGATCCCGGGAGCGGAACTCATCATCGTCACCACGCCGCAAGAGGCCGCAGCCCGCACCGCGGTGAAGGCGGCGAAGATGGCCCAGATGACCAAGCAACGCGTGCTCGGCGTGGTCGAGAACATGGCCTACTACGTCTGCCCCGACTGCAACAGCCGGCACTACATCTTCGGTCGCGGCGGCGCCTTCGAGATTGCCCGCCTCATGGACACGCGCCTGCTCGGGCGCATCCCGCTCGACGAGACCACCCGCGAGGGCGGCGACCAGGGCACGCCCGCCGCCCTCGACCCTTCGTCGCCGGTCGGAGGCGCGTTCGCCGACATCGCCAAGATAGTCTCGGGCGAGGCGCCTGAGCCCGCCGACGGATGACGGAGGCGCTTTCCTAATTTCATCATAGACCAGCCTCTAGCGAAATGTCCCATCCGCTGAGGCTTCTCATCACCGATGATGCTCGTATGACAGTCGGTGAACAGCGGGGCCTCCGGACCGAGAGCGCGATCGACCCGCCCTCGGTCGGAGAAGACGTACGCACGCTCTTGGCGGCCACCGTGGTGGACGTATGCGCGGCGAGCGGGCTGCCGTTCTGCGCCGTCAGCCGGGTCAAGGACGACGGCGCGGTCCTGGTCGCCGCTCAGGGCGGCGGCGCGGGCCTCGCAGTCGGCTCCGCGTGGCGCGTCTCCGACGTGCCGCCCGCAAGGCAGGCGCTCGCCACCGCCCGCCCCGTCTTGCTGGGCACACGCGACGACCCCAGACTCACCGCGGAGCAGCGGGTGTTCCTCACCGGCCACTCCGACCTGGTGAGTCTCGCGTTCGTCCCGCTGCTGGCTCGCTCTGGAGCCAGCGGTCTGCTGGTCCTGGGCGACCACCGGCCGCGGGACATCGGACCGGCGGTGGCGGGGCTCGCGTCGGTCTCACGCCTGGCCGGGCAGGTGCTCGAACAGGATGAGCGCATGGCGCAACTCGCGCGCTCGGCCGACGACCTCGCGCTGGTGCTCGACGCCGACATCGAGGCCCAGAGCCGGTCGACCGGTCCGGATCAGGTCCTGCGGGTCGTCGCCCGGCGCCTCAGCGAGCTCTGCGGCGCCCCCATGGTAGACATCTATGCAGTCGACGGAGACGACCTGCGGGCCCTCGTCGGCTGGAGCTACGGACGCTTCACGCCGGACGCCGGCGAGCGGACCATCCCGCTGGCCGAGCGGCCGCTGACCCGCGCCGTGGTGGCGAGCGGCCGCACCGAGACCATCGCCTCCCGAGACGATCCCCGCCTCAGCCATGCGGAGCGGGAGGCCATGGAACAACGCAACGCCCAAGCCTTGCTCAGCATCCCCCTGCTCAGCAACGGACGGGTCATCGGCATCGCCGAGGCGCTCGACAAGCGGCCACGCGGGTTCGACGAGGCTCACCGGCCGGCGCGGGCGCTGGCGGAGATCGCCGCACACCTGCTCGACAAGGCGCTGCTGCTCGAGACCCTGGAGCAGCGCAACGTCTCGCTGCGCGAGATCGTCAAACTCGGGGCGCGTATCAATGGCACGAGCGGGCCCGAGGACATGGCGACCTTCGTCGCGCAGCGTCTGCTCGAGACCCTGGACGCCGCCTGCTGCGAAGTGCATCGCACCGAGCGCGGCCGGCTGCGCTGTCTCATCAGCATGGACAGACGCGCGAACCGCGACGAACCCGCCGAGAGATCCCCCGTGTGCAGCCTGCGAGAGTCAGGGCCGGTGGTCCGCGACCACGACATCCTCGTCCTTACCGACACGGGAGACCCGCGGCTCACCGCCGCCGAGCGCGAGGCGTGGGCGAGTGCCGGTTTCCTGAGCCAGCTTTCCATCCCGCTGGAGATCGACAACCGGCTGGTCGGGCTCATCGACGTCTTCGATGTGCAGCCGCGCCGCTTCGACGAGCACGTCGACTTCGCGCGGAGCATCGGCCAACTCATGGCCGGCGCGTTCGACAATCTACAGCTGCTGGAGCGGCTCGCCGAGTCCAACCGGCAGCTCGGACTGCTCGCCGAATCCAGCCTGGAATTCGGCTCTTCCCTCGACCTGACCGAGGTCATCGACTCCGTCGCGTCCCGTATGTGTGTCGCCGCCTCCGCGGCCTGCTGTGACATCTATGCGATCGAGGGCGATCAGCTGCGCGGCCTCGTCAGCACCGACGGGTCCACCATCGACGACGAGTTCCCCGGCGCGACGTACGCACTGGGCGACTTCGCCGTGGCGCGACGCGCGATCGAGCTCGGCCAACCCGTGGTGGTAGCCGACATCCCGGACGATCCCCGGCTCTCGCCCGCCGAGCGCGCGGAGGACCTGCGTCGGGGTTACACCAGCCTCGTCGAACTCCCGCTCATCGACCGCGGCGAGGCAATCGGCATCGCCACCCTGTTCGACCTCGAGCACGTGGACGTCGCGCACACCGACCTGCTGCGCGGCCTGGGACAGATCGCGGCGCAAGCCGTCGCCAACGCGCGTGTCTACGCGGCTCTCGACGAGGGCGCCTCCCGGCTGCAGGCGATCAACGAGGCCGGCATCGAGCTGGCCTCGAACCTCGATCTCGGGCGCGTGCTGGAGACCGTCGCGCGGCGGCTGTGCAACGTCGCCGGCGTAGACTCGTGCGACGTCTACACGCTGGAGGACGACGAGCTGTACTGCGCCGCCAGCCTGCTGCACGGCGCGCGCGACGACGAGTGGATCGCCACCAGGCTGAGGCTCGACGACTGGCGCGCCTCGCGCCTCGCCGTGGAGTCGCGCTCCGTGGTCCGCGCTGCCGGCGGAGAGCGTCCCCGGCCCGACGCCCTGGCGCGTCAGGAGCCGCGCCGCGCCGCCCACGGCGGCAGCCTGATCGTCCCACTCCTGGTCGAGCAGCGCGTGATCGGCGTGGTGGAGCTCTTCGACACGTCGCGCCGGCGCGGGTTCTCGGACGACGACGTCGCCTCCGTGGAGGCAGTGTGCCGGGTGGCGGCGATGGCAATCGCCAACGCCGGCCTCTACCGCGACGCGCAGCTGCGCACGCGCGAGTCGGAGCTTCTCAACCAGGTCGCCGCGAGAGCGAGCTCCAGCCTCGAGACGGACACCATCGCGGCCGCGACGGTGGAAGAGCTCGGCACACTCGTGCCGTTCACCGACGCGTGTCTGGTCATGGAGGGGAACCAGATGGAGTGGGAGGTGGTGTACAGCACGTCGCCGGCCCTCGAGGCGCTCGCCCTGGACCGGAGGCGCACCGCTCCCGGCGCGTTCGACGCGGTGCGCAGCGAGCGCGTCACCATCCTGGACCTCACCGACGCCCCCCCGGCGTCGACAGACCCGGCTCGCCGACTCCGGGCGGCCCTGCTCATCGGTGTGTTCATCGAGGAGGCCCTCGCCGGTGTCCTCGCTCTCGGCGCGCCGGACCGTGGCGCCTTCGCCGGCGTCGACCGGGAGGTCCTGGAGCGCGTCGGGACCCTGCTGGCCCTCTCGTTCAGGAACGCGCGCCTCTACGAGACCATCAAGACGATGCACGTCGCAAACCTGAAGGCGCTCATCTCGGCGCTGAACGCGCGTGACTACTACGCTGTCGGCCACGCCGCGCGCGTGGCCGCGTACATGCTGCTGCTCGGCCGCGAGCTGGGCTGGCCGCTGAACCGGCTGCAGCAGATCACCGAGGCTGCGTTCCTCCACGACGTCGGTCGCATCGGCATCTCCGACGATGTGCTCTACAAGCCAGGCCGCCTGACCGAAGAGGAGGCGGCCGAGCTCCGCCGGCATCCGATCGCCAGCGCCGAGATCATCCAGCCCCTCTTCGCCTCGGACATCGTCCGCGCGGTGCGACACCACCACGAGCGCTGGGACGGCGGCGGCTACCCGGACGGCTTGGCCGGGGAGCGCATCCCGGAGATCTCGCGCGCACTGTGCATCGTCGATTCTTACGACGCCATGTCGTTCCAGCGGCAACACCATGAGGCGCTGTCCTATGCCGAGTGCCTCGCCGAGCTGGACCACTGCCGCGGCACGCAGTTCGACCCCGCCATGGTGACCGCCTTCATGCGCGTGCTCGACCGGCTGGACGAGCGCCGCCTGGTCGCGCGAGCCGCTGCGGAGCAGGCCGCATCCCTGATGGAGCCGTCCCTGCTCGCCAGGCTCCGCGCGGCGGGCGACGAGCAGGGTCTCGAATACCAACAGCTCGCCAAGGCGCTGCGCGAAGTCCGCGACGGACACGCGGGCGTGCGCTTTCTCACGGCCATCTCCCCGGAGCTTGAGGGCTTGCGGATGATCTGCGACCCCGAGGAGGACCCGGCGCTGCGCTCCCACCCGGGGGATCCCGTCGACCGCTCGACGGTCGGGGAGGAGCTGATGATCGCCGAGGGCGACCGCAACGTACTCGAGCTCGACGACTACGGTGTGTGGGTCAGCGGCACGGCGGAAGTACGGGATGACGAGGGCGCGCTCGTAGGCATCGCCTGCGCGGACCTGGCTCCAGCGGACGACTGGCCGGCCGAGCTGGGGACCAGCGGTCCCGGCCACGACAGGACCTTCTCGGCCGTGGTGGAGTCGGCCACGGCTCGGCTTGGACGGGCCCGCGTGGACGCCGTCACCGACGGTCTGACGGGCCTCTACAACCAGCGGTACTTCAAGCAGCGCCTGACCGAGGAGCTCGAGCGGGCCACCGACCAGGGTCGCCCGCTCTCGCTGCTGTTCTGCGACCTCGACCACTTCAAGGGCTACAACGACCGCCTCGGGCACGTGGCCGGCGACAAGGCCCTGCGCGCGGTCGCCGGCGTTCTCTTGCACTCGATACGCCAGTTCGACCTGGCCGCGCGCTACGGAGGGGAGGAGCTCACCGTGATCCTCCTCGACACGCCCGGCGACGGAGCGGCTGAGGTCGCGGAGCGCATCCGCCAGGGCGTGGCCGACCTCGACCTGGGCGGGCCCGGCATGGGGATCACCGTCAGCATCGGCACCGCGGCGTTCCCTGAAGACGCCATGCTCATGGAGGAGCTCGTCGACAAGGCCGACTGGGCCATGTACCTGGCCAAGCGCAAGGGCCGCGACAGGGTCGTGTCGTTCGCCCACGGCGTCGAGACCGAGGGTGCGCCGGACATGGCTCCGGGGCCGGGAAGAGACCGCGGCCTGACGGATTGAGCAGGGCAGGCGCTCACGCCTGCTGCCATCATCCGATCCTCCTCAATCCTTACGCCACCTCGGGGCAGGCAGGATTCCGGTGAGGTTTGGTGAACTTCTGAGCGCCCACCGACCCCTGCCCGAGAGCGCGACGCATGCGCGTAGGACGAGCAACCGGCGAAGGCTGGCTCCGCCTCGGCGACGCGGCGGCGGAGCTGGGCGTGAGCCTCAACACACTGCGCCGCTGGAGCGACGCCGGCAAGCTGACGGTCTACCGCAGTCCCGGCGGTCACCGGCGCTATCGACGTGCCGACGTGGAGGCGCTCCTGCATGCCGGGAGCGCGGCACAGGTCAAGCGCGGGGCTGCCCGTCCAGTACCCGGCGCCCTCGCCGACCTTCAGACCCGACTCCTGACGCTCGCGAGCGTCGCAGCGGAGGGTGTCGGCGTGGACCAGTGCCGGATCACCGTTGCCGACGACGGGGATGTCCTCGTGGTCGCAACGTTCACCCGGAGCGGCGTTGCGGGCCCCCACCGGGAAGAGTCCGGTCCAGAGTCCCCGACGCCGGTCGCTCGAGAGGTGCTGCGCACGGGGCGCAGGCTCGTCATCGGCGATCTCGCCACGACGACCCTGCTGGAGCGTGCGGACACGGAGGCTCTCCGCCGGCACGGCCACGTGGCCGTACTGGCCGTGCCGGGCTCGGCCGCCGGCCGCAACCGTGCAGTGCTCGAGCTCGCGGAGACACGGGCGCCGCGCGCCTTCAGCGGCGCCAGCGTCACCTTCGCTGAATTCATGGCGCGCCAGGCTGCTCGCCTGATCGCCGGAGACGAGGACCAGGGGCAGTCGCCGCGGCGCGCGATCGACTTGCCGCGGGACGCCACGACCGCAGGGCAGGCGGCCGCGCTCGACGCCGAGCATCTCCTGGCCGTCCTCGCGGAGCGCCTCCGCCGCGAACTCGACGCAGTGGCCTGCGACATCTGGCGCTACGACGGCGCCGGGGAGGTCCTGGAGCAGGCTGCGACATCGCCCGCCGGCGCCGGGCCGCCGGTCGGCGACGGCTCATACCCCGCCACCGGGTTCGGCGCCGTGGCCGGCGCGCTGACGTCCGGTGGCACCCCCTGTGCGATCCCCGACCTTCGTGTGGCAGGCGCCGTGGGGCCGCATGCGGCGCGGCGCGACCGGGACGGGGCCCGGAGCGTGCTCGCCACGGCCATCCGCATCGGCGACGACGTCGTGGGTCTGCTGCAGGTGTACGGGGCGGAGCCCGGCTGGATCCTGGGCCGCGAGGACCGGGCGCTCCTGGAGGCCGGCTCGGCCGCCGCCGCGCTCGTGCTCTCCGGCCGGCACGACAGCGACGTCCTCGCCCGCCGCGTGGCCCAGCTCGACGACCTGATCGCAGGGCACGGCATGCACTCCCGGGGCATGGACCCCGAGTCTCTCGTGCTGACGACGCTCCGGGCGCTGCGGGCACGTCCCGGCCTGGACGCCTGCACCCTGTACCGAATCGAGGACGGCGTCGCCGCGCCGTATCCCCACGGCGATGATGGCGGCAACCCGCTTGCCGGCGGATCCGCATGGCGGCTGGACGACCTCCCCATCGTCGCGCAGGCGCTGGCCGGCGGCGGCTCCGCCGTGATCTCGGCCGAAGACGGAGCGGTAGTCGGCACATCTCGCCTGCTGGACGACAGGGGCCTGCACGGCGTCGTGCTGGCCCCTGTCGTCTTCTGGGACCGGCTGGTCGGCACACTCGAGCTGGGCTCCGCCGGCCCACTCGGACTGGCCACGGCCCGGCACGTCGCCCAGGTCGCCGCCGACCTGCTCGCCGTGGCCCTCGGCAGCGGCGACGTGATCGCCCACCTGCAGCGCCGCAACCGGGACCTCGCCCTGGTCGTCCAGGCAGGGCTCGACGACACGACCCGCCTCAGCACCGACGACATCCTGCACGCCGTCGTGGAGCGGCTCTCGGAGCTCACTCACGCGCCGGTGGCAGACATCTACACGGTGGAGGGCGAGACGCTTCACGCCCTCGTGAGCTATGAGAACGGCCGTCACGAAGCGGAGTGGGGCGGCGTCGCGGTGCCCCTCTCGCGCTATCCATGCAGCCGCCGGGCGGTCGAGACCGGGGAGCCCGTGGTCGCCGGCTCGCTCGACGACCCGGTGCTCGACGAAGAGGCACGCTATTCGCTCGAGCGCTGGGGCTACCACGCCCACCTCTCCATGCCGCTCACCGTGCGCGGGCACGTGGTCGGCGTTGTCGAGCTTTCGGACTATCAGCCGAGGGACTTCACCGACGACCTCGACCTGATCCGCAGCCTCGGACAAGTGGCGGCGCACGCTCTGGAGAACGCATCGCTGTTCGAGCAGGTGGATCGCCGCAACAGGATCCTCAACGAGCTGGTCGAGCTCAGCACGCTCGCGAGCAGTACTCGCGACCTCGGGCGGCTGGTGCGCACCGTGGCCGAACGCGTCGTCACCACGGTGGACGCCGCCAACTGCGACGTGTACCGCATGCAGGCGGGAGAGCTCATCTGCGTGGCGAGCTTCGATCGCAGCGGCCACGACGACTCGGTGCTCGGCAGCCGGTTCGACCTCGACCTCTACCCCACCACCGTCGACGCCATCTACGGACATCAGATCCTGACGATCTCCAGTCCCGACGACCCGCAGCTCAGCGCGGCCGAGCGGACGGCGTATCACGACTACGGCTTCTCCAGCGAGGTGTGCCTCCCGCTGGTCGTGAACGACGAACTCTTCGGGCTGCTCGATGTCTACGACACGCGGGAGCGGGATTACGCCGAGTTCCTCAGCTTCCTGCGAGGCACGGCGCAGACGCTCGCCGGCGCGTTCGAGAACGCGCGCCTGGTCGACCAGCTCGAACAGCGCAGCGCCGTACTCCGCGACGTCGTGGAACTCGGCGCCGTGGCCGCGCAGGCCCACGACCCGGAGACGGTGCTCACCGCGCTGGCCGAGCGCCTGCGCAACACCATCGACGCCGCCGACTGCGACATCTTCACCCTGCAGGGCGACCGGCTCCGCTGTCTCGTGAGCGCCGACAGGACCGGCCTCGACACGACGGTGGTCGGTCACGTGCTGGACATCGACCGGTTCCCCGCCACCGCCCTGGCCGTGCACACCGGTCAACCGATGACCATCGCCAGCCTCGATGACCCGAGACTGACCGACCAGGAACGCGACGACATGGCCGAGTACGGCTATCAGAGCGAGCTCTGCATCCCGCTCGTGGGCGGCGATCGGGTGATCGGTCTCATCGACGTGTTCGACACGCGTCCTCGCGACTACAGCGAGTACATCGACTTCCTGCGCAGCATGGGGCAGACGGCAGCCGGCGCGATCGAGAACGCGATGCTGCTCGACAAGCTGGAGCGCCGGAACACGGCGCTCGCGGAGCTCGTCGAGCTGGGCAGGGTGGCGTCGAACGCCGGCGGTCTCGATCAGCTCGTGCGGTCCATCGGGCCGCGAGTCGTCGAGCTCATGGAGGCCGACGGCTGCCAGGTCTTCATCCTCCGCGGCAGCAACCTGCACTGTGTGCTCACCTACGACGACGGACAGTTCCTCGACGACTACGCCGACCGGCCGCTCGACCTGGACCTCTTCCCCAGCACCAAGAGCGCGATCGCCGAGAAGAGTGCGCTGATCGTCGCAAGCCCTGAGGACCCGCGGCTCAGCGACTACGAGCGGTCCCTCTACGGGGAGTCCGGCACGCAGAGCGAAATCTGCGTGCCACTCGTGCTGGAGGACCGCGTCGTCGGTCTGCTCGACGTGTACGACCACCGCCGCCGGGACTACGCGGAGCACCGTGACTTCCTGCTCCGCGTGGGCCAGATGATGGCGGGCGCGTTCGAGAACGCCCTCCTCATGGAGCAACTGGAGGACAGCAATCAGACCCTCGGGCTGCTCGTGGAGAGCGGGATGGAGTTCGGGGCGACCTTGGACCGGGACCAGGTCCTCGAGAGCGTCGCCCGCCGCCTCTGTGCCGCCACCGCGGCCCCCAACTGCGACATCTTCACCGTGCACGACGAGGTGATCCGCCGGGTCGCCTGCATCGACCACGGCGCGCCGGCCGCAGGCTGCGTCGGGACCGAGCACGCGCTGGAGGACCTCGGGCTGGCCCGCCTTGCCCTGGAGTCGCGCCAGCCCGTCTACGCCGAGGAAGTCGCCACCGATCCTCGCACGAGCGAGCTCGAACGCAGCGATGCCCTCAACTGGGGGCACCGCTCCATGCTCTGCCTGCCGCTCATCAACCGCGGCCGGGTGTTCGGCGTGGCCGGCATCTTCGACGACAAGGCGGAGCGGTTCGAGCGCACGGACTTCCTGCACAGCCTGGCGCAGGTGGCTGCGGGCGCGATGGTCAACGCCACGTTGTTCGACGAGTTGGACCGAAGCGCTGAGCGCATGGCCCTGGTGAGCGACGTCAGCTTCGAGCTTTCCTCGTCCCTGGACCTCCGCGACGTGCTCCGCTCCACAGCCCGCCGCCTCTGCGCCGTGGCCGGCGCCCCGATGTGCGACATCTACATCCTTCGCGACGGCGAGATCCTGGAGAGCGTCACGAGCATCGATGAGGGCGGGGTCGACACCGCGTGGCAGGGCCGCCAGTTCCCGCTCGCGGACTGGCACGCCTTCCGCCGCGTCGTCGAGTCGCTGGAGCCGGTCGTCATCGCCGGCATGGACGACCCGCTCTTGTCGCCGCAAGAGGTCGGACTGATGGAGAGGTACGGCGAGGCCGGGGCGCTGATCGTCCCGCTCATCTCGCGAGAGAGCGTCATCGGCGTGCTGGAGCTCACCCACCGCGTGCAGCACGTGTACACGGCCGAGGAGACGGCGACGATCGTCTCGATCTGCCGGTTCGCCGCGCTCGCCATCGACAACGCCGAGCTCTACGAGGGCATCAAGGGCATGCACCTCAGCAACCTCAAGGCCCTCAGCTCGGCGCTCAACGCCAAGGACTACTACACGCTGGGCCACGCCGCGCGCGTAGCCGCCTACATGGTCCTGCTGGGCAAGGTGCTGGACTGGCCGGAGGACCTGCTCCGCCACGTCGAGGAGGCCGCCTACCTGCACGACATCGGCAAGATCGGCGTGCCGGACCGGGTGCTGCTCAAGCCGAGCGGCCTCAACGGGCACGAGTGGGAGCTCATGCGGCAGCACCCCATCTTCAGCGCCGAGATCATCCGGCCGCTGTTCGACGACGCGCTCGTGGAAGGCGTGCGCCACCACCACGAACGCTGGAGCGGCGACGGATACCCGGACGGACTCGCGGGCGAGGAAATCCCCCTCATCGCCCGCGCGATGTGCGTGGTGGACTCCTACGACGCCATGTCGTTCCGCCGCCCCTACCGGCAAGGGCTGACGGCGGACGAGTGCCTCGCCGAGCTCGAGCGCTGCGGCGGCGACCAGTTCGACCCCGCCATGGTCACCGCGTTCCGTCGCGTGCTGAAGGAGATCGCAGAGGGCCGCCGGACCGCGGCCGGCATCGCCGGCCGCGCGGCGGCGGCCCTGGACGCCGACGAGTGCATCATGCTCCGTGAGTACCGTGACGAGCGACGTCCCGAGTTCGCCTCGGTGACGCGTAAGCTGCGCGAGGTCTGTGAGGCGTCCGGGTCGGCTCGGTACATCACGGTGTTCGGACGCGACAGCCGCAAGACCGTGGTCCTCGCCGACTCGTCGGGCGATTCATCCGGCTCGCCGCGACTCGGCGACGAGGTCTTCACCGACGACGAACTGCTTGACGTGTTCGCCGGCCGGTCGCTCCCGGCGAACGTCCTGTTCGTCGACCAGTGGGGCGTGTGGATCAACGGCGTCGCACCCGTGGTCGACGCCGACGGCGCGGTGGTGGCCGTGGTATCTGCCGACATCCCAGCCGCGGATGGCGTCGCGGAGGTGGAGGGCCTGCGCAGCAACGTCGCCCAGACCTTCGCCTCCATGCTCCACACCACCGCCGCGCAGTCCGGCCGCTCGGAGCTGGAAGCCATCACCGACGGCCTGACCGGCCTGTACAACCACCGGTACTTCCATGAGCGCCTGAGCTACGAGATCGAGCGCAGCCAGGAGGCGGGCACCAGTATCGCCCTGCTGTTCTGCGACCTCGACAACTTCCGCAGCTTCAACGAGCTCCACGGGCACGGGTCGGGCGACAAGGCGCTGCGCGCGGTCGCCCGCGTGCTCGAGAGCTCGGTGCGACACGTGGATCTGACCGCACGCTACGGCGGTGAGGAGTTCGCGGCCATCCTCATCGACACCGACGAGGCCGGCGCACTCGAGGTGGCCGAGCGCGTGCGCGCCGGCATCACCCGGACCGTTGTCGCCGGCAGCGACGCGCTCTCCGTGAGCATCGGCGTCGCCACTTGCCCCAAAGACGCGACCTTCAAGGACGAGCTCGTGGACAAGGCGGACTGGGCGATGTACCTGGCCAAGCGCCGCGGGCGAGACCAGGTGATGACCTTCGCCGCGAAGCACGGCGGCGAGACGCCGGAGCAGGCCGCCGTGGTGCGCCCCGAGCACGTCGCGGCCATGGGCGAGCTGGTGGCGGCGCGCGAGGCGTTCCGCCAGCGCCGGCGGTCCTCCATCGCGCAGGTCGCCCTGGGCGTGGCGCGCATCACCGGAGTGTCGTCCCCCGACATCCACGCCGCCGTCACGGCGCTCGAGGCCGAAGACGGCGAGACGGAGAGTCCGGCCGGCAGGATCGTCGCCTTGGCAGAGGCCTACCAGGCGTTCGTCACCGACCGGCCGTACCGCGCGAGGATCTCCGAGGCCGAGGCGCTCGAGGAGCTCCTGCGCTGCCCGGCGCTCAGCGGTGAGGAGGAACTGGCGCGCGCGTTCGAGCAGGTGCTCGCGCACTGACCCCGTACGAGGCGCGACCCCAGCGGTCCCGCAGGGAGAGGCCTCTCCCCACGGCCGTCCGCCGGGGCCACAACCTCCAGCCTACCCACCTGCGTCGCGCCTGAGCGACGTTTGTCAGGCAGTCAGGAAGGAGCAGAGATACTCGCCGACGTCCCTGTCGGCTTCGGAGAACTCCAACGTCTGCAGGAGACGGCAGAGAGTCTGGTCGTCGCTCACCACGGTAGCGCCGAGGCGCTCGTACCTTGCGAGCACTCCGTCCCCTGCCCTTTCCTTCTCCTCGCGCGTCACCGTCGTCCTCCCAGATGGTTCCTTTTGGCTCCACTGAGAGTGTCGGCCGGAGGCACGCCGTCCGCCATGGGATTCGCGTTTAGGGACGCATGCCCAGACGCCCCGGGGCCCCGACCCGACCGGGAAACGAGGAAGCCCCTGCTCAGAAGTAGGATCTGAGGACGCCCCGGCGGCGGATGTCGACGCTTGCGCAGTGGAATCCGCCTCCGATGGACTCGAAGTCCCAGAAGGGGCACTCGATGGGCTCGAACCCCCACTCCTTGAGCTGCCGCACGAACCGCTTCTCGCCGGCCGAGACCACCACCCGGGTCTCGTCGAGCATGACCACGTTCATCATGATCCAGCGGCTGCAGTTGTACATCGGGTGCGACTCGGGCATCTCCGGCTCGGGGCAGACCAGGACGTCCCAGCCCGCCTTCTCGAACATGTCGGGCACCTTGACCACCCGCTCGGGATTGATCAGCAGCTTGCCGGGGGCGAGCGGCTGGAACGTCGCGTCGATGTGCATCGGGTGGGTGTCGTGGATCTCGATCTCGTGCACGGCATACTCGTCGCCGAGGTGGCGCTGCAGCCACTCGATGCCGAACCGGTTGCAGCAGCTCGAGCGGGCGATGAAGACGTCGCGGCCGCACTTGATCGCGTCGGCCGCGTCGAACATCGGCTCGTACTCCGTCGGGAGGAACCGCTGGGACTCGTCTTCCTCGGGTGTCACGAACCCCTGCACGTAGCTCTCGTCCGAGAGACGCGGTGGCGGGGCGGCCACCCAGCGGGCCCCGTCGCGGAAGTACCGCTTACAGAGCTCGCGGTACGCGAGCCGCTCGGTGGACCGGGTGCGCCACCCCATGGGCGCCTCGATGATCTGGTCGCCGATGACGAAGAGGACATCGCGGGGCATCAGCGCGTAGCAGCTGCTCTTGACCTCCCAGTCAGGCGAAGCGAGCGGGCGCTCGTAGGGGTACGGCTCCGGCTGCCTTACGGTCACACCCGCCTGCTGAAGCACGTCGATGAACGCGTCGAGGTCGCGCTCGGCCTTCTTCAGCATCTCGACGGGCCACGGCCTCCCGCCGTGCTGCCTGAAGAAGTCCCACTGCGTCTTATCGTGGACGACGGCCGGCATGATGACGTCCCACGGCGGGACGAGCGAGGTGTCGTCAACGCGGCCGACGACCATTTCCTCGAGCGGGTCCCACTCGTTGAACGTGTTCACGACCAGGGTGGATGTGCTCTTCTGATCCACGCTGCCTCCTCGCAGTGTGACCTTGTCTCAGGAAAGCCGGCGCGCGGCGCCGGCGGCGATCTCGGCGGCTACTCGGCCGGCCGTGGCGACGGAGCCCGTGGCGCCCCCGCCGCAGATATCGGCGGCGGCGAGCAGAGCGGATGAGACGACGCGCACGCCGGCTACCAGCTCGCGGACCTCGAGCCCGACCGGGTCTCGAAGGCCGCCGACCACCCCGAGGTCCACGGAGAGATACACGGCCTCGGTCCCGGAGGCGGCGACCTCGAGCGCCTCCTGCGCCACCGTGCGCATGCCGTCGCGCAGGACGTCATCGAGGGAGAAGGCTGTTGCGCCGAGTCTGTCGAGCACCGCGCGGGCCGGCGCGTCGGATGGGGCGTCACGCCCTCCCACGAGCACCAGGTTCGCGGGTGGGATGACTCCGAGCTCCAGCGCTCGCGCCCAGCGCGACCCGGCCGAGTACAGCGGCTCGGGCGCGACCTCGTAAGCCGGCGTGAACGCGACCACGCCGAGGCGCCCGCGCAGCTTGCCCGAGACCACCTGGAGTACCGGCACGCTCACGAGCCCGTCGCCGCCCAGGACGAGAGGCGCCGCGCCGGCGGCGACGATGTCGGCCAGCCGCTCGTGCCCCAGCATGAAGGCGACGGCCGGGTCGTCGACGACGACCTCCACGTCGCCGTAGTCGGCGGCGCGCAGGCCGCCGCCCAGGGCCGGGAGCCAGTCCGCATAGGCCTGCGACGCGCGACGTACCTCCAGCGGCCACGCGAGGTCTCCGTTCAGCGGCAGCCCGAGCACGGCGAGCGCCTTGCCGGTGAGCGCCGCGATATCGTCCACCAAGGGCAGACCGAGCAGCCCGGCGCCGGGCAGAGACTGCCGGCCGGCCCCGCCGGAGGCCTCCCACAGGCTCCTGAGCTCCTCGGCGTCCATGTCTCAGCGGCTCACCAGCGCCGCTCCACCCGCTGGCGCTCGACGTTCTCCTCGACGAGTTCGACGCCGAGCCCGGGCGCTTCGGGGACGTCGATCCACGACACGCCGTCCACGACCTCCTGCCGGATGCCCGTGGCGATGTCGTAGCGCAGCGCATCCTCACGCCACGGCAGGTCGGCGTCTCCGTGGACGGCGTTGGCGAGCGCGATGTTGACGTGGAAGTGCGCCGACATGGCGATGGAACTCTCGCCCATGTTGCCGATCATCACGTTGATGCCGGCGGCCTCGGCGATCGCGTTGACCTTGATCGCTCCCGAGATGCCACCCGTCTTCATGAGCTTGACGACGAACATGTCGCATGCCTCGGCTTTGACGCAGGCGAGCGCCTCGCGTGGGCCGCGCACACTCTCGTCAAGCGCGATGGGCACGTCCACGTGAGCGCGGACGAAGCGGGCGGCCTCGAGGTCGTCCATGCGCACCGGCTGCTCGGCGAACTCGATGGCGTGCGGCTCGAGCAATCTGATCGCGCGGACCGCCGTCTTCGCGTCCCACCAACCCTGGTTGGCGTCCACGGTGATGCGCGCGTCCGGACCTGCGGCCTCGCGCACAGCCGCGACCCGCTGCTCGTCGCGCTCCGGCGCGTCGCCCACCTTGATCTTGAAGATGTGGATGCCAAGGGCCTTCATCGCGAGCGTATCCTTGGCAAGCGCCTCGGGCTCGTCCCACCCGAACGCCACGACCTCCTGAAGAGCCGGGCGGGCGCGGCCGCCGATGAGATCGCAGACCGGCCGCCCCAGCGCCTTGCCCTGGATGTCCCAGAGCGCCAGCTCGACGCCCGCCCTGGCCGCCTGGTTGCCCACGGTGTACAGCTCGCGGTCCCAGACACGGTTGATGGCCTCGAGATCGAAGGGATCCCGGCCGATGACCGACGGCGCGAGATACTCGCCGATCACGTCCTCGGCGGTCCACAGGGTCTCGCCGGTGAACTCGTACGCCGGGCACGCCTCACCGTAGCCCGTGATGCCCTCGTCGGTCTCCACACGGACCAGGTCACACGGACCCGCAGCGAGTGCCGAGGAGGCGATCACAAAGGGTTCGGAGTAGGCCAACTCGAGGGTGTCGACGTGCACGGCGGTGATCTTCATGCGTGGCTCCGCGAGGTCGGATATCGGGTCTCTCCCAGTCTATGCCATGCGCCGCGGACCGCGAGGCCGGACCGCCGCCACGCTCGCCCGTCGACCTTGTCCGCCCTCTGGGGCAGCCGTATCATCGGGCCGCCCGCCCAGCCGGCGGCACGGACGACGAGAGGAGCGGTCATGGCGGATCCCATCCACTTCGAGCGACGCACCGAGGCGGCCGGCTTCTTCAGTCCATTGGCCGGGATGGAGTTCGCCGAGGACAGGATCGAGGTCCGCACCGACCCGCTGACCGGCATGACCGCCATCGCCTCCGCCGGGCTCGAGGCCAAGGAGGAGATGTTCCTCGGCAAGACCGACTGGGACTACACCGACGGCCTGGTGGCACGCAGCCGTCAGGGATGCTTCTTCTGCCCGGGGAAGGTGCTCGACGCCACGCCACGGTACCCCGACGAGCTCGTGCCGGGCGGCCGCCTTTCTCGCGGCGGGGCGCTGGTCTTCCCCAACCTCTTCCCACTGGCCGCCGTGCACGCCGTGGTCACCTGGCCTGAGAGGCACTTCCTGCGCCCGAGCGAGTTCACGCAGGACCTGCTCGAGGAGGGGCTGGGCGCCGCGCTCGACTTCGTCCGGCGCGCAGAGGCGTACTACCCACACCTGACGCACCTGCAGATCTCCTGCAACCACATGCTCCCGGGCGGCGCCAGCCTGGTGCACCCGCACTTCCAGGTGTTCGGCGGCGTGACCGTGCCGTGGCTGACGCAGCTCTACTGGGACCGCTCGGCGGCGTGGAAGGCCGCTCAAGGCGCGAGCTACTGGAGCCGGCTGGTCGAGCAGGAGCAGGATGCCGGCGAGCGCTACGTGTGGGGCGACGCCGGCGTGCACTGGATGGTGCCGTTCGCGCCGGCGGGCGCGAGAGAGGCCCTCGCCGTCGCGCCCGCCGCGACCCGCCTGAGCGATCTCGGCGACGCCCACGTGGCAGCGCTCGCCCACGGCCTCACCAAGGTCCTCACCTGGTACGAGGACGAGGGCCTCTCGGCGTTCAACTTCACGCTGTACGGCGGGCCGCTCGACGGGAGCGACCCCGGCTTCCCCGTGGTGCTGCGGGTGATCGCCCGCACCGCGTTCAAGCACGACTACCGCACCGACGACTACTTCCTGCAGAAGCAACTGGGTGGTGAGCTCATGTTCGCCGCGCCGGAGGAGATGGCTGCGCGGCTCCGCACCCTCTTCTGACCACGTCCCAAGGAGGCCTCCGTATGGACGTCCGCGACTATCCGGTCGAC
>Ga0315271_10000781_pt1 | contig 18411 bp, 16 predicted proteins | sample C3_top_MG_FD_204664 | JGI IMG/M metagenome (GOLD analysis project Ga0315271, IMG submission 204664) | Sediment microbial communities from Yellowstone Lake, YNP, Wyoming, USA - C3_top | ecosystem: Environmental > Aquatic > Freshwater > Lake > Sediment | place: USA: Wyoming | collected 2017-08-01
GGACGGGCTGCGTGAGCTCGCGCTGCGTCCCGGCTTCGAGGACTCCGAACTCAACGCCTTCCTCGCGATCATCCCGAAGGTCCGGCGCGCGCAGCCCAACGAGGACGACCTCCTGACGCTCCTGTGGGAGAACGAGTTCACGACGCTGCAGTACCGGTACATCGACGTCGCCAACGAAGGGGCCGAGCTCGAGACCTCGGCGCATCCCGGTCACTGGCCGGTTGGCAACGGGGCGCCGCCGGCGGACCCCTACGAAGAGGTCGAAGGCGCGCGGCAGGCCGCGGAGGGAAGTCCGGAAGAGCAGAAGCGCGAAGGTATCGTGCGCATGGAGGACTTCGACAGCACGCTGTACTTCCTGGACGAAAAGGAAGTGGAGTACCTGCGCCACGAGACGGAGCGCGAGTATTCCGCCGACCTGCGGCGCGGCGTGCTCGACTCGCTGCTCGACATCTTCGAGTTTCAGCTCGATCCGCTCGTGCGCGCCGAGGTGCTGTCGAACATCGAGTCGCTGATGCTGCACCTGCTGTCGGCGGGGCAGTTCGGCAACGTCGCCTACCTGCTGCGCGAGGCCACGCTGACGCTCGAGCGCGCCCGCGAGGTGCAGCCGGAGACGAAGGCGCGCCTCGGGTCGCTGGCCGCACGGCTGAGCGACCCGGCGGCACTGCACCAGTTGCTCGAGGCCATGGACATCGCGCCCACGCTGCCGGCGCCGGCCGAGCTGAACGAACTGTTCTCGCAACTGCATCCGTCCGCGCTCTCCACGGTCTTCGCGTGGTTGTCGCGCACGCAGAACCACGACCTGCGGCCGATTCTCGAGGGCGCGGCGACGCGCATTGCCGAGTCGGCGACCGCCGAGTTGGTGAAGCTGATTTCCGATCCGTCGCCGGACGTGGCCCTCGAGGCGATTCGCCGCACGGGGGCCATGCGCGCGGCGGCCGGCGTGCCGGCACTCTCCGTGGCGCTGGCGCATGCCGACCGCGACCGACGCCTGGCCGCGCTGTCGGCGCTCTCGGACATCGGGTCGCCGGGCGCCATGCAGTCCATGGAACGCGCGCTGCAGGATGTGGACCGGGACGTGCGCGTGGGCGTGGCGCGAGCGCTCATGGCGCGGCAGCACCGGCCGGCGCTCGCCAAGGTGGAGGCGGCCGTGAAGGGCAAGGAGCTGCGCGAGGCCGACCGCACCGAGCGCCTGGCGTTCTTTGAGCTGTATGGCGCGCTGTGCGGTGATGCCGGCGTGCCCTTCCTCGACGGCATCCTCAATGCCAAGGCGGGACTCTTCGGTCGCAAGGAAGATCCTGAGGTGCGCGCCTGCGCCGCCGTCGCCCTCGGGCGCATTGGGTCCGCTGCGGCGCGCGGCGTGCTGCAGCGCGCCGACGGGGACAAGGAAGTGATCGTGCGCAACGCCGTCACCCGCGCCCTGCGCGGGGCCAGCGCATGACCACGCCGTCCCGCCCCACGCGCACCCTGCGTCCGTCCATGGCGCTGCCCGCCATGCACGATGCCACGGGCGAGGCGTACGTGCGCGTCGCCAGTCGCGCGTTCATCCAGGCGTTCTACGGCACCATGCGGAACCTGCGCATGTACCCGTTCGAGAACCTGGTGGTCCAGCAGTCGCTGCAGGACCTGTCGGAGATCACCAACGACATCATCGTGCGCGAGTCGGAGTGCGAGTTCCGCGTGGCGGGCGAGTTCATCTTCGTGAACAGCACGCGCCTGCGGCTCGACCTCGACAACTACACCAGCTTCAGCGCGCTGCTCAACCAGTTCCGCCAGAACGGCATCGGCACGCTGCGCGCCCGCATGGCGCCGCCGGCGCGCGACTGGACCGTGCTCCTCGGCTTCATCATGAACCCGCAGGGTGTCGATCCCGCCGAGCGGTTTGACGCGCTCCGCCAGCGGCTGACCGAGACCGGGGTGGAGTCGTTCGAGCTGGCGCCGCTCGTCGAGTCCGATGAAGAGCAGGGGGGCGGCCAGCAGGTCGAGGCGAAGGAGAAGGCCAAGCGGACGTACGCGCGCTCGGTGGCCGCCACCAAGGACGTCATCAACTCCGTCCGGATGGGCCAGAGCGCGAACATCAAGAAGATCAAGCGCGTGGTGCAGGGCATCGTCGACCAGATCCTCGCCGACGAGACCTCGCTGATCGGGCTGACCACCATCCGCGACTACGACGACTACACGTTCACGCACTCGGTGAACGTCTGCATCTTCTCCATTGCGCTCGGCCGACGCCTCGCGCTGTCTCGCCTGCAGCTGTACGACCTTGGCATGGCCGCGCTGTTCCATGACATCGGCAAGTCGCGCGTGCCGGTGGAGGTCATCAACAAGCCGGACGTGCTGACCGACGACGAGTGGCGGCTAATCGCGGCGCACCCGTGGCTTGGCGTGCTGGCGCTCTTCACGGTGCGCGACCAGCAGGAGTTCCCGTACCGCTCCATGCTGGTGGCGTTCCAGCACCACATGAAGCGCGACCTCACCGGGTACCCGCGCAGCCTGCGCACCAAGGACCTGACGTTCTACTCCAAGATCGTGGCCGTCGCCGACGGGTTCGATGCCGCCACGTCGCGCCGGTCGTACCAGACGACGCCCATTGCGCCCGCGGCCGTGCTCCAGGAGATGCGGGACAACTCGCGCCGCGGCATGGACCCGACCATCGTGAAGGCGTTCATCAACCTGCTCGGCATCTACCCGGTGGGCACCTTCGTGGTGCTCGACACGTTCGAGCTGGCTATCGTGCACGCGGCCAACCCGGACCACGAGATGCTCTCGCGCCCGCTCGTGCGCATCGTCAGCGACGAACTGGGCAACGTGCAGTATCCCGGCACCGTCGTGGACCTCACCGAGCGCACGGAGGGCGGCGACTTCCGCCGCACCATCATCAAGACCGCCGATCCGGATCGCTACGGCATTCGCGTCGGCGACTACTTCATCTGACATCGCTGTGCTGACCGCCCGATTCGACGCACTCCGCTCCGCGAGGCGCCGCGCCCTCGTGTGCTATGCCACCGCCGGCCATCCCGATCCCGAACGCAGCATCGCGCTGTGGCAGGGACTCGAGTCGGCCGGCGCCGACGTGCTCGAGGTCGGCGTGCCGTTCTCCGATCCCATGGCCGACGGCCCCGTGATCCAGGCCAGTTCGCAGGTGGCGCTGGAGCATGGCGTGCACCTCGACGGGGCGCTCGAGCTCGTGGCGCGCGCGCGGCTCGGCATTCCGGTGGTGCTGTTCAGCTACCTCAACCCGCTGCTGGCGGCGGGCCCGGGCGTGCTGCAGCGCGCGGCCGATGCCGGCGTGCACGGCGTGCTGGTCACCGACCTGCCCGTGGGCAGTGATCCGGGGCGCGAAGCGTGGCTCGGCGAGGGACCGCTCGACTTCGTGCGGCTGGTGGCCCCCACCACGCCGCGCGAGCGCATGCGCGAGATCGCGAAGCACGGGCGCGGCTTCGTGTACCTGATCTCTCGGCTCGGCGTCACCGGCATGCACGACGAGCTGCCGCCGGAGCTGAACCAGACCATCGCGACGCTGCGCGGCGTCTGCACGCTGCCCATCTGCGTCGGCTTCGGCATCTCGACGCCTGCGCACGCCCGGGCGGTGGGAGCCAGCGCCGACGGCATCGTGGTGGGCAGCGCCATCGTGAAGGCGGCGGGCGAGTCGGTCGAGTCGGCCGTGGCGCTCGCCCGGTCGCTGCGCGCCGCGCTCAACGAACCGCGCGGATGACCAGCATCCTGCGCCTGCAGCAGCGGCTCGTTCCCATCATCGGGACGGTGCTGCTGGTGGCCGTGGCGTGGTACGACCCGGCCTGGAGCCTGAACCTCGGCACCACGGTCGCGCTCGCGCTGGCCGCCTTCGGCCTGCGCACCTACCAGTTGCCGCTCACCAAGTACACGGCGCTCAACCTGCTGGGCATGACGGCGGTGGGTGGCGCCCTGCTGGCGGGCCCGGCCAGCGCGGCCTTTGCGCTCGTCGCCGGGTGCTTCTTTGCCGACTGGATGCCGCTGCGCAAGAGCATGCCCGTAGCGTGGATCAATGCGGGTCGCGAAGTCCTGGCGCTCGTGGCGAGCTACGGGCTGTATGCAATTGCGGCCGTGATGACGGGCTCGCACCTGCACAGCGGGCGCTTCACCGACAACCTGCCGGCGGTGGCGCTGTTCTTCCTGGCGCACTTCGTCTTCAGCCGCGGCCTGCTCTACTTCTCGCTGCTCGCCCGCAACAAGCTGCTGGCGGAGGAGCGGTCGCTCATCCTGCGCTACGAGATCATCGCGTTTGGCGCGGGCGCCATTGGCGCGTCGGTGGTGCTCGTGGCGGTGCAGTCGCTGGGCGAGCTGGGCAGCCTGCTCGTCGTCGTGGTGCTCATCTTCTCGGGGCTGCTGGTGCGGCGCATCATCGAGGAGTCCATTGCCGCCGAGGAGCTGAACATCATCCTCGCCATGGAACAGGTGGTGTCGTCGGCTGTGTCGCTGGGCGTGAGCTTCCAGCGCATCGAGTCACTGGCGCACCGCCTGGTGGACTGGACCGACCTGCGCATCTATCGCGCACAGCCTGACGGCCTGCACGTCGTGTATGTGGGCGGGAAGGGGCTCGTGGAACCCAGCACGCCCGAGGCGGAGGTGGGCCGGCGCTTGCGCGCGCTGGCCCTCAGCAGCGGCGAGACGCAGATCGTCAGCGACACCAAGCACGACGTGCGCATGGAGCGGTTCCTGCCCGAGGTGCGCACCATCGCCGTGGTGCCGCTGCGCTTCGGCGACCGGCGCCTGGGCGTGGTCGAGCTGGAGCACCACAAGACGAACATGTACGGCGCCAAGGCCGCGATGCTCATCAAGCGCTTCGCGTCGCAGGTGGCCACCACGCTGCAGATCCACGACCTGCGCCTGCCGATGCTCGAGATGCTCGACCGCCTGGGCAAGGAAATCGAGACGCTCACCGACTCGGCGCGCACGCTTCGCACCCGCGGCGAGCAGGTGGCCCGCACGGGCAGCGACATCACGCGCGCGCTGGCCGAGGAGGGTGAGCAGGTGGGGCGCAGCCTCGAGGCCACCGACCTGCTCTTCCAGGCCACCGAGCACGTCGTGCGCGACGGCGGCGAGGCCGAGGTGGCGAGCCGGCGCGCGACGGAGATCGCCCGCGAGCATCGCGAGACCATTGGCACCACGATCAACCGCCTCGAGCGCGCGCAGGCGTTCGTCGCCGAGAGCGCCGGCCAGATTGACGGCCTGCGCGTGACGACGGTCGAGATCACGGCGTTCATCCACACCATCCGCGAGCTGGCGGAGCAGACGAACCTCCTGGCCCTCAACGCGGCCATCGAGGCGGCGCGCGCCGGCGAGCAGGGGCGGGGCTTCGCCGTGGTGGCCGATGAAGTGCGCAAGCTCGCCGAGGAGAGCCGCGTGGCGTCGGACGATGCCGGCGAGCTGTTGCGCGGCTTCGAGTCGCAGATGCGCGTCGTGGCCACGCAGATGGATGCGGGCCAGGAGTTGGTGCGCGACGTCGAGGCGCTGTCGAGCGCGTCGCGCGGAGCCCTCGAGTCCATCGTCGAGACCACGGCCACCGGCGCCGACCGCGCGCAGCGCATCGCCCGCACCTCGCGCGAGCAGGAGGCCGAGTTCCGCCACCTGCGCGAGCGGGTGGCCCGCGTCGCGGAGATCAGCGGACGCAACCGCACCAGCGCCGAGCACGTGGCCGCCGCGTCCGCCGACCAGGCGGCCGCGCTGCGCGAGCTCGAGGGCGCCACGCACGCGCTCCGCGGCGTCGCCGCCAACCTCGGCGAGCTCACGCGCAAGCTGGCGAACGTGCAATGAAGGTGCTCGTGCTCCCCGAGTGGTCCATCCTCACCGACAAGCGCCGCGCACACATTGCGCGCGTCACCGCGCTGCTCGACGAGTGGGCGGAGAAGATGGAGCTGTCCGCCGACGAGGCGCAGGCCTGGCATGACGCGGGCCGCTGGCACGATGCCTATCGCGACGGTGCGCCCGAGCTGCTGCGTCCAATGATCGGCGGGCAGGACTTTCCCGATGCCGTGCTGCACGGACCCGCGGCCGCGGTGCGACTGGCCGCCGACGGCGAGACGCGGCGTACCGTGCTCGAAGCCGTGCGCTGGCACACCGTCGGCTCCCCCGACTGGGACCGCACCGGCCGCGCGCTCTTCATGGCGGACTTCCTGGAGCCCGGCCGCCGCTTTGCGCACGCCGACCGCGCGTTCCTGGCGGCGCAGCTGCCGCACAATTTCGACGGCGTGTTCCGGCAGGTCGTGCGCATGCGCCTCGAATGGACGCTGCGCGAGGGAAACCGGATTTTCCGCGAGACCGCTGCGCTGTGGAATTCGGTCCGGTAGGCGCGCCGGGCGCCGCGCCCCGCGCCACGGATGCCGTCCGTCGCCGCCGTCGCCGCGTCGCGTTCGCGCTCGTGGTCCTCGCCGCGATTGCGGTAACGGCCTGGCGGATGCGTCCGTGGGGTGTGCCGGCAAGCGGGCCCGCGCAGCCGCCCGCCATCACGCAGCGCCCCGCGCGCCTGGTTCCCGATTCGGTGCGCATCAAGGTCGAGGTCGTCAACGCCACGTCCACGCGCCGGCTGGCGACGCTTGCGACGGCCTGGCTGCGCGACCAGGGCTTTGACGTCGTCGGCGTTGGCACGGCGAGCGAGCGTGAGCGACGCGACAGCACGCTCGTGCTGGACCGGTCGGGGCATCCGGAGTGGGCGGCGATGGCCGCCAAGGCCATGGGCGGCGCGCACGTGGAGGCGCGCCGCGACTCGCTACGCTATCTCGACGTCACCGTGCTCGTCGGCCGCGACTGGCGCCCGCCGCCGCAGTCGCTCTACCCGTAGCTGGCCGCACGCTGCGGCGATGTCGGTGCCGCGGCTCTTCCGGATGGCGACTTCCACCCGCTGCTGTTCGATGAGGCGGGCGAAGCGCTTGATCCCTTCTGACGAAGTCGGCGTATACGACCCGGCACCCCCGGGATGCAGGGGAATCAGGTTCACAAAGGCGCCGCACAGCTTGGCCAGGCGCGCGAGCTCCCGCGCATGCTCCGGCTGGTCGTTCACGCCGCCGAGCATCACGTATTCAAAGGTCACCCGACGCTCGAACTTGGCCGCCGCGTCAATCACGGTGGCCAACGGATACTTGGTGTTGATCGGCATCAGGCGGTGACGCAACTCGTCCGTGGGCGCGTGCACCGAGATGGCCAGCCGGAACTGCTCCGGCCGTGCGCCCAGCGCCTCGATGCCCGGCAGCACGCCGACCGTGGACACCGTGATGTGGCGCGCCCCGATGCCGCAGCCCCGCGGATCGTTCAGTATGCCCAGCACTACCGACACGGCCTTCCAGTTCATCAGCGGCTCGCCCATGCCCATGAACACGATGTTGGTCGGCTTCAGCGGCTCCTCCAGCAGCGCCAGCTCACGCACCTGGCCGGCGATCTCGCCGGGGGTGAGGTTGCGCGCAAAGCCCATGAGGCCGGTGGCGCAGAACGAGCACTGCAGGGCGCACCCCACCTGCGACGAAATGCAGAACGTCACCCGGTTGCCGTCAGGAATGCTCACCGTCTCGATGGTCTGCCCGTCGTGCAGGCGAAACAGGAACTTGCGCGTGCCGTCGGTGGACCGCTGCTCGAGCGCCAGCTCGAGCCGCGGCATCGCGAAGTGCGCCTCGAGCTCGGCGCGGAACGCCGTGGGCAGGTCGGTCATCGCGTCGAAGCTGGTGACCGGCTTCGTCCAGAGGTGCCGAGCCACCTGGCCGCCCCGGTACGCCCCAACGCCCGCGGCTTCGGCGAACGCACGCAGCGCCGCCTCCGCCTCGGCGGGATGCAGGTCGAGCAGGTTGACCTTGGCCGCGGCGTCCGTCATCGCAGTACCGAGCTGAGCGAGAACTGGTACGTCGCCGACAGGTTGCCGGCGCTCTCCTCGCGGGCCACGGCAATCGCGTAGCCCCGGTGATGGAACGCGATGCCCAGTCGTGCGCGCCAGTTGGACTGCCCGTACGCCTCGGTGCGGGCCGCGCCCACGCGGCCTTCCAGTCGCGCATAGCGCGCGCCGACGTACGCGTACTCCTCGCGGGACAGTCCGTCGGAGAGCATGGAGCTGACGCCGATGCGCGCCGTGCGCAGCGAGTCGCGTCCGGCGAGCCGCGCGTCAATCGCCGTCAGCAGCGACGCGCGCTCCTTGCGCTGACTGAATGGGCTCGCGAGAAAGGTCGATGCCCCCAGTCGCACGTCGTGCGAACCGAAGCCGCGCGTGATGACACCGACGTCGAGGGAGACGGCGCTGCGCTGTTCGTTGTCGAGCCGGCCGTTGCGCACGCGAAGGGCGGTGCCAAGGGTCACCGGACCCACGACTCGGGCGGCGAGCGCCGACAGCACGTTCGTGCTGTAGGGAATCTCGTCGCCGATGGACTCGGGGTCGCTGTCCGTGCGCAGCAGGTCCTGCACCGATGCGGCGGCAATGCTCATGCCAACGGTGATCCCGCTGCGCCAGCGCGTTGCGACCATCGCATATTGCGCGGACACGGCGACGTCCACGGGGGCGCTCATGGCGCCGACGGCGAGCCGCAGCCGCGAGCCTTCCGGGACGAGAATGCTGGCCGGATTCCACAGCCCCAGCCCCGCAATCGACTCCAGCGCAGGCGCCTCGGCATTCAGGCCGAGCGGGAATGCCAGCAGGTCGCGGCCGGGCACCAGTTGGGCCCCGGCGGACCGGGCCACGAGCAGGGAGAAGGTCAGGAGAACCGCTGGGCGCCGCATCATGGCACGATACCCGGCATGAGGGGGCGGGTCAAGCGGTCGTCTCCTACCACCAAGTCTCGTTGCCCGTTAGATTTACGTCGTTTCCACCCTTGCGGAGATCCGGTTGCTCACCGCGCTGCTTCCCCCGGAACGTATTCGCGTTCCTTTGGGCAGCCATTCCCGACACGCCGTATTGCGAGAACTCGTGGAGATGGCGCTTCCCGACGCCGAGCCGGCGACGGTTGATGCGGTATTCCAGAGCGTGCTGGCGCGTGAGTCCATCGCGAGCACGGCCATGGGGGACGGGCTGGCGGTGCCGCACGGGCGCACCGGCGCCATCAGCGAGTTTCGCATGGCCGCCGGCCTGGCGGAGTCGGTGGATGATTACCCGGCGCCAGATGGCCTGCCGGTGCGCGCCTGTTTCCTGCTGCTCACGCCGCCCTCCGACGGGGGAGCGCACCTGAAAGTGCTCGCCCGCCTGGCACGGCTGATGCGCAAGGACGATTTGCGCAGCGCCCTGTACTCGGCCACCAGTGCCGAGGCGTTTGCGGCGGTGTTGCAGCGCTCGGAGGCGCCGTGATGGCAACCCGATGGCGCTTGCCGCTCGCGTGGGCCCTGTTGATCGAGGTGCTCATCGTCTGGCCGCATCCGCCGGACCTGCCGCAAGACTGGAATGTCGTCGGGTTCGACAAGGCGGTGCACGCAAGCCTGTTTGCCGTGCTGTCGTTCCTCGCGGCGCGGGCGCTGGTGGAAGAGGCGCGGCCCGCTTGGGTCGCCGTGGCGGCGTCGGCCGCCTTTGGGTTGTTCACCGAGTTGGAGCAGCACTTCATACCCAGTCGTTCCATGGAGCTGGGTGATTTTCTGGCGGATGCCGCCGGGGCCACGCTCGGCTTCGTCGCATTTACCGTGTGGGCGCACAGGCGCCGGGAGTTAAGCCGTTGACCGAAGGAAACGTCTTTGCCACGTCGCAGCGCTCGCACCTGTGCGGCGCGCTCCGCTCATCGCACGCCGGCACCAGGGTGGTCCTCGGCGGATGGGTGCATCGCTCGCGCAATCTTGGCGGCCTGGTCTTTCTCGACCTCCGCGACCGCGAGGGCGTGCTTCAGGTGAGCTTTGGCCCCGACTGGACCACGGCGGACGTCATGGCGGCTGCGGCCGCGGTGGGTGTGGAGTCGGTGGTGCTCATTGAGGGCACGGTCGTCGCGCGCCCGGTGGAGATGCGCAACGCCGACCTGGCCACCGGCGAGGTGGAGGTGCAAGCGACGTCCATCCGCGTGGTCGGACCGGCCGTGACGCCGGCCCTGCCGGTGGCGCGCGGCAAGAACGACAAGCTGCCGGCCGAGGAACTGCGCCTGCGCCATCGCTATCTCGACCTGCGCCGCCCGGAGCTGCAGGCCAACCTGATGCTGCGCCACCGCCTGCTGCAGGTGACGCGCCGCTTCCTGAGCGACAAGGGCTTCCTGGAGCTCGAAACCCCGATCCTCACCAAGCCGACGCCCGAGGGCGCGCGCGACTACCTGGTGCCAAGCCGTGTGCATCCGGGCGAGTTCTATGCGCTGCCGCAGTCGCCGCAGATCTACAAGCAGCTCTTCATGTGCTGCGGTTTCGACCGCTACTTCCAGATTGCGCGCTGCTTCCGCGACGAGGACCTGCGCCAGGACCGCCAGCCCGAGTTCACGCAGATTGACATCGAGGCCTCGTTCATCGGGCGCGAAGATATCATGGCGCTCGCCGAGGAGATGATGGTCGCCATCTGGCGCGAGGCGGGGCACGAGGTGCCGACGCCGTTCCCGCGCCTGACGTATGCCGACTGCATGGAGCGCTACGGCTGCGACCGTCCGGACCTGCGGTACGGCCTCGAGGTGCGCGACTACACCGCGACCTTCGCGCCGATCGACTTCATCGTGACCAAGTCGGCCATAGAAGCCGGTGGCCGCGTGCGCGGCATTTGCGTGCCGGGTGCCGCGACGTGGAGCCGCAAACAGGTGGATGAGCTCGAGGCGCTGGCCAAGAGCGCCGGCGCGGGTGGCCTGCTGCGCGTCAAGAAGTCCGACGGCAAGCTGGACGGGCCGGTGGCCAAGTTCCTGACGCCCGAAGCCGAGACGGCGTTGGGCCTGAACGACGGCGATCTGGCGCTCTTCGTGGCCGCGGCGGATCGCGTGTCGAGCCCCGCGCTCGACCGGGTGCGGCAGGAGTGCGCGCGCCGGCTGAACCTCGTGGACGAGGCCAACCGCTGCTTCCTGTGGGTCACCGACTTCCCGATGTTCGACAAGGACCCGGTGACCGGCGCGCTGGCCGCCGTGCACCATCCCTTCACGGCCGCCAACGCCGACGACGTGGCGCGGTATCCCGACGCCCCCGAGCAGTGGCGCGCGCTGGCGTACGATTGCGTGCTCAACGGCCTCGAGCTGGGCGGCGGCTCCATCCGCACGTCCGACCCGCGCGTGCAGTCGAAGATGTTCACGCTGCTTGGCATCGGCGACGAAGCCGAGCAGGAGCGGCGCTTTGGCTTCCTGCTCGAGGGCCTGCGCGCCGGCGCGCCGCCGCATGGCGGCATCGCGTTCGGCTTCGACCGCATCTCCATGCTGCTCTCGGGCGGCACCTCGCTGCGCGACGTCATCGCGTTCCCCAAGACGACGGCGGCGCGCGCGCTCTTCGAGAACGCACCGTCCATCGTGCCGCCCGCCGACCTCGCGGAGTTGCACATCGCGTCCACGGCGGAGGCCGGGGAATGACCGACACCACCGCGCGCAGCCTGATGGCCGACGCCGAGGGGGCCACGCGCAAGCTGGTCACCGAAGGCGCCGACCTGCTGCTGCTCGCCGGCGTCGGCGACGCCAACCTGGCGGAACTCCAGCGCATCTATCCGGTGCGGGTCACGCTGCGCGGCGATGCCATGACCATCGCGGGCCCGGTGGAAGCCGTGGAGCGGGCGGTGCCGGTGGCGCAGCGCATGATTGACGCCGCGCGGCAGCGGTCGGCCTTTGACGCCGACGACGTGCTGCGCTTTTCCATGGAGGGGCCGTCGAGCGGTGAGGGCGCCCCCGACCGCATTGTGCTGCCCGGCGTGCGCAAGATCATCCAGCCGAAGTCCAAGGGGCAGGCCGCGTACCTCAAGGCGCTGTTCGAGAATGACATCGTGGTGGGCATCGGCCCCGCCGGCACGGGCAAGACCTACCTGGCGGTTGCCGCCGCGGTGGACATGCTGGCGCGCAAGCGCGTGCGTCGCATCGTGCTGGCGCGCCCCGCGGTGGAGGCGGGAGAATCGCTCGGCTTCCTGCCCGGCGACATGCAGGCCAAGGTGGATCCCTACCTGCGGCCGCTGTACGATGCGCTCGAGGACATGATGCCCCCCGAGCGCATGCAGCGCGCGCTCGAGACGCGCGTCATCGAGATTGCGCCGCTCGCCTACATGCGCGGCCGCACGCTGGGCGACGCGTTCGTCATCCTGGACGAGGCGCAGAACGCCACCAACGCGCAGATGAAGATGTTCCTCACGCGGCTCGGCGTGAACTCGCGCGCGGTCATCACGGGCGACAAGACGCAGGTGGACCTGCCGAGCAAGTCCGACAGCGGCCTCATGCAGGTGGAGCGCATCCTGCCGGGCATCGAGGGCATCGGGTTCCACTACTTCACCGAGACCGACGTCGTGCGCCACCGGCTCGTGCGCGAGATCGTGAAGGCGTACGCCGCCGACGACGAGGCGCAGGCGTGAGCAGCGCGCCGCGCAAGCCGCCCACCGCGCTGCGCGTCGGCGTGTCCAACGACGGCGCGCGCGTGCCGGTGTCCGCCGTGCGCCTGGCGGAGGCCGCGCGGCACGTGCTGCGCGCGGAGAAGGTCGGCGACGCCATGCTGTCGGTAACACTGCTGTCGTCCGCGGCCATGGGGCGGCTCAACCGAAAGCACCTGGGCCACGCCGGCGCCACGGATGTCATCTCGTTCGGCTTCGCGCCCACACCCGGCGGCGCCGTGGTCGGTGACATTTATGTGTGTCCGGCCGTGGCGCGCGAGAACGCGCGCGCGGCGGGATGCGGCGTGCGTGAGGAGTTGCTGCGCCTGGTCGTGCACGGCACGCTGCACGTGCTCGGCTGGGACCATCCTGTGGATGACGCACGAACGACGGCGCCCATGTGGAAGCGCCAGGAGCGGCTGCTGGCGGCAGTGATGCGCCGGGGCGCGACGCCGGCGTGATGCCCGTGCTGATGGCCGCCTTGTGCGTCCTTGCCGCGGCCCTGTGCGCGGCCACCGACGGCGCGCTCCTGACCATCGACGACGACGCGCCGCCGGGCGATCCGGCCGTGCAGCGGTTCCTGCGGGAGCGGGAAGCGACGCATCGCGCGCTCGCGTTCGGCCGCATCCTGGCGCAGCTCGGTGCCGGCGCCTCGCTGGCCATCGCGCTCGAGGCCGGGCGCCATTGGGTGCTGGCCACGGTGGTGGCGGTGGCCGTGATCGTGATATCGGAGAGCGGTGCGCGCGCCCTCGGTGACGTGCTCGGCGTGCGCGCGCTGCGGCGGCTCGCGCCGATTGCGGCGGTGGCCAGCACGCTGCTCAGGCCCGTGGTGTTATTCGGCGCCTGGTGCGACGGCATCCTCCTGCGCCTCCTGCCGGTACGCCCCGACCACGAGTCGCGCGAGGCCGACGTCGAACGCTTTCGCGAGGTCGTGGCCGCCGAGGTGGCCGACGCCGATGGCGGCCGGGCGGGGCAGCACCTGCTGACCGGCGTCTTCGCCATGGGCGACACGCAGGTGCAGGAGATCATGGTGCCGCGCGTGGACATTGTCGGCATCGAGCGGCATGCCCCGTGGTCCGAGGTGGTGGATCGCGTGCGGAGCGAGCGGCATGCGCGGCTCGTGGTATATGGCGAGGACCTCGACGAGGTCGAGGGCGTCCTGTATGCCAAGGACCTGCTGGGCGCCGTGCTGGACGACCGGGAGCCCGAGGGGAGCTGGCACTCGCTCGTCCGGCCCGCGTGGTTCATCCCGGTCACCAACACCGTGGACGCCCAGTTGCGCGATTTCCGCACCAACCACCGGCACATTGCGCTGGTGGTTGACGAGTTCGGCGGCATTGCCGGGCTCGTGACGCTCGAGGACGTGCTGGAGCTTATTGTCGGCGATATCCGCGACGAGCATGACACCGATGACGACGATCATGTGGAGCGCGAGGGGGACGACCGCTTCTGGGTTCCCGCGCACGAGTCGCTCGACCTGCTCTCCACGCTGACGCAGCACGATTTCCGGCGCGACGACCTGAGCACCGTGGGCGGGCTCGTCTACGAACTGTTCGATGGCGTGCCGGAGCCGGGCGAGGACATCGAGGTGGATGGCTTCCGCGTGGTCGTCGAGCAGATGCGCGGCCGCCGGATTGAACGGGTGTACTTCGAGCGCCTGCCGCGCGACACGCGGGGGGCGGAGTGAGCGCGCTGCTCCTGCTGCTCGTGCTCGCCGTGGCCTGGCTGACGGCCGCGGCCACGGCCGTCCGCACCGTCAGCCGCATCTGGCTGCGGCACTGGGTCGAGCGCAAGCTCGCCGGCAGCGCGACGGCCGAGGTGTACCTCGAGCGCCCGCAGCGGCTCCTGCTGGCGGCGGGCACGGCCATTGCCACGCTCACGCTCACCATCGGCGTCGTGGCCGGCGCGCAGGCGTCGTCCACTGCGGAGCTCGTGGAAACGCTGGCCGTTGCCGTGGTCCTGCTGCTTGTGATCGGCCAGCTGGTGCCGCGCGCCGTTGCGCGCCGCTGGGGTGTGGTGCTCATTCCCGTGCTGCTGCCCGCGTTGCACGCGCTCAGCGTGGTCTTTGCGCCGGTGCTGGGCGCGGCGGAGCGGCTGGCGCGAGCGGTGGCGCGGCCCGACCCGCGGGCGCCGGAAGATCCGCGCGAGGCGCTCGAGGACCTGCTGCGCGAAGGGGAAATGGAGGGCGTCGGCGAGGCCGACGAGAGCGCGATCATCAGCGGCGTGGTGGGCTTCGGCGTCAAGCGGGTGCGCGACGTCATGACGCCGCGCGAGCAGATCGTGGCCCTCGACCGCGCCATGCCCCCGGCCGAGCTGGCGCGTCGGGTGGCCGACAGCGAGTTCTCGCGCATTCCCATCCTCGATGGCGACCTCGATCACGTGGCCGGCATGCTGCACTCGTTCGACGTCTTCGAACGGCCGCACGATCCGGCGGCGCGGCTTCGGCGGGTGACGTTTGCGTCGCCGGACCTGCCGTGCCTCGACCTCATGCGCACCATGCTGCGCGAACGTCGCCATTTGGCGATCGTTCGCGACGCCGACGGGCGCACGCTGGGCCTGGCGACCCTCGAGGATCTCGTGGAGGAACTGGTGGGCGACATTCACGACGAGCACGACGACGATGCCCCGGGGGGCGCGTGACCCGCTTCGCGCTGCCGACAGGTGCGCCGCGCGCGCTCGAAAAGCTGCTCGCGGACTTCGGTGAGGGCCGCAAGGCCGCGCTCGCGCGGGCTGTCTCGATGGTCGAGGACGGGCGCGCGGGCAGCGACCTGTTGCTCGCCGCGCTGCACCCGCTCGTCGGCCGTGCGCGCCGCATCGGCCTCACCGGGCCGCCGGGCGCGGGCAAGAGCACCATCACCACCGTCGTCGCATCGCTCCTGCGCCAGCAGGGGCTCACCGTGGGCATCGTGGCAGTGGACCCCACCTCGCCGTTCTCGGGTGGCGCGCTGCTCGGTGACCGCGTGCGCATGGAGTCGGTGGCGCTCGACCCGGGCGTCTTTATCCGTTCCATGGCCACGCGCGGCTCGCTGGGCGGGCTGGCCGCCACCACGCGCGAAGTCTGCGACGTGCTGGACGCGTTCGGTGTGGACCGCATCCTCATCGAGACGGTGGGCGTGGGGCAGAGCGAACTCGACATTGCGCGCACCGCCGACACGTCGCTGGTGGTGCTCGTCCCCGAAGCGGGCGATTCCATCCAGACCCTCAAGGCCGGGCTCATGGAGATCGCCGACGTCTTCGTGGTGAACAAGGCCGACCGCCCCGGCGCCGACCGGTTGCGCAACGACCTGGAACTGATGCTCGGCCTCCGCGGCGGGCACGGCATGAAGAACGTGCCCGCGCATCACGGCATCGATCTCAAGAACATCGCCAATCCCGGCCGGCAGGCCCGAAAGGCCGCCGCTGAAGAAGAGCCCGACGTCTGGACGCCCGCCGTGCTGCGTTCGGTGGGCGTGACGGGGGAGGGCATTCCCGAGCTCCTCGCGACCCTCGATCGCCATTTTGCCTATCTTGAGCGCAGTGGCGGGCTCGAGGTGAGGCGACGCGCGCGGTTGCGCGACCGCGTCAAGGACGTCGTCTTCCAGCGGCTGGCCCGCCGGCTCTGGCACGACGCCGCCACCAACCAGTGGATTGACGCGCAGATTCCCGCGCTGGCCGCGGGCAGCACCACGCCGTATGAAGTTGCCGACGCGCTGCTCCAGCGGAGCGGCCCCCTGATGACCGGAGACACCGCATGACCTCGCTCCCCGAACTCGATACCTCGCTCGACGAAATGCGCGCCGAACTGGCGCAGCTGCGTGCCGAAGTTGCGCAGTGGAAGGCGCGATTCGACAAGGGCGACAAGCGCGACCTGGCCTATACCAACTCGGCCGGCGACGTCGCGCCCCTCTACACCGCGCTCGACCTCGAGGGATCGGCGGGCACGGCGTTCGAGGTCCCGGGGGCGTATCCGTACACGCGGGGCATCCACCCAACCGGCTATCGCGGCAAGCTCTGGACCATGCGGCAGTTCGCCGGCTTCGGCTCGGCGCGCGAGACCAACCAGCGCTACAAGTTCCTGCTCGAGCGCGGCACCACGGGACTGTCGGTGGCCTTCGATTTCCCGACGCTCATGGGATACGACTCCGATCATCCGCGCTCTGAAGGCGAGGTGGGCAAGTGCGGCGTGGCCATCAGCTCGCTCGCCGACATGGAGGTGCTGTTCGACGGCATCCCGCTCGACCAGGTCTCCACGTCCATGACCATCAATGGGCCGGCGATCATCCTGTGGTGCTTCTACATCGCGGCCGCCGAAAAGCAGGGCGTGTCGCCCGAGAAGCTGCGCGGGACGATCCAGAACGACATCCTGAAGGAGTACATGGCGCAGCACGCCTGGTGCTTTCCGATTGAGCCGGCGCTGCGACTCATCGTGGATTGCTTTCAGTGGGGCGCCGAGCACGCACCGCAGTGGAACACCGTCTCCATTTCGGGCTACCACATCCGCGAGGCCGGCGCCACGGCAGCGCAGGAGCTGGCCTTCACGCTGGCCGACGGCTTCACGTATGTGGAGCGCGGCATCGAGCGCGGCCTCGACGTTGACGACTTCGCCCCGCGCCTTTCGTACTTCTGGGACATCCACAACGACTTCTTCGAGGAAATCGCCAAGCTGCGCGCCGCGCGCCGCATCTGGGCCCGCCACCTCAAGGAGCGGTACGGCGCCAAGAGCCCGCGCAGCCTCGTGATGCGCTTCCACTCGCAGACCGCGGGCGTGACGCTCACGGCGCAGCAGCCCATGAACAACATCGTGCGCGTCGCGTACCAGGCCATGGCCGCGGTGCTCGGCGGCACGCAGTCGCTGCACACCAACTCCATGGACGAGACGCTCGCGTTGCCCACGGAGCACGCGGTGGAGGTGGCGCTGCGCACGCAGCAGGTGCTGGCGTACGAGACCGGCGTGCCGGCGGTGAGCGACCCGCTGGGCGGCTCGTACTACGTGGAGAAGCTCACCGACGACCTCGAACGCGAGGCCGAGCAGTACTTCGCGCAGATCGCGGAGCAGGGCGGCGTGGTGCGCGGCCTCGAGGAAGGGTGGTTCCAGAAGAAGATCGCCGAGAGCGCGGCGCGCCAGCAGTGGGAAATCGAGCAGCGGCGCAAGCTCGTGGTAGGCGTCAACGAGTTCACCAGCGACGAGACGCTCGAGATCCCGCTGCTGAAGATCTCCGAAGAGGCGGCGAAGGAACAGGCGGCGGCACTCGCCCGGCTGCGTCAGACGCGCGACGCGGTGCTCGTGAAGCAGCGGCTGGATGCGCTGCGCACGGCGGCCCGCGGCAAGGACAACCTCGTGCCGCTCATCCTCGACTGCGCTCGCTGCTACGCCACGTTGTACGAGATCCGGGCCGCGCTGGAAGACGTGTTCGGGGCGTATCGGGAGCCGGTGTTCTTCTAGAGAGAACTACAGAATACTGCAGAGAACTTCAGAGAACTTCAGACTTCCACGTACCGGGCAATCCTTGGCCAAGCCGAAATCTGCCGTCCACCGTCTGCCGTCTACCGTCTCTAATTGGTGGCAACGGTATTTCGACGCCGGCTACCTGCGCGAGTACGAGCCGATGTTCGACCTCACCGAGGACCGGCGGCAGGTGTCGCGTCTGCTCGACCTGCTTGAGCTTCCCTCAGGGGCCCGCGTGCTCGACTGTCCCTGCGGACAGGGTCGGCACGCGCACCTACTCGCCGAGGCGGGGCTCGATGTGGATGGCGTGGACTACTCCGCGCCGCTGATCGCGAAGGCCAAGGAGCGCGGGACTGGGCGCACGCTGCGGTATCGCAAGGCCGACATGCGGCACCTGCCGGCCGGCTGGACCGGGCGCTTTGACGCGATTGTGAACCTCTTCACGAGCTTCGGCTTCTTCGACAACCCGCGGGATGACGCCGTGGTGATCGGCGAGTTCGCCCGCGTGCTCAAGCCGGGCGGCGTGCTGCTCTGGCATGGCGGCGAT
>Ga0315271_10000782_pt1 | contig 18390 bp, 13 predicted proteins | sample C3_top_MG_FD_204664 | JGI IMG/M metagenome (GOLD analysis project Ga0315271, IMG submission 204664) | Sediment microbial communities from Yellowstone Lake, YNP, Wyoming, USA - C3_top | ecosystem: Environmental > Aquatic > Freshwater > Lake > Sediment | place: USA: Wyoming | collected 2017-08-01
CACCGTTGCCATGCTAAAGGCGGACTTTGGCCAGTGGAATACGCCCTGGGGCGAGGTGAATCGGTATCAACGGATCAACGGCGACATAAACCAACCGTTCAATGACGCGGCACCCAGCCTGCCCGTTGGAATGGCCTCCGGCAATTGGGGCGCGCTGGCCTCCTTTGGTGCAAAGCGCTATCCCGGCACCAAACGCATCTACGGCACGACGGGTAACAGTTTCGTTGCGGTGGTGGAGTTTGGAGACAAAGTCAGGGCCAAGAGCATGCTCGCGGGGGGCGGCAGTGGCGATCCCACCTCACCGCATTTTGCCGACCAGTCGCAGCGCTATGTCGACCGGCAATTCAAGGATGTTGCTTACTACCGGGAAGATGTGGAAAAGCGCGCCGAGCGAACCTACCATCCGGGTGATTAGGGAACAGCACCTGGCTGGTAGAAATCGAGCACCATCTGCGTCTTGGTCGAACCGGTCGGTTCCCCCATGCCCGCCGCCCTCGCTGCAGCGAAGAACCGCTGGGCCAACTCTTTTGCCTGCTCATCGGTTTCCGCCTTGGCGTTGGCGGAGACTTCAAGGATATCCTGCATCCTGCCGTCCTTTTGCAGGTGCCAGAGTTCCACCGTCACGTCATCCGGAAAACCATCGAGCTTCCACTGCTGCTTCCACACCTCGGCCTCGACCGGGCCATAGAGCCGCAGGTCAGCCCAGTTGAAACCGTTCATCCTGCCCGAGACCAGTTCCTGCTGCTCTGCATCGAACAGTTCGGCTACGTTCAGCTGGCCGGCAACAACTTTTGACACCAGGCCCTTGGCCAGGGATTCGCGGTCTTTTGAACGCGAGAGCGTGGGCTCTTTTTCATTGGTCCAGTCCTGCTCGGGCTGGATTGCCCGTTCTGCATCGCTCAGTTCAGTCGCGCCTTCAGGCGCCCGCAGTTTCACGGTTGAGTCGCCACGACCATCGCCCTGCTGGCGAGCGCGCAGAATCAAATGATTGGTCGCCAGTGACCTGTCACCGGTATCAAAAAATATCACGGTTCGCTTCTTAGCCTTATGCTGGTCAAGTTTGAGCGCCTTGATGGCCTGCTCCGTGTTTGCAGCCGTCACAAAAAGCTTGATTTCACTTTTCCGCACCAGTGGCGCGGCAGGTTTCCCGTCCGCGCAGCACAACAGTGCCGCAGTGATGGTTACGAAGAACACGGAGCTGGCGATTAACTTTGGCTTGAACATGAATGAAAAACTCCTAGTGAATGGCATGGCGTAGCCAGGCAGTGAACAGATTCAGCCACTGATCGGTGCCGTCCTCTTTCCTGCCGAGGCCGAATCCGTGCCCACCGCGGGCAAATACATGCAGCTCAACCGGCACGTGATGCTCAAACATTTTTTGGGCGTAGAGCGTGGACTCCTCAACCTTGCATACCTGGTCGTCATAGGCATGCACCAGGAAAGCCGGTGGCGAGTTGGCGTCGATCAGGTCCAGCAGTGTGTTTTGCGCCTTTTCTTCGGTGGTCAAGGGACGGAAATACAAACTTTCCTCCAGCCACTTCAGGTTTTCTTCATTGAAATTGCTGACCCCGTAAAGCAGTGCGGAAAAATCCGGGTTCTCTTCATCATCGGCGCTGCGCCAGAGACTGGTGACCGCCGCAAGATGGCTGCCCGCTGAGAAGCCCATGACGCCGATCTTTTTTGGATCGATGCCGTACTTAACGGCCTGCTGATGCAAGAGCTTCAAGGCACGCCTGCTATCGGACAAGGGCACCCGCCCGGGTTGATCAGATGACAGGGGATTGGGCAGGCGATACTTGAGCACTGCTGCGGTAATGCCCTGCGCGGCCAAGGCTTGCGCGACATCGTAGCCCTCGTGATGGATGGCGACGACGGAGTAATTGCCACCTGGAATAATGAGCACCCCGATGCCGGTATTTTCACCCTGGGAAGCAAAGATGGTGACGGTCGGATGCGTGACGTTTTCTAGGACAACGGTGTGCCAGACCTCTGTCTCACGTTCGGCCAGCGTATTGGCTTTGTAGTAAGGCGCCTGGTCCCCTTGCCAGAGCTCAATTACCTCCGCTGCCATGGCAGCCTGGGCTGCGGCCAGCAGCAGGAAAACAAGCGTGATTCTGTGGGGCAACGCGCTCTTCCAGCAGATCAATGGAAAACGCGTATGGGTATTACTCATACACGCAGAATGCTGAGATCAACCATTTTCCGTCAACCTTCTGCAACTTGAAATTAGTTTCCCACTCGAAAGGAAAAATCGTGATCACGCTGGCCGTATCGCCTTCAATGTGCAGGTCCTTAAGCCGGATGTCCTTAATGTACTCATCGTTGTACGTATACTCCTGGGCGCAAAAGAAGATGTCCATGTCTTCCACTTCCATCAACGGGCCGCGGCCATCGTGGGCCATTTGATCAAACTCTGCGTCCGAGTACCCAGAGAACTCCTTCTCATACTTTGCATAGTACTTTGATACAGCCACCGGGAATTCCGCGGCGAAAATTCCGGAACTCATGAAGCTATTGATGAATTCCTGCTCTGAAGAGCGGTCCAGGTAAAATTTCTTGGTACCCGGCACATCAACAATTCCGGGTGCGTTTTTCATGACGCTGTCAGCGTTGGCGAGTACCCATCGATAATAGCTGTTGAGGGTGGCCAGTATTTCATTGTTGTCTGAATGGCTACTTGCAGATTCCGCGGCCATTGCGCCGACACCGGTTGCTTCGGCCTGGACCGGAACAGACAGGGCACAGCAGAAAATCACGCACCACACAGCCGGGATATTTTTACGAGATACCATGTAGCACCTGGTGATAAGAGCACGTAGCGGGTCTATGTTCGGGGCCCGGGCCATTGCAGCCATTTCATTCTGAGCGCAAGCCTAGGGAAACTCAATGAGCCATCCACCGCCTGACATTTTCGGTCAGTAGCTGACCAATCTGGATGGAATTTTACCGAAAACACGCTTCCAGGCTTGGCGGATAGCCTCATCAGGCCTCATTCCTGGACTTCGGCACGCAAATTGCTTATGACCTTGTACCTGCGTGCTTTACCGAGGCAAGCTGAAGCCAAAACAAGGGGGTAACAACAGAATGTCCGGAAAACGCACCAAGGGATTTACCCTGATCGAACTGATGGTCGTGGTTGCGATCATGGGCGTCTTGTTGTCCATTGCACTGCCGTCCTACAAGGACTACACCATACGTGCCAAGGTCGCCGAAGGCCTGCGTCTTTCCGAAGGTGTGAAATACGCCGTGACTGATTACTGCCAAACAATTCCAAACGGAAGCTTTAACTCCATCACCGACCTGGGCTACGCCGCTCCGGTCAGCAGCACATACGTGGAGTGGTTGGACGCAGCCAGCTTTGGTGCGAATTGCAGCTTGCCGGTGATCGGGTTTCAAACGATCAATACGGGCGCCGTTGTAGAGCCGGTGATCTACCTCGTGGGCAGCATGCAAGAAGGTAACATGGCATGGGCCTGCTTTTTGGTGGAAGGAGAACCGCAACAAGTGCCCGGTCCATGTCGGCAGGCGCTGCCGGATGGCCCCTTGCCGGGTGGTTAGACGGATGCACAACCGTTATAGCAAAGCCACGGACTCAGTCGCGCGTGCGTTCAAAGACGACTTTGCCGGCTATTACCGTCATATCGACCTGCGCCGAATGAATGTCGAGCACAGCAGTGTCGAACAGGTTCCTGTCGATGACCACCAGGTCAGCCGCTTTTCCAATCGATAACGATCCTCTGCTGGCATCATCATGCGCCAGGTACGCCCCGGCACTGGTGTAGGCAACGATAGCCTGCTCGAGACTGACGCGTTCGTGCGGATTCAAACTGCGATCCTCTTTCCCGTTGAGATCCCGGCCACCAGGATAGCGATGCGTGATGGCCGTTTCGAGGCCGTCCAGCGGCGAAACGCCGGTTACGGGCCAGTCGGAGCCCCACACAAGCACAACGCCCGCCTGCAACAGTGTGTGTGACGGGAACAGGCGCTTGACGCGTTCCGGCCCGAACAGGCGTGGCGCAAACACAGTCTCCCACGCGTCGCCAAGGCTCCACAGCGGTGTCATGTTGGCGATCACCCCGAGTGAGCGGAAACGCGCTATATCAGCCGGGTCAATCAGGCAAAGGTGCGCAATGGTATGACGATTGTCGCGCACTCCGTTCTCGCTTCGGGCGGCAGCAAATGCGTTGAGCGCGGCATGCACAGCACCGTCGCCCTGGGCATGTACATGAATCTGAAAATCCGCGGCATCGAGGCGGGTGACGAGGCGATTGAGCCGCTCCTGCTCCACGAACAGCTTGCCTGTGCCAAACCGGGCATCGTCGCTGTACGGTTCCATCAAAACCAGGGTATGAGACGCGTACGCACCATCCAGGAAAACCTTGACGCAGTCGGCGCGGAGCCGGTGCCCGGCCAATGCTTTGCGCTGGGCAATGAACGACCGGATTTGTACATCATCGTCTGCCTCGGGTGAGTGCGGCAAACACAGCTCGGTACGCGTTTCCAGAGCGCCGCGCTGGTCGAGTGCCTGAAAGGAGCGGGCAACTTCAGGTGTGGCCATGGCATCTACCACGGCCGTGATCCCCAGTCGGCTCATCTCCTGCAAGGCCGCTTTCAGGTTTTGTTCACGCTCCTCCTCTGACAGCGGTGCAATCAGGGAGTAAACCAATGCCATGGCAGAGTCTTCATGCAGGCCACCGCTTGCCTGGCCCTGCACATCACGCACAATGCGCCCATTGGGGGGATCGGGTGTCTCTGCGTTGATGTGGGCCGCAGCCAGCGCGCGCGAATTGACCCAGGCTTCGTGGCCGGAGTTATTGGTCAGATAGCTGGGCCGGTCCGGCACCACGGCGTCCAGCATTTCGCGGGTAGGCTGGCCGCTGGGAAGAAACGCGGCTTCGTCCCAGCCGTCGCCCACAATCCACGGCTTCTCCGGATGCTGCTGCGCATATTGGCGAATCCGTTCAAACACCTGCTCACGATCAACAAGCCCGTGCAGATCCAGTGTGGTAGCAGGGTTTGGCGCTTCGGTCGGGTGTGAATGCGAGTCCTGGAAACCGGGCAGCACCATGCGCTGCCGCAGGTCGATGACGTGTGTGCCGGGACCAATGAAGGTTTGCGCTGTTGCATTATCACCAACGTAGGCTATGTGCTCGCCGCTCACTACGACCGCGGCTGCCCAACTGCGCGCGGCATCCGCCGTATACACTGAGCCGTTCAGCAACACGAGGTCGCCGAATTCTGCCGTGGCACCCGTTGGCGCATAAAACAGTACGAACAGAGAAACCACGACAGGCACTCGCATTTGCTGACACCAACTCAAAGATCAGTCCTCCTTTAATGTTCCGCCAAATGCCCATTCGACTATATAACAGAACCTGCAAGGTGAGCACCTTGCGTGCCTGTTGCGATCCGGCTAGAGTCCGCGGGTGAATCCGGGAGCACCTGTTCCTCCCGGATCATGCATCGGAGGGGAACTCATGATTCGCTTCAGGCTTTGCGCGGCGCTCGTCACACTGTTCTGCATTGCAGCGCCGGCCATTGCCGATACGCCGCCGGCGGATTTCTGGCATGCCGGGCTGGTGGTCTCGGATCTCGAGGCGATGGACGCTTTCTACACGCGGGTTATCGGCCTGGTGCGCGTCACCGACCTGCGCATTGAGGATGCTGATGCACCAGCGCGTTGGCCGGACGCGATGCGCGTCGCGGCGCTCGATACGCTGCTGCAGACCCATGGCACGCAGGTCGAAGTGCGCCATTACCAGGGGCCGGGCGCGCCGATGGCTTTGGAGCTGCTGAAGTACGACAGCGCGCCGGCCCGCCGGATCAAGCGCAGCACGACCAGCCCGCTCGGGCTCACCCACGTTGGCTTCGTCGTTGACAGTCTTGACCGCGTCATCGCCGCCGCGCACCGCGAAAAGCTTGGCACGGTCCTCAGCGAACCGCAGACACTGACGGACTTCGGCGGCCGATTCGTGTTCCTGAGCGATCCCGAAGGCAACTTCGTGGAACTCAAAGAGCCATTGCCGCAGCCCGCCCCGCAGCCCGCCCCGCAACCAAATGCCCCGCCGGATAGCTCGTCCGGGGAAGTGCAGGCGCAGATGTCGGGACAACAGGGGGGCGGCGTTACGCATCCCGGCGCGGCCGTATTCGCTTCGGCCTGTGAGCAGTGTCACAACGGCCTTGTGCAACGCGCCCCGCACCTGTCCTTCCTGCAGATGATGTCGCCCGAGGCTATCACGGCGGCGCTGGAGACCGGGGTCATGCGCCAGCAGGCCGCACAATTGACGCCGGACATGCGCGCGGCGGTGGTCGAGTTCCTGACGGGCGGCCAGCCGCAGGCACCGGCATTTCCGCCAAAAACCTGCGGACCTGAACGCATGGCATTTGACTGGAACGATCCGCCATTCCAGCAGGGCTGGGGAATCTCCGAGTCAAACCAGCGGCTGATTCCTGCAGAGGTAGCGGGGCTGACCGCCAATGACCTGCCCACACTGGAACTCAAGTGGGCGTTTGCGTACCCCAGAGCTACGCGTTCGCGATCACAGCCATCCTTCGCGGGCGGCGCGGTGTACGTCGGCAGCCAGGACGGCACGGTCTACGCGCTGGATCGCGAAACAGGTTGTGTGCGCTGGACGTTTCGCGCGGGAACCGAAGTGCGCACCGGCATTACCATCACGCCCTGGGAACGTGGCCAGCCTGGTGGGACTGTTCCTCTCGGATATTTCTCGGACCTCGTGGCGCGCACCTACGCGCTGAATCTCGAGACGGGAGAACTGGCCTGGGTGCGCAAAGTCGATGATCACCCGAACGCAACCGCGACTGCCCAGCCTGTGCTCTATCGAGGGCTGGTTTACCAGCCCGTGTCCTCGCTCGAGGTCGTGCCGGCGGCGGATCCCGCGTATCCCTGCTGCTCGTTCCGCGGTTCGATCGTCGCCATGGATGCGGCGACCGGAGTGGTGCAGTGGCAGCGCTACACCATAGCCCAGGAACCCACAGAAGTAGCGCGCAACGCCCGCGGCACACCGGTGCTCGCACCCTCCGGCGCACCTGTGTGGAATACACCGACGGTCGATGCCAGGCGCGGACTGCTGTACTTCGGTACTGGTGAGAACTATTCATCTCCGGCGCAGGACATGAGTGACGCAATCATTGCCATGGATGCGGCCACCGGCGACATCCGCTGGTCGTTCCAGGCCACCGCCGGTGATGCCTGGAACCTGGCCTGCATGCCGTTCATCCCCGACCATGCGAATTGTCCGGCCGAGCAGGGCCCGGATTTTGATTTCGCATCGCCACCCGCTCTCATCGAAGTGGATGGCCGCGAGATTCTGGTCGCCGGGCAGAAGTCCGGCGACGTATGGGCCCTTGATCCCGGCACGGGCAAGCTTGTTTGGCACCGCAAGGCCGGGCGGGGCGGCAACCAGGGCGGCCAGCACTTCGGTCTTGCGGTCGAAGGCCAGAGGGTGTTCGTGCCGATATCGGACTATGACGACAGCATGCTGCCCATAGCCGAGGCCCGCCCCGGTCTGTATGCACTCGATGCGTTCACGGGCGAGGTGCTCTGGTCCGCGCCGGCGGATAATGTCTGCGGCGACAGGAAGGACTGTGATCCCGGCATTTCGCAAGCCATCACTGCAATTCCCGGACTGGTGTTCGCGGGACACATGGATGGCAGGCTGCGCGCCTACGACAGCACAACCGGCACGGTTCTGTGGCAGGTCGATACCGACCGCGAGTGGGATACCTTGTCGGGCGAGACCGCGCACGGCGGGTCGTTCGGCGGCGGTAGCGGACCGATGATAGTGAACGGACGTATATATGCGAACTCCGGCTATGGCCTCTATTTCCACATGCCGGGCAACGTGCTGCTGGTATTCGGGCGCAAGTAAGAAACCATTGGCCTCAGCTAAAGAGTGCTTCGATGACGATCTTCACGCTACATTCCGAACCGCTGAAAGAAGAATGGCAGGATGCCTATGGCCATCTGAACGAAGCCCATTACCTCCTGCCATTCACTGCCGCCAGCTGGGCGATCCTGGATCACTTTGCCATCGGTGCTGATTATTATGAGCACACCGGCGGCGCGCTCTACACGGTGGAAGGCCACCTGCGCCTGGTCAAGGAAGTGCGCGCCCCGGCGCTGCTCGAAATCGACAGCATGGTGTTCGGTTCAGACGCCAAGCGCATCCATATTGCCCATGTCATGAAGGTCGATGGCATCGAGCGCGCATCCTATGAATGCATGCTGCTGCATTTTGATTCCCGCGCCGGCCGGGTAGGGCCCTTGCCGGAATCCGTGCAATCCGCCCTTAAATCCGCGCAAGTGCCGCAGCTTCCAGCATGGGCCGGTCGCGGCATATCCCTGGAGAAACGTCCTTCACCAGGGGCCACATGAAGCAACTTTGGACGCGGCTGGCAGGTACCCTGGGCGCCTGGGAGGCGAGCTATCGCACCCGCTCACTAGGCCCTTTCGAGCCAACACGCTGGCTGTGGAGCCGCGGGCTCGCCCTCTGCTGCGACCATAACGGTGGCCTCACGTTCGTGCGCGGGCAGCGCGGATCACGCGCGCCACTGCGCTTCGATGCCCGCGTTTTCGAGCGCGTCCGGGACGGCGAGCTGGTCTGGATGCGGCTGCACGCACTTCCGCAGTTTGTGCGCGAGGCCCTGCCCCGTATCCAGGGTCGCTTCGCCCTGCTCACTGGCGACGAAGACTGGTCTATCCCGGGCAGCTTCGCCCAAAGCCGCGAGTTGCTCGAAAGCCCCAAGCTGGTCTACTGGTTCAGCCAGAACCTGGACGCGGGCGCCAGACATCCGAAGCTTCGTGGACTACCGATCGGGCTCGACTACCACACCATCAGCAACGGGCCGCGTTGGGGGCACGCGCAAGCCACTCCAGCCGAGCAGGAGGCCGAGCTCGAGATGTTGCGCTCGAGCATGCCGCCTACGAAGGAGCGTTTGCTAAGCGCACACGCCGACTTTTGCTTCCACAAGCCCAAAGACCGGTCCAAACACCAGACTCGGGGTGAGGATCGCGACAGCGTGCAGCTCGCACTCCAGAACAATGCCAGCGTGGTCTTCCAGGCGCAGCCGCTCAGGCGCATTGACCTTTGGCGCGAAAAAACGCGCTACGCCTTCGTCGTGAGCCCGCACGGGCACGGCCTGGACTGCCACCGCACCTGGGAGTCGCTGGTGCTCGGCAACATTGTGATTGTGAAGCGCTCTTCGCTTGACCCGCTGTACGAGGGCCTTCCAGTGGTAATTGTCGATGATTGGCGCGAGATCACGCCAGCGAACCTGAAGCGCTGGAAGGCCGTGCATGCTGACGCTTTCGGCAGGCCCGAGGTGACTGAGCGCCTCACGAATCGTTACTGGATCGACCAGGCGCGCGCACTGCTCGCAGCCGAACTGGGCCTTTCCCGTGCCAACGCGATCTAGGGCCTGGAAATATGGGGCCAGACTTTCCTCCGCGGTGCAATGTCAGGCATGAGCCTGCCTGATTAGTCTTTATGCACGTATGTGCCCGAACTGTGCGAGGTACCATTGCTGGAAGGTGATGACGCGGCGTTCGTGCTCGGAGTATCGCCCTGGCTGGTAACGCGAGGACAGGATCCCGAGCTGGTTGTTTTCGGTGATGGTCTGGTCCTGCCGGGTGGTGGTGTCCCAGCCCCAGATCATGCGCTGCACGTCGTAAGCGGTGGCTTTGCCATCTACCAGCCAGGTCAACTCCACATCGGTTTGCATGGTGTCGCGCGGCGCAAACTGGAACAGCACGGCAAAGTCGTTGCCGGCCACCAACTGGGTGAACGGGCTGAACGACAGGTACATACGACCCTGGTCGAAACCGCGTCGTTTGCCCATCAAGGTCGAGGCAGGCCTGCCATCCTGGGTTTCGCTGTCATAGCCCTCCCGGATATTGCGTTGAAGCAGCAGGCGCAGGTGCGAGGATTCAGGGCCGTCATCGACGGTGCCGATCGGGCGTCCCAGCGCCGCGGCACGTTTCTCCCAGGCCGCCACCACCGGTTGGTATTTCGCCACGGCTTCGGCCGGTCCGGAACTTGGCCCCGCCCCGTAGGCCACCAGGGCTTCCGGCGGATGCATGGAACAGAACTCCGGATGGGCTGGCGCGCAGTGGTAGCACTCGACGAAATTCTCCACCACCAGCTTCCAGTTTGCCGCCGTCGGATAGGATTGCCGGTGCGCGATCTTTGCATCCGCGAAGCCGTGGAAATCAAGATACGGCGCCAGGTCACCGAATGTGACATCAAAATCCACCGGCGTTCCCCGGCACAGGTTGATGAAGATGAACCCATGGAATACCCGCACGTGGCAGCCATGCAGACCGTTATCCTTCCTGGAGAAATCTGCAGGCATCAGCGGGGCCGCGATCAACTCGCCGTCCAGGTTGTAGGTCCACGCATGGTAGGGGCAGGTAAAGCGTTTTGCCGATCCTGCCGACTCGGTGCACACCACTGAGCCGCGGTGGCGGCACACATTGAAGAATGCGTTGACGGTTGCATCGTCCTGCCGCACAACGATGATCGATTCATTGCCTATGCGGTAGAGGAAATAATCACCCTTGCTGCGCACCTGGTCGATATGACCGGCCACAATCCACTTGTGGCTGACCACGCTGTCCATGTCTGCGGCGAATGCCTCGTCGTCGCAATAAAATTTCCGCTCGAGGCTGTAGCCGCGGCGCGTTTCCGCTGCCAGCTTTGCCATGAGTGAAGAATGGGGTGTGCTCATTGCATGCTCCTCCTTGATTCGCTGCGTCTAACGCTTGATGCGGCTGTTGGTGGGGTCGAACATCGGTCGCAGTGATGCCGTGGCCGCGTGACGCGTACCGGCAATCTCGATTTCGAACTCGTCGGCGCCAATCTCCCCAGGCACATCGACATAGCCCAAGCCTATTGCCGCTCCCAGCGTGTGGCCATACATGCCCGACCGGATGGAGCCAACGATGGTGTCGCCCCGCCAGATGGGTTCGTTGCGGTAGAGCAGCGGTTGCGGTGAGTGCAGTTTGAACTGCACCAGGCGCTTGCGCAGGCCCTGCTCCTGCTGCCGCAGCAAAGCATCCCGGCCGATAAAGCCGCCTTTTTTATCAAACCTGACGGCAAATCCCAGCCCGGCTTCGAGCGGCGTGTCCTCGTCGGTGATGTCATGGCCCCAGTGGCGATAGGCTTTTTCCATGCGCAAGGAGTTGAGCGCGTGGTAACCGGCGTGCACCAGGCCGCAGCGATCCCCGGCAGCCACGATCTCGTCGTAGACGCCCAGCATGAACTCCGTGGGCACATACAACTCCCAGCCCAGTTCTCCCACGTAGGTGATGCGCGAGGCCCGTACCAGGGCATAGCCCAACTCGATTTCCCGGCTGCTGGCAAAGGGAAATGCTGGCGTCGACATATCTGCTGGCGTCAATGATTGCAGCAGTTCGCGCGACCCCGGCCCCATCAGGGATATGACGCCCATGGCGGAGCTCACATTGGTCAGAACGCAACGTTCAGTGACCGGTATTTGCCGTTTGAGCCAGCTGAAATCACGCACTTCAGTTTCCGCGCCCCCCACGATCAGGAAGCAGTCCCCGGCAAGCCGGGTGACGGTGACGTCAGCCTCAATCCCGCCGCGCTCGTTCAGCCATTGCGTGTAGACGATGCGACCGGTGGCGACATCGATGTCATTGGCGCATACCCGGTTCAGCGCCCGGCAGGCATCCGGACCTTCGAGGCGAAACTTGGCAAAGGAGGACTGATCGAACAGGCCGACCGTCTCGCGCACGGCGCGGTGCTCGGCCGCTGAATGTTCAAACCAGTTCTGGCGCCCGTAACTGTATTCATAGCGCGGCGCTATTCCTTTAGGGGCATACCAGTTGGGCCGCTCCCAGCCAAACGCTTCGCCGTGGCAGGCGCCGCGCGCCACCAGGCGGTCGTGCAGCGCCGACTGGCGCGCGCCGCGGGCGGATTCATACTGCCGGAACGGCCAATGCGTGGCGTACAGCAGTCCCAGGGTTTCGGACACCCGCTCACGCAGGTATTTGCGGTTGCCCTGGAAGGGCATGTTGCGCCGCACGTCCACTTCCCACAGGTCTGCCGGCGGATGGCCATCGTGAATCCAATCGGCCATGACTTTGCCGACACCACCAGCGGATTGCAGCCCGATGGAGTTCATCCCGGCAGCAACGAAACAGTTCTTCAGTTCCGGCGATTCGCCGAGGTGGTAGCGCACATCGGGCGTAAAGCTCTCCGGGCCACAGAAAAACTTCTGGATACCTGCGTGTTGCAGAGCCGGGATGCGCTGCATGGCCTGCTCCAGCACGGGCTCCATCTGTTCGAAACTGCCGGCGATTTCGTCGAAACAAAAATCCTCGGCAATGCCTTCGACACCCCAGGGCCTGGCATGTGGCTCGAATGCACCGACCATCAGCTTGCCGGCATCATACTTGTAGTAGCTGCAGGCATCGTAGTCGCGCATTACGGGCATTGTGGGGTCCAGTCCTGCAACGGATTCAAACAGCACGTAATAATGCTCGCAGGCCTGCAGCGGAATGTTTACGCCGACGGTTGCGGCCAGGTCCCGGCTCCACATGCCGCCACAGATCACCACTTTGTCAGCCTCGATATCGGCCTGGGCCGTCGATACCCCGGTGACTTTTGCGCCATCGTGCCTGATCGCCGTGACCTTGCAGTCCTGCACAATCTGCACGCCACCGTTGCGCGCGCCTTTGGCCAGCGCCTGGGTAATATCCACTGCGTTGCCGTAGCCGTCGCTGGGGATGTGGACTCCGCCGAGGATGTCGCTGTCGTTGATCAGGGGGTAGCGTTGCTTGATCTCCTCGCGGCTGATCACGTTGACCGGCAAGCCGAACACTTTTGCCATGGAGGCGTTGCGCTTGAGTTCCTCAAATCGCTCGGTATTGGTGGCAATGGAAATGGAGCCGCACTGGCGATAGCCGGTGGCTTGTCCCGTTTCCGCTTCCAGTTGGCGATACAACTCCGCGGTGTAGCGCGCAAGGCGGGTCATGTTGATTGAAGCGCGCAACTGGCCAATCAGGCCGGCCGCATGCCAGGTGGTGCCACTGGTCAGTTGCTTGCGCTCCAGCAGCAGCACATCGGACCAGCCCAGTTTGGCGAGGTGGTAGGCAATGGAACAGCCAACCACACCGCCCCCGATGATCACCACTTGCGCTTTGCGCGGCAGTTCAATGCTCATGGTTCATGCCCTCAGGCGCAGGTTGGAGGGATCGTACGCTGGATCCTGCAAAACGGTCACAGGGTAGGGCTCACCCAATAGCTCCACCATGAACCGGCAGCCCGGAGCCGCATGTTCCGGGTGCACATAGCCAAATCCCAGGGCTTTGCCCGTGCAATGACCAAAGGCGCCGGAGGTGGTGACACCGATGCAGGTTTCCCCATCAAACAGTGGCTCCCCGCCACGAACATCGGAATCGGCGCCCGAAAATTCGAAATAGACCAGCCGCAAAGCCGATGCCTTTTGCTTTGCCTCAAGGGTCGCGGCCTTGCCGACAAAATCATCCTTATCCCACTTGATGAAGCGTTCCATGGCGGCATCCAGCATGTTCACCTCGTTGGTCAGCTCGGCGCCCCAGCCACGGTAGGCTTTTTCCATGCGCAGGCTGTTGACCGCGTACAGGCCGAAATTCGCCAGTTCATGCGCTGCGCCCGCGCGCCACAACGCATCGTACAGTTCACCTATGTGCTCCATGCGCGCATGCAGTTCCCAGCCCAGCTCACCCACATAGTTCACCCGCAGGGCGATCAGCGGTATTCCGGCAACGCTGATTTCCCGGCCGCTTAGCCAGGGAAAGGCCGCATTGCCGAGATCGGCATCGGTCAATGGGGCAAGAATCTCCCTGGCCTTTGGCCCCGCCAGCACCAGGACGCCTCTTTGCTCAGTGATATTGCTGATCGTGACCCGCTCATGTTCCAGCCGCCCCTGCTGCAGATGGTCCAGGTCTCTCAGCTCGGCTGCTGCGGCCGACAGCACGTAGTAGCGCTCGCCGCATTGCCCATCATTGGGCTTATTGGGCAGCCACGTAATGGTCATCTCCGCACGAATCCGGCCGGCCTGGGAAAGCGCGTGGGCAAGCACCATGCCGCCGGTCCTTTGCGGCATGCGGTTGGCGCAGATGCGGTTGAGAAAAGCCCCGGCATCGGGCCCACTGACCTCAAATTTGGCAAATCCGGGCAGGTCCAGCAGTCCTGCCCGCTGGCGCACGGCGAAGCATTCCTCCCGCACGAGCTCGAAGGTAGTGTTGTGCCGGTAGCTGTAGTCTTCTTCCCGGCCATCCGGTGAAAACCATTTGGGCCGTTCCCAGCCATTGGTCTGGGTGTGCACTGCCCCTTGTTGTTTCAATCTGTCGTACAAGGGACTGCGACGGCAGTTGCGTGCAGCCGGCAGTTCCTCACCGGGCAGGGGCGTGTGGTAGGTCATGCGGTAATCCTGGAAACCCTTGGCGCGCATGTACGCTTCGTCCGCATAGACCCCGAAGCGGCGCGGATCAAATCCAGTCATGTTGAGTTCGGAATCCCCGTGCAGCATCCACTGCGCCAGGTACTTGCCGCAGCCTGCGCCCTGGGCGATGCCGAAGGAGGAGCCGCAGCACAGCCAGAAATTTTTCAGTCCGGCGACTGGGCCAAGCAGGGGTGGGCCGTCGGCCGAGTGCGGGATGGCGCCGTTCACGATGCGCTTGATGCCCGCATCCTCCAGCACCGGCATGCGTTCCAGGGCATGCCCCAGCCACGGCATCAGGCGGTCGAGGTCCGGGTTGAATAATTCGCTGTCTGAATCCCAATTGGGAAAACCGCGCGGCGCCCAGGCTTCGGTCATGTTCTCCTGTTCGTAAATTCCCACCAGCCCGGATTTTTGTTCCTGGCGGATATAGGCCGAAGCATGAGGATCGCGAATCACCGGGATTTCCCCGTCAGAGGTGGCGAATTCCGGCACCGGCCCGGTCACGATGTAATGGTGCTCCATGTTGGTGATGGGCAAATCCACGCCCACCATCTGTGCCACCTGCCGTGCAAAACAGCCGGCCGCGTTGACCACCGTCTCGGCAATGACACTGCCTTGTTCAGTGACGACTTCCCACTCACCCGAGGGCAGGGAGCGAATATCCAGCACCCGGTTATGCCGCACCACCGTGGCTCCCAGCCCGGTCGCGCCCCGGGCCATGGCGTGGGTCAGGCCTGCAGGGTCCGCATGGCCGTCGTCCATGGTCCAGGCACCGGCCAGCACTCCATCGGTGTTCATGAAGGGATTAAGCTTGCGAATTTCGGCCGGGTCGATGATCTCCATGCGAAAGCCAACCTGGCGCGCGATGCCGCGCATGTAGCGGAACCAGTCGAGGTCGTGGTGGGTGCGGGCAAGGCGAATCCCGCCCGAACGATGCCAGCTGACATACTGGCCGGTCAGTTCCTCCAGCCTGGGATAAAGCAGGTTGCCGTGGTGGTGGATTTTCGCCAGGTTGTAATTTCCGACCAGGCTGGGGCATTGGCCGGCGGCATGCCAGGTGGAGCCCGAGGTCAGCTCGCCTTTCTCGATCAGCAGCACGTCGCTGCAGCCCTCCAGCGCGAGGTGATAAAGCAGGCCGATGCCCATGATGCCGCCACCAACGATTACGATTCGTTCCTGGTTTTTCAATCTGCTGTGCTGCCTCGGTTAAGGGGGTCTCCGGTGCACAGCGCATGTTCAGGCATTTCGTTCAAGCACTTTGCCACTGCAAGCGAAAGTAAATGAAGCGCTGCTCCGAGTGCCATGGCGTGACATGTGTTTCACGACGAACCTCCTGAAGCTGAAACTCCGTGCCTAACTCAGCCAGCATGGCCTGCTCATCATAACGGACGACATCAAGACCGCTGCACTTCGCGGGACCATCCAGCGCAAAAGTGGAAATCACCACTGTGCCGCCCGGCTGCAAGGTCCGGTGCAGCGTCGCAAGGTAGCCGCGACGGTCATCCGCGGCCGTCAGGAAGTGAAAAACAGCGCGGTCATGCCACAGGCCGAAGCGATGCGGCGGCTCGAACGATGTCACGTCTGCCTCAAACCACTCAACGGTGCCGGCCCGTGCGCCCAGGCGCGTGCGACTGTGATTCAATGCCGCGCCGGACACATCCAGCACGGCAAGGTGCGTGTAACCGTCGTCCAGCAGGCAATCAACCAGCACGGATGCGCCGCCACCAACGTCAATAACACCTGCGTCCTTGCTCACGCCGGACGCGGCAATCAATGCCAGTGACGTGTCCGGGCGACGCTGATACCAGCTAACTTCGCCGGGGTCTTTGGCCAGGTAAACCTGGTTCCAGTGTTCGCTATGACTCATGCTGCGTTCCGTAACTACTGGCTCTTTTTGCGTGATCTGGTGGCGGTCTGCCTGGCCCCGGGGGCTCAAGCACTGGGGCTCAGAGCCATTTTACGGGGAGCCTTCCGCAGCGCTATGATCCTGGGCACGCCTGATAGCCTACGCCGTATACGGATTCGATAAACTCCCGGCCAGGCTCAAGCTGCTGGAGTTTCCGCCGGAGGTTCCTGATGTGCGTATCCACGGCGCGGTCGCCTACTACGCGGTAGTCAGCATACATGACGTTCATCAACTGATCGCGCGTGAACACCCGTCCAGGCTGCGCAATGAGCGCACTCAACAGGGCAAGTTCCACCGGAGTCAACGCCAGTGATTTGCCATTCAGGCTGGCGCGATGCTGTGCACGATCGACTACCAACCCCGCGGTTCCGCTGCCTTCCTCTGCCGCGTTTGAGGCCCGGCGCAAGACCGCCCGTACCCGCGCCACCACTTCGCGGGGGGAAAACGGCTTGCAGATGTAATCGTCCGCGCCCAGCTCAAGCCCGAGCAGGCGGTCAATTTCTTCCGTGCGCGCCGTGATCATGATGATAGGCACACTGCTGCATTGCCGGATTTTCTTGCATACTTCCAGCCCGTCGAGCCCGGGAAGCATTAGGTCAAGTAGCACAAGGTCCGGTCGGTGTTTCTCAACCCAGCCCGGCACTTCGTCACCACGATGCAGCGTCACAGTCCGGAAATCGCCCTTTTCACGCAGATACTCCTCCAGCAGCGCCGCTATCTTTGGTTCATCTTCTGCAAGCAACACGGTTTTCTGGCTCATTCCGGTAACCGCCTAGTCGACTCGGGGCAAACGAATGCGGATCAACAATCCACCCAACCCGCTTTGCTCCGCGCTGATTTCGCCGCCATGTGCCTCCACCAGGTTGCGGCAGATAGCCAGGCCCAGCCCGCTGCCTCCACCTGACCGCCCCCGGCTGGGTTCCGCCCGGTAAAAGCGGTCAAACAGCTGGGCGCGCTGAACCGCGTCAGGTCCTGGTGCGGAGTCTTCAATGACCAGAAGCACAGACGTGTCTTCCTGCTGCAGACCGACCCGGATCCGTCCGCCGGAATCGGTGTAGCGACAACTGTTTTCGAGCAGGTTGTGTAGCAGCTGACGCAATCGCTGTGCGTCAGCCGGGATGGTCAGGCGAGCCGGCAGCGCGGTTTCCAACCGCAGTCCGGCAGCCTTGATTCGCGCCTCAAACGCTCCCAGCGTTTGGAGAATCAACTCAACCAGATCGACGGATTGCAAGTGGACATTCAGAGCCCCCGCATCCGCCAGGGCCAGGGTTTGCAGATCTTCAACCAGTTGCGCCAGGTGCAACACCTCTTCCTGCAAGGAATCCAGCAGCGCCGGCGTATAGGATCGCACACCATCCTTCACCGCCTCGAGTTCACCCTGCAGGATAGACAGGGGAGTGCGCAATTCGTGTGCGACATCGGCTGTCCAGCGCCGTCGCGCTGTCTCGTTTTTCTGCAGGGTTTCGGCCAGGCGATTGATGTTTCGTGCCAGCTCACCGATCTCATCGTGCGTGTCCACGCTCGCGCGGGTGTCAAAATTGCCCCGGGTGAGATGTTGCACCGTGCCACGCAATTTCAATACGGGCCCCGAGAGGTGGCGCGCCAGCAGCCAGGCCAGGGTCAAAGCGACCAGCAAGGCGACCAGCAAAGAAAGCAGCAATGCCTGGGTCTGGAATGCGAGGAAACCCCGCGCCTCAGGCGCGCTCGCTTCTCGGGCCTGGATAAATCCCAACCAGCCCACCGTGACGCCATCAACGGTGACGGGCACGAGGCGCGGAATGATTTCACCGGTATTGCTGGCTCCGGCGACCCATTGCCGCTTCTCGTCCAAAAGAAAAAGTCGTTGCCACAGATGGTGGGCATCGCCAGGCAGGCTTGCTCTATCCGGCCCTGACAATGTGCCCGGTGGCGGCCGGGGGTCGAACTTCGACGGTGCCTCATCCGGTGGCAGAACTCCATCCGGCCGGGTTTGCTTCAGCAGACGCATCCAGCTGCGGGGCTGATTCTCAAGGAAC
>Ga0315271_10000783_pt1 | contig 18385 bp, 12 predicted proteins | sample C3_top_MG_FD_204664 | JGI IMG/M metagenome (GOLD analysis project Ga0315271, IMG submission 204664) | Sediment microbial communities from Yellowstone Lake, YNP, Wyoming, USA - C3_top | ecosystem: Environmental > Aquatic > Freshwater > Lake > Sediment | place: USA: Wyoming | collected 2017-08-01
GTCATTTTGTTTTGCCGCCCGAGTGCCAAAATCTGCACGAAGCCGACGTAGAAGAAGATGCCTTCCATGATGCAGGCGAAGACGATCAGCGACTTCAGCAAATCCTGGTCGGCCTCGGGCGTGCCGGTCTTGAATTCGGGGTTGGTGAGGGTGTCGATGAAGGGGATGAGGAATTCATCCTTGTCGCGAATGGATTGCACCTCGTGATACATGTTGAAAATCTCGCCTTCGTCGAGGCCGAGCGATTCGACGATGTATTGATAGGCGTGGGTGTGGATGGCTTCTTCGAACGCCTGGCGCAACAGGTATTGGCGGCATTCGGGCGCGGTGATGTGGCGATAGGTGCCGAGCACGATGTTGTTGGCGGCGAGCGAATCGGCGGTGACGAAGAAGCCGAGGTTGCGCGTGACCAGGCGGCGCTCGTCCTCAGTCAGCGCGGTGGGGTCTTTCCACTGCGCGATGTCGCGGCTCATGTTCACTTCCTGCGGCATCCAGTGGTTGGCGCACGCGTCCAGGTATTTCTGCCAGGCCCATTTGTATTTGAAGGGAACGAGCTGGTTGACGTCGGTGGCGCCGTTGATGACGCGCTTGTCGGCGGCCTGGACGCGGCGCTGGGTTGATTCGGCTTGGCGTGCGGGGGCATCGGCAACGTCAACCGGCGCGGCATCCTTGCGCAAAAAACTCGGCACGTCCAAGGGCTTGGCGGCGGGGGTAAAGTCTTCTTCAAAATTCAGCATTGCTTAAATCTCCTTTGGTTTGACCCAAGTGGGCTGCGCCCACGCTTCTTTAAATCTGGCAGTAGGCTCGAAAGCCCACCCTACGTTCCCGTAACGGCGGAGAGTTTCCCTCTCCCCCACCCCTCTCCCGCTTGCGGGAGAGGGGCTTTGTTCCCTTCTGCGCCAGCTCGACTGAATCGAGTCAGCGGGGATGAAGGCGAGCACTGTTTGAGCTCCGCCAAACTCTAATCAAGGCGGCGGACACGTTTTGTGTGCCCTGCCAGGGCGAGTTGCGCAGCCGCCCCGATGGCTCGGTTCAGTCGAGGCTCGCCCCAAAGGGGTGGCGCAGCAGGGTCGCCTTTTCTTTGGTTACTTTCGGCTGTCCTGCCTTGGCAGGTCAGCCCATCAAAACAGCGGCGAGGCAAAAGAAAGTAACTTGCCGCCGGCAACCCCGGCCAACGAACGGTCGCTCACCACATACGCATCCATCGGCACAGGCTCCCCCCTCCCCCGCCAGAGGGAGAGGGAGAGGGGGCTAGATATTTACTGACACGCCTCGCATTCCTCAAACCCCACATCCCCCGGCCGCATGGTGCAGGCTTTGCCGACAACCTCCGGCTCGGGCAGGTGCTGCGGCGCAGCACTGCTCCCCATCGCGCTGCCCATTACTCCCGCCCCGCCGCTCGACGACACGGCATTCAACTCGCCGCCTTTGCCGGTCGATTTCTCGGCATGCGTCGCGCCCAGGGTGCGCAGGTAATAGGTGGTCTTCAAGCCGCGGATCCACGCCAGCTTGTAGGTTTCGTCGAGCTTTTTGCCGGAAGCGCCGGCCATGTAGATGTTCAGGCTCTGCGCCTGGTCGATCCACTTCTGGCGACGGCTGGCACATTCCACCAGCCAGCTCGTTTCCATCTCGAACGCGGTCGCATACAGCGTGCGGATGTCCGCCGGAATGCGGTCGATCTTCGCCAGCGAACCGTCGAAATACTTGATATCCGCAACCATCACTTCATCCCACAGGCCGAGCTTTTTCAGGTCGGCAACCAGGTACTTGTTGGCAACGGTGAATTCGCCCGACAGGTTGGATTTGACGTAGATGTTTTGATACGTCGGCTCGATGCTGGCCGACACGCCAACGATGTTGGCGATGGTCGCGGTCGGCGCGATCGCCAGGCAGTTGGAGTTGCGCATCCCGTGCTCACTGATGCGCGCACGCAGCGTGTTCCAATCCAGCGTGCTGCTCGCGTCCACTTCGAGATAGCCGCCGCGCTCGTCGCGCAGCAGTTGCAGCGAATCCTGCGGCAGGATGCCTTTACTCCACAAGCTGCCGTCGAAGCTGGAATAGCGGCCACGCTCGGCAGCGAGTTCGGTCGATGCCCAGAAGGCGTAGTAGGCCACCGCTTCCATCGAGCGGTCGGCGAATTCGACTGCCTCGTTCGACGCATAGGCGACGCGTAATTCCTGCAACGCGTCCTGAAATCCCATGATGCCCAAGCCCACCGGGCGATGCTTGAGGTTGGAATTGCGCGCCTTGCCGACGGCGTAATAATTCACGTCCACCACGTTGTCGAGCATGCGCATCGCGGTGTGGATGGTGGCTTGCAGCTTGGGCAAATCCAGTGCGCCGTCCTTCAAATGATTGACGAGATTGACCGAGCCGAGGTTGCACACGGCGATTTCAGTCTCGCCGGTGTTGAGCGTGATTTCGGTACACAGGTTGGAGCTATGCACCACGCCGACGTGCTGCTGCGGGCTGCGGATGTTGCACGGGTCTTTGAAGGTGATCCAGGGGTGCCCGGTTTCGAACAGCATCGACAACATCTTGCGCCACAACTGAGTGGCAGGAATACGCTTGAAATACTTGATCTCGCCGCGATCAGCTTTGCGTTCGTATTCGCTGTAAGCCTCGGCAAATTTACGCCCCACCAGATCGTGCAGGTCGGGCACGTCGTTGGGGGAGAACAGCGTCCAGTTGCCATTTTCCATCACCCGCTGCATGAACAAATCGGGAATCCAGTTGGCGGTGTTCATGTCGTGGGTGCGGCGGCGGTCGTCGCCGGTGTTCTTGCGCAGGTCGAGAAACTCTTCCATGTCGAGGTGCCAGGTTTCGAGATACGCGCACACCGCGCCCTTGCGCTTGCCGCCCTGGTTGACCGCGACGGCGGTGTCGTTGACCACTTTGAGGAAGGGCACGACGCCCTGCGATTTGCCGTTGGTGCCCTTGATGCGCGCGCCCATCGCCCGCACCGGCGTCCAGTCGTTGCCGATGCCGCCGGCGTATTTTTGCAGCAAGGCGTTTTCCTTGATCGCCTGATAAATGCCGTCGAGGTCGTCGGTCACGGTGGAGAGATAGCACGACGACAACTGGCTGTGCCGGGTGCCGGCGTTGAACAGCGTCGGCGTGGACGACATGAAATCGAAGCTCGACATCACCTGATAAAACTCGATGGCGCGCGCTTCACGATCCACTTCGTTGATCGACAGCCCCATCGCCACCCGCATGAAAAACGCCTGCGGCAGTTCGATGCGCGATTCTTCGATGTGCAGAAAATAGCGGTCGTACAGGGTTTGCAGGCCGAGGTAGCCGAACTGGTAATCGCGCCCGGCGTCGAGCACCGCCGCCAGCCGCGCGATATCGAACTGGCCGAGTTTCTCGTCGAGCAGTTCGGCTGCGATGCCTTTTTTGATGAAGCTGGCGAAATAGTCGGCGTAGCGCGCGCCCATCTGCGCCTGCGTCACCGTTTCGCCCAGCACTTCGTGGCGGATGGAATTCAACAGCAGCCGCGCGGAAACAAACGAATAGCCCGGATCCTGCTCGATCATCGAACGTGCGGCCAGCACCAGCGCTTTTTCCACCTCGGCCATCGGCACGCCGTCGTACAAATCGCGCAACACGGTTTGCATGATCGGCGCAGGCTGCACGCTCTCGCCCAGACCCGCGCAGGCATCGGCCAGCAACGCATTCAAGCGCGCGGTATCGAGCGGTTTTTTCTGGCCGTCTTCGATTACATGCAACTGGATTTCGGGCGCCCCCGCAGCTTTTTGCGCGGCGCGTTCCTGGGTGCGTTTTTCGCGGTACAGCACGTAGGAACGCGCGACTTCATGCTCGCCCGAACGCATCAGCGCCAGCTCAACCTGATCCTGGATGTCTTCGATGTGGAAGGTGCCGCCGGCCGGATTGCGGCGCAGCAGCGCGACCGTCACCTGACCCGTAATCGTCTCGACCAGCTCGCGAATGCGCGCCGAGGCCGCTGCCTGTCCGCCCTGCACCGCGATAAACGCCTTGGTCACGGCAATGGCGATTTTGTTCGGCGCAAAGCCGACCACCGCGCCGTTGCGGCGGATGATTTTGTAGTCGGCATAGCGGGTATCGATCACCGCCGCCTCAGCCGCTTCGAGCGGCGGAATCGGCAGGGTCGGGGTGGATTCGGTGGCGACAGACAGCATCTGGATTCTCCTCTGGTGGGTGCAATGACAGTCAAGCAGGCAGCTAAGCGGTCAACCCATGCACTGGGACGACCCCTTTATCCACAGCTTGCCCAGCTCCCGCGCACAGGCTTATTCACAACATATTGTGGTGTGACGGGAACGCAAATACAAATTCTATGGGGTCGAGCGGGCTTGTCAACCGACTTTTACGCAATTGTCCGCAGCGAAAAGCCAGGTGAAAAAATCACAAGCCAAATCAAGGTTTTTGGCAGACGGTCTGCCTAAAACTTGAACAATGACGATTCAATCGGGGCTGGCGCGGCAAAACGCCGGGCCAGCCCCGTGGACACGGGTCGATAAGCATTCAGTGAACCTTGATCGGCGGCGCGGGGGATGCGCCGGACGTGCTTATTTTTTACCCGCATCTGTCATCAGCGTGTCATCGATGCAGGTTTCCCCACGGCGGCCATTGGAATTTTGGTTATGATTACGTAACAACCCCATCCAACTCCCCGCGTGACGCCATGCCCCACACCGCCGTCCTGCTGATTTCCTGTCCCGACCAGAAAGGCCTGGTCGCTGCGATCGCCGATTTTCTGCTGCACCACGACGCCAACATCCTGCACGCCGACCAGCATCAGGATGCCGAACTGAAGCTGTTCCTGATGCGGGTGGAATGGGATTTGACCGGATTCACGCTGGATCTGGCAGAGTTTTCCGCCGCCTTCCAGCCGATCGTCGAGCGCTTCGGGATGGCCTGGCGGCTCGCCGAATCCAGCCGCAAACCGCGCCTGGCGGTGTTCGTCTCCAAATTCGACCATTGCCTGGCCGACCTGCTCTATCGCTATCAAAGCGGCGAACTGCATTGCGAACTGCCGATCATCCTCAGCAACCACGAAGACACGCGCTGGCTGGCCGAGGCCTACCGCGTGCCCTACCAGTATCTGGCGGTGCTGCAGGACGCCAAGCACGAAGCCGAGCAGACGCAACTGGCGATCCTGCGCGATCAGCGGATCGACTTCATCGTGCTGGCGCGCTACATGCAGGTGCTGTCGCCGGAATTCATCCGCCACTTTCCCAACCGCATCATCAATATCCACCATTCATTTTTGCCCGCGTTTCACGGCGCCAAGCCCTATCACCGGGCGTTCGAGCGCGGCGTCAAACTGATCGGCGCCACCGCGCACTACGTCACCGAAACGCTCGACGACGGCCCCATCATCGAGCAGGACGTGGCGCGCATCTCGCACCGCGACAGCCTCGACGACCTCATCAACAAAGGCGCCGATCTGGAAAAAGTGGTGCTGTCGCGCGCGGTGAAATGGCATCTGGATAACCGCGTGCTGGTGTACGCCAACAAGACGGTCGTGTTCGACTGAACATCATGACAAAAGCGCCGCCCCTGATCATGATCGTCGCATTTGCCATGATCGTCCCCCCCACCCCGACCCTCCCCCGCTCTTGTGCCCAGGCCGCAAGGCCGTCGGGTATGCGGGAGAGAGGGTCTTTGGTGTCGCTGACGCGACGCTCACGTTAAGCCCATGGAAATTCTTGTCCTGTATTACAGCGCGCACGGCAGCGTGCGCGAAATGGCGCAACTCGTTGCGCGCGGCGTCAACCAGACTGGCGCTACGGCGCGGCTGCGCAGCGTGCCGCCGGTCGCCCCGCGCACCGTGGTCGCCGAGCCGCCGGTGCCCATCGAGGGCGCGCCCTATGTCGAACTCGCCGACCTCGAACAATGCGCGGGACTCGCGCTCGGCTCGCCGACGCGCTTCGGCAACATGGCCGCACCCTTGAAACATTTTCTCGACACCACCGGCGCGCTGTGGGCGCGCGGCGCGCTGGCCGGCAAACCCGCCGCCGTGTTCACCTCCACCGCCAGCCTGCACGGCGGCCAGGAAACCACCCTCACCAGCATGATGCTGCCGCTGCTGCACCACGGCATGTTGATCGTCGGCCTGCCCTACACCCTGACGGAGATCAACCACACCCAGTCCGGCGGCACCCCCTACGGCGCCAGCCACTGGGCCGGGCCCGACGACGACAAACCGCTCACCGACGACGAGCGCAACCTGTGCATCGCGCTCGGCAAACGGCTGGCCGAAACCGCGCAGAAACTGAACGCATGAAAGCCCTGCAACGCGTATCCAGCATCAGCCTGATCGCGCTGATATTCCTGTGCCTGGCGTGGGAACTGTGGCTGGCGCCGATCCGCCCCGGCGGCTCCAGCCTGGTGCTGAAAACGCTGCCCTTGTTGCTGCCGCTGATGGGCATTCTGAAGGGTCGCCGCTACACCTATCAATGGGCGCCGATGCTGGTGCTGATCTACTTCAGCGAAGGCGTCATGCGCGCCTGGAGTGAAACCGGCTTGTCGGCGCAACTGGCCGTGGCCGAGATCGTGCTGTCCGTGGTGTTTTTTTTCGCCGCGATTTACTACGCCAAACTCAGCGCGCCGTCGCGACTCGCCTGATATACAAGACTGGGGACGACCCGTTATGTCCAGCCTGCCGGATCGCCGGGAGCGGCCGAATTTCGGGGCGCGTTCAACTATTCGATAATGTGGTGGCCGAACACCGCAAGAAAGGCTGGCAGCCGACCCCGCGCGTGGAGCTGACACAGTTCGAGCATCAGTCGAACATACGCTGGCAACTAACTGAAATAACTATAATACTGCTGGTGTTTGTGCGCCGAAAATAGCCCGCATTCAATGATGGATTGAGATGTGATCATGCGTCCAGCGCCTTCAATCGGTCGCGCCAGTAAACGGGGCGGCGGCTATGGTGAGAGAAAGCCACGATCACAATCTCATTCGGCAACACGCTGTAAATCAGATCGTAAGGGAAGCCGGAAAGGATAAATCGCCGTGCCTGCTGCTCGATCAACGGCGCGGCATGTGGAAACAAAAGGATTGAATGCCGTGCGTCCTGAACGCGCAACCACAGGTTTTCCGCCGCACGCGGGCTGCGTCGGCGGTATCAGATCATCGCTTCACGCAATTCGTCGCTGGCAACGGAGAGCGCGCGCACCCTCATCTGGCGAGGTAGGTCTGTCGCAGGCGTTCCATCACTACGTCGAAATCTTCCGCCTCGATTTCGCCGCGTTCATAAGCCGCAAGCCTATCCCCTGCCTCTGCCGCCCATGCCGCTTCCCACGCAGCATCCGGCGGCGCGACCCGTTCCTGCAAGGCATCGAGCGCCGCGACTCGTTCTTCAACCGTCAGGACTCGCGCTTGCTCGACAAGCGATTCCACTCGTGCGTTCATCATTTAAACATCCTTCAATATCACAGACACAGCGACTCTATCCCCGGATGAACCTTCGCACAACACGGGCGCTTGCGGGCTGTCGCCCGTTTCAGGAAAAGCGGCGTGACGATTATTTTTTCGCCAGTTGGGTGGGCAGGCTTCATCTGCCCACCATTTCCGCCATCATCCGCGTGGGCACTTGCGCCCTCTGGGTACTTGTGCCCTCTGGGTACAAAAACGTGCCCACCCAATTTGAAACATCCGACCTGTGTAAGTTTTTTCGACACACAAAAAAACAGGAGGCTTGCGCCCCCTGTTCTCTTGCTGACTAAACGGGTCGAACGTCACATCACCCGCGCCGCCGTTTCACCGCTGCGCCCACCAACGCCAGTCCAGCCAACATCATGGCGTAGGCGGAAGGCTCCGGAACAGGTGAGGGGGTGTAGTCGTGCCCAGAATCCGATATCAAACTAACCCCCGGAGTTAATACCGACATGTAGGTGTGCGCGCTATTCGATGCATCAACAGACCCATTGAACCCACTTGATAACGGAGTATTCATGGATGGCTGTACAACGCCACCGTTAATGAATGCAGACATGGAATAGCTGATGGAAAAAGTCGCTCCAACATACGTATCTATTACGAAATCATTGTTCAGTGTATTGGATTCACCAAACTGATCAGTTGAGAAATCAATTTTTTTCGATACTCCTGCTGAGGAAGGGTCTACATAATAAACATCCCAAGAAGAATTAAGCGCGACACTTGGTGGGCCATAGAAATCGAAAGTAGTTGACGGACCCGCAGCATAACCAGCCCAGGAAGTTGAATACTCCAGAGAGGTGAATATTTTAATTTGTACCGGCGTTCCTATTGGATTCGTTCCGCCATTCACGGTCACATAGTCCCCAAATCCAGCTTGTGCGCCTACGGATACTTGTGCGAAAAACTGATCATAAACATTTGCAGCAACATTTAGGTTAATGCCGACATCTCCTATCTCATAGCGGGCAAAGCCATCGTAACTTGCTGTATTCACAACCGGCCCGTATGCACCCCCAGCGAATGCCATTGAAGCTGCTGAGGAAAATGTTTTTGTATTACCAACTTCCATAATGTTAGGCACCCCCACCACGCCTGCCGCATTTACAAGGAGGGGAGACACTGAGCCGCCTGTGTTACTGGCTTGGGCAGCGCTGGCAACGAGGCCTGAGGCAAGAGCAATGGATGTAACCAGAATGGTGCGAACGTACATGGTATTTCTCCTTATTTTTACATGATGGATTGATACGGCACTACGGTACGCATTTCACGATGCGCGGCTTGTTTCACCGTAGTCCGCTCAAGCACGCAAGACTCGTTCCATAAATCTTGCTGTTCGAGAAACCCCCTGTTTATTAAAATCTTTTTCTTGCGCGCAGAGAGAGAGAGAGAGAGAGACGGAAAATGTAAAATTTTCCGACACACTGACGCCCATTTCCCGTTTCTGGTGTCCCGTTTCTGGTTGCCGATTGTTTTGCGGGCTATCAGACTGCGGGTATGGCACTGCACAATCTTTTTCTCGGCATCGACTTCGGCACCTCGGGGGCGCGTTGTTGCGTGATTGACGCTGGGGGCACGGTCGTCGCCGAAGATCAACGCGATTTCGGCACGCTGGCCGAATTTGAGCGCGCCGACATCTGGCGCGAAGCCTTATGGGATTTGATCGCGGCGCTGCCGCCCGCGATTCGCGCGCAACTCTCCGGCATCGCGCTCGACGGCACCTCCGGCACGGTGCTGGCGTGCGACGCCGATCTCACGCCGCGCGCGCCGCCGCTGTTGTACAACGACGACCGCGCGGTCGATGAAGCGCGGCTGATCGCCCAAATCGCTCCGCCCGGCCATCCCGCCGCTGCCGTGACCTCGGGGCTGGCCAAAATCCTGTGGTTGAAAAAATACCTCGGCCTCACCGGCGCGCGCTTGTACCTCAATCAGGCCGATTGGCTGTCAGGTTTGCTGACCGAACAACCCGGCAAGAGCGATTTCCACAACGCGCTGAAAATGGGGATCGACCTCGACACGCTGGGCTGGCCTGTCTGGGTCAATCATCTGGCGGACGTCCACACGCTGCCGGTTGCGGTTGCGCCCGGTTCAGCGCTCGCCAGCGTATCGCGCGTCCGTGCCAACTACCTTGGCGTGAATCCCGGCTGCACGGTACGCGCCGGCACCACTGATTCCATCGCCGCGTTTCTGGCGGCGGGCGTGGCGCAGACGGGCGACGCCGTGACTTCGCTCGGCAGTACGCTGGTGCTAAAACTCCTGTCTGACACCCGGGTGGAGTCAGTCGAACACGGCGTCTATTCACACTGGTTCGGCACGCGCTGGCTGGCAGGGGGGGCGTCCAACGCCGGCGGCGCGGTGTTGCGGCAGTTCTTCGATGATCGCCAGTTGGCCGCGCTCTCCGAAACCATCGACCCCGCCGTCGCCAGCCCGCTCGACTACCTGCCGCTGCCCAAACCCGGCGAGCGCTTCCCGACGAACGACCCAACCCTCGCACCGCGCCTGACCCCGCGCCCGACCGACGACGCCGAATTCCTCCACGGTTTATTGGAAAGCCTCGCCCGCATCGAAGCGCGCGGCTATGGCCTGCTGACCGAGCTCGGCGCCAGCCCGTTAAGCCGCGTCGAAACCGCAGGCGGCGGCGCGAACAATCCTGCCTGGACGCGTATCCGCCAGCGTTTACTGGGCGTGCCTGTCTGCCGCGCCGCCCACACCGAAGCCGCCTACGGCGCGGCGCTGCTGGCACGCGACGGCCTGCGACGCTTCGTTTTCTGACCGCTGCACCACACCCCCTACAACTAAAGTTGTATATCAATCCCCGGATTCTTGTCCTATGTTGATGGCAACCGCGCCTTGAGCAGGCCATGGCGCATCAACCGGGGGCAATGCATGAAAATCCGCAATCATCGCCTGACGCAGGACAACGGCAGCGCGCTGCCTTATCTCGCCAGCCCGCATGTCGGCGGCGGCATCGCGCCGCGTTTCCTGGTCATTCATTACACCGGCGGCGGCAGCGCGGCGGGCACCATCAACTGGTTCCAGAACCCGCAATCCAAAGTGTCCGCCCATCTGGTGATCGCGCGCGACGGCAGCGTCACCCAGATGGTGGCGTTCAATCGCGAAGCCTGGCACGCGGGTCAGTCGCGCTGGGGCAATGTGTCGGGACTCAATCGCCACAGCATCGGTATCGAACTCGACAATGCCGGCATCCTGATTCGTAGCGGCGGCAAGTGGGTCTCCAGACTCAGCCGGCGCAGCTATCCCGACAGCGAAGTCACCGTCGCGCCCCACAAGTTCGAACCCCCCGGCAGCGCCCCGTCCGGCTGGCACGCCTACAGCGCCGCGCAAATCGAAGCCACGCTGGAATGCGGCATGGCGCTGGTCAGGTATTACGGGCTGGCCGACATGCTTGGACACGACGACATCGCGCCCGGCCGCAAGTGCGACCCCGGGCCGGATTTTCCGATGGCGTCGGTGCGCGCGCGTCTGCTGGGGCGCGGCGACGATCACGCCGAGCGCTATCGCACCACCGGCCGGCTGTTTGTGCGCAGCGGCGCAGGGTCTGAGTTTGCGGCGCTGCCGGGCACGCCGCTGCCGGTCGGCGCCGAAGTCGAAGTGCTGGCGAAACAGGGCCTGTGGTGGCAGGTGGACATGGCGGGCGAAGTTAACGGCGTGATGGATATCGTCGGCTGGTGCCACAGCAAATATCTGGCGCCTGCCTGAACCTGACCTGTCGGCCTGAAGGCCGACCTACGTCAATCCTATTCTGGGCGCGGGAACGACAGATTGAACACGGGAGCGAACATGGCTAACAGCAAACAAGCAAAGTCACGCAAGTCTGCGCCTAAACGCGCGAAACCCAGCCAGTCCTGGCTGGCCAAAAAGTCCAGCCTCAACGCGATGCCGGACAGCATCGACCTGCGCGACTGGGTATATCAACCCACGCTGGCGGCGGTGCCGCCGGTGCTGGTGAATTGTTCGCGCGTGCCGGAAATTCTGAACCAGGGTCAGGAAGGCGCCTGTACCGGTTTTGCGCTGGCGGCGGTGGCGAATTATCTGCTGCACAGTCAGGGACAGCGCCGCCGCGTCAGCCCGCGCATGTTGTACGAAATGGCGCGCCGCTATGACGAGTGGCCGGGCGAGTGGTACGACGGTTCGTCGGCGCGCGGCGCGATGAAAGGCTGGATGCGCCACGGCGTGGCCGAGCGCAGCCGCTGGGGCGACGCCAAAAAAGGCGCGTCCCACCTGACGCAAGCGATGATCGCCAACGCCATGCAGTGTCCGGGCGGCGCGTTCTATCGCGTCAATCACCGGCAAGTGCGCGACATGCATTCCGCGCTGGCCGAAACCGGCATCCTCTACGCCACGTTGATGGTGCATGACGGCTGGGACGTGCCCGGCCCGGCCATCGCCTCGATCGCTTATACCGAGCGGGGCAAACAGAAAACCCTGAAATTGCCCATCATCACCCGCGCCGGACGCGCCGACGGCGGTCACGCCATCGCCATCGTCGGCTACAACGCGCTCGGTTTCATCATCCAGAATTCCTGGGGCGACGGCTGGGGCGCGGGCGGCTTTGCGCTGTTGCCGTATGAAGATTACATGCTGCACGCCACTGACGTGTGGGTGGTGCAGCTTGGCGTGCCGGTATCGGTGGATGTGTGGGCGGAAGAAGAAAAAACCAACGCCGCCATTTCGGAAGGCGGTTTTCGCACCCTGCCCGCGCTCACGCTCGACAGCCTGCGGCCCTACGTCATCGATGTCGGCAACAACGGCCAGCTTTCCGACAGCGGCGATTACTGGACCACGCCGGAAGACCTCAAGCGCCTCATCACCGAAGACATTCCCCGCGCCGCAAAAGGCTGGAAAAAACACCGCGTCATGCTCTATCTGCATGGCGGCCTCAACAGCGAAAAAGACAGTGCCAAACGCGTGGCCGCGATGCGCGGGCCATGTCTGTCGAATGAAATTTACCCGCTGCACCTGATGTGGGAGACCGGCTTCATGGAGTCGCTGCAAAGCTATTTTTCAGACTGGTTCACCCACGCCGACACACTCTCCGGGCGCAGCCTGTTAGACAACATGAGCGAAGGCCGCGACTGGGTGATCGAACGCAGCCTGGCGGTGCCGCTGCGCTCAATCTGGGGCGAGATGAAGGAAAACGCACGGCTCGCGTCGGAACACCGCGACAACCTCGGCGCGATGCAACTGCTGGCGCAATTCATCCGCGAAGCCGGACAAAACGGCAAGCAGGACTGGGAACTGCATGTGGTGGCGCACTCCGCCGGCAGCATCTTTTTTGCCTGGATGCTGCAACACATCGTCAAGCTGCAACTGGGTTTGAAGTCGGTGCAATTCCTTGCGCCGGCGGTGGAAACCAGCGTGTTCAAGGAACGCGTATTGCCTGAGGCTCTGGCCGGCAACTGTCCGTTGCCGCTGCTATATCTGCTGTCCGACGCCGCTGAACAGGCCGATACGGTCGGCAGCCAAATGGTCTACGGCAAATCGCTGCTGTATCTGGTGTCCAGAGCCTGCGAGACCAAACGCGATACCTCGATCCTTGGGATGCAGGCGTTTTTGCAACAGGATGCCGCGCTCAAGGCGGCCTACAGCGCCCCCGACGATCAGGGTCTGCCGCGTTTCATTATCGCGGGCGGCACGCCCGAACCCGCCGGGCAGGAAAAAACTTCCAGTCAGAGCCGCAGCCACGGCGGCTTCGACAACGACGCCGCCACCCTGAACTCGGTGCTCTATCGCATTCTGGGCAACACCCCGCCACGCCCCTTCACGCCACGCGATCTGGATTATGGCTAAGCCCGGAAACACGCTGGACAGCCAGACCACTCACGCCAGGCGCACGCAAGCGACTTGCAAGCGCCGCATCCTTGACTAAGGTTCAGGGCACACCGCACAACAGATGGAGTGCAGAATGAAAACAAAGGTTTGGCTAGGATTTCTCAGCATTACGATTATTTCGTCGCTGGCCTGGCTTACCCAGCAACCGGAAACTGCACGCGCTACCCTGCCGCCTGTGTCCGCCCAGACACCCAGCACCGCCGCCCCAGCCAACCCGGCGATGCCCGCCCTTAATGCAGCGTCGCCGTATAGCGACGCCGGGTTCCACGCAGCCGACGCGGGTCTGTCGCCCTCCGCCCGCGCCGGGCGCGAAATCTGGTTCAAGGCCACCGCAGGCAACGCACGCTTTCACACTTACACCTTTCAGCAGCGCGTCACCGCGCTGATCGACTGGTACGGCGTGTTGCGCGGCGATGCGCGTGATAGCCGCTTCAAAACCTGGGGCCTGATTAACGATCCGGGCTGCTGCAAGCCGGGGGCTGCGGGTTGCCCGGCCAAATCGTATGAAGAAACCTACGGCTTCGACTGGTGCCCCGGCGATCAGACATTACTGAAATTCGTCGGCAAACCCGGCTACCGCGACCCGGCCTGCGACTTCAAGGATGCGGGTGCGCTCGCCAGCGATCCGGCAGGCCATCAAACCGGCCGCGAAGACAGTTGCAATCTGGCGTTCGGCACCTCGACCGGCGCGCTCGGCTTCCGCAAATTTCCCAACCCGCGCTTCGATGCGGCAGTATGGAAACAGGTCAATGGCCGCCTCGGTACCTGGGAAGGCTACAACCGGAAATTGTCGGACGACCCCAGTCGCGCCGACTTCAAAATGCGCAAACTCGCCGACGCCTCGGTCGAACCGCCGTTCCTGATCGGCACCGCCTGCGCCTCGTGCCACGTCGCCTTCAACCCGGCCAGGCCGCCCGCCGATCCCGAACATCCCAAGTGGGAAAACCTCTCCGGCCTGGTCGGCAACCAATATCTGCGCGCGTCCGAAATTCTCATTTCGGGAATGCCGCACGACGATTTGCTGTGGCAGATTTTTGCCCACGCGCGCCCCGGCACGTCCGACACTTCGGCGATTCCCAACGATCAGGTCAACAACGCCGGCACCATCAACGCGCTGATTAACATCGCGCAGCGCCCGACTTTTGCGGGCGAAAAAGTGAACCGCTGGCGCAAGGCGGCGGCCTGCCCGGCCGGCGCAAAAGAATCCGCGTGCTGGTGCGAACCCGGCAAGCCGGGCAAGTGCTGGGAAAAAAGTCTCAAGACCGAAACCGTGCATCACATCCTCAAGGACGGCGGCGATTCGATCGGCGCGCTGGGCGCGATCCAGCGCGTGTATTTCAACATCGGCTCGTGTTCCGAACAGTGCTGGACCAACAATCTCACCGATCTGCGCCAGCTCGACCCGCAAGCGCGCAACTTCGGCCAGACGCCGTTCAACATGGGGCAGTGCCGGCGCGATTGCCCTAATTTCCGCGCGGTCGAAGACCGAGTACACAACCTCCTCGATTTCTTTTTGACCGCACCCGAAGGCCAGGCCCAAGACCTGGTGGTCGCCCGCGCCAACCAACGACAAGCGACGTATGCCACAACCGATCTGACACGCGATCTGGAAAAATCGTTTGGCAAGGGTGCGGTCACGCGCGGCCAGCAGGTGTTCGTCGCCAACTGCGCGCGCTGCCATTCCAGCAACAAGCCGCCGTTCGAAGCGGTGGATTTTCGTGCGCTCGACAGCAAAACCGGCCTGCGCGCCGACTGGCTGGGCAACGACGTGCCGACGCCGGTCACCGAAATCGGCAGCTACCGCTGCCGCGCGCTGCATTCCAACCATATGCGCGGCCACGTCTGGGAAGAATTTGCAGACGAGGGTTACCACGCGCGCAAAACCGTCTCCGGCATTGTCGAGCCGCACGACGGCGGGCGCGGTTATTACCGCAACGTGTCGCTGGTCAATCTGTGGGCGCACGCGCCTTTCCTGCACAACAATTCGGTCGGCCCGGAACTGTGCGGCTGGGGCGGCGACAAGGCCAACCCTTACGAGCAATACCGTTCCAGCTATGTCGATACGACCCAGCCCGGCAATCCGCCGCTGGCGCAAAATCAACAACCGGCGTGCTGGAAATACGATCCCTCGGTCGACGGCCGCTTCAAGCTCTATGTGGCGTCGATGAACGATCTGCTGAACCCGGCGCAACGCATCCCCAAGGCGACCAAGCTCGACCAGGACATCGTGCTCGACATCGGCCCGCGCATCTTCGACGGCAAGACAGAAAAACGCCTGGCCGGCTTCACCGTGCGGGTGCCCGCAGGCGGCAGCGCAGGCAACGTCGGCAATTTCCGCCACAAGGATTTCATCGTCGATCTGGTGCGCGCCAAATTGAAGCCCGCCGAACTCGAAGCGCGGCTGGCCAAAGTGCTGCCACCTGCCGAGGCCAAACAACTCGCCGCTGAAATGCAGTCCATCGGCCAGGCCATCGTCTCCGATCCCAACCGGCTGGTCGAAGTAGTGAAAGAAGCGCGCACCCGCACCCCGGCGCTGTGGCAAGTCTATTCGTCGTGCAGCGCGGAAATCGAGAACGACGGCCACCGCTTCGGCGAAGACCTGTCGCCCGCCGACAAGAACGCGCTGATCGCTTTTTTGGCCACGCTGTAAGGAGACTCCCATGCGTCCCTCGTCCTGGCTTCTACTGATTCCCTGGCTGCTGCTATCTGGCTGTGCCGACTCGTACAAGACCGCTGTAGCGCCGAAAACCGAACTGCCGCCGTTAGCGTCGCGCATCTACGCCGCCAACGAGAGTTCCAATACCGTTTCGGTAATCGACGCGCAAACCTTGCAGCCGATCGCCAGCATCGATGCCAAAAACATATCGACTCACGACATTGCGCTGTCGCGCGACGGCAATCGCCTGTATGCCACCAATCTGGCTTCGGGACGGCTATCGGTGATCGACACTCGGGCGCTGGAAACCATCGCTTCGATCTACACCGGCGCACGCAGCCATGTGGTGGCGCTCACCCACGACAATCGCCACGCCTGGGTCGCCAATATCGGCGAGAACACGGTGTCGATCGTCGATACCGCGACCTATCGCGTGGTCGGCGCCATCGCCACCGGACGCGGGCCGACCGGGCTGGTTTTTTCGCGTGACGGCAGCTTCGCCTATGTCAGCAACCAGGGCGACAAGGCGGTGGCGGTGGTCGATACGCAGACGCTGAAAGTCATCAAAACCATCCCGGTCGGCGACAACCCGCACTTTCTGACCCTGGGACCCGATGGCCGCATCTGGGGCGGCAACTCGGGCGGCAAAGACATCTACATCATCGACCCCGCCACCCAGACCAAGGTCGCAACGCTGGAAGTCGGCGCCAACCCGCAGCAGATTGCGTTTGCCTACAAGGGCATCGTCGGCCCCAACGCCTACGTCACCCTGTCGGGCGCCAACCAGATTGCCGTCGTCAGCATCGACGCCGACAGCGTGCGCGTGCTGGAGCGGATTCCGGCCGGCGAAAAACCCAACGGCATCTGGGCCAACCCGGAAGGCACGCGCCTCTATGTCGGGCATGAAGTCAGCAACGACCTGCGCATCTACGACAGCGGCACCAACGCCTTGCTGGATACCGTGCCGCTGGGGAAAAAACCGATCCGGGTGCTGGTGTCGCGCTAAACGCACAGGAAGGCTGACATGATGAAAACGGATTTCAACCTACGCAAGCGCATGACCCATCTGCTGCTCGGCCTGTTGCTGGCGCTGGTGTGGCTGCCCTACGCGGCATCCGCAGCCAACACCCTCGTCGGCAGCGCCCAGAACGCCGTCGGTACGTTGCTGGTGACGCACCTCGATGGCATCGAAGAGCGCTTGCGCGGCAAAGGCGCGCTGAGTCTGTACGAAGGCGACGTGCTCAGCACCGATGCCAACAGCCGGGCGCTGATCGTGTTGCGCGATGGCACCCAGGTCGGACTCAATGTCAAAACCCGCGCGCGTCTGCTCTCGCGCTGGGAAAAGGGCAAGGACGACACCCGCATCCTGCGGCTCGACAAGGGCGCGCTGTGGGTCAAAACCGCTGCCGGCGCCAAGCCGCTGGAAGTGGAAACGCCGGTGGCCAACGCCAATGCCACCGCCCAGCCTGAACCCGGCGGCGCGACCGAATTCGTCATCGAAACGCTCGACGACGGCAACAGCATGTTGAACGTCATCAGCGGCGTGGTGCCGTTCGGCACCGCATTCGGCACCTGCCCGATCAAGCCCTCCAGCGTGAGTTTTGCGGTTCAGGGCAAGAAGTGCACCAAACCGGAAGCGCTGGATGCGAAACGCGCCGCAGCCTGGACGGCAGCCCTGTGGACAGCCGGTTCCGACAGCGGCGGCGCCAAACCGCTGCCGATGTTCTGGCCGCCGCCGGACACCTCAACCCACCAAATCGTCCCGCGCGAACTCCTGCTCAGCGCAGCAAGCAGCCAGGCAACCTGGGCAGCGGTGGCAGCGCGGATGGAAAAAGCCCTGAGCCGCACCGGCTATTCCAGCCCGGGCTTCTACGCCGTTCCTGGCGGCTTTGCCATGCTCACCCAACTGGAGCGCATCAACCCGGACGCCACCCCCTTCCCGCCGGATCAACGCTGGAAAATCAAGGTCGATCCCGCCAGTCTGAGCACCTTCAATCTATCCGCTTATCTGAAGGCCTTGCTGGGAAAAGACGCCGGCGTGTTTCGCGTGATCGCATTCGTTTTCACCGCCGAGCCCATCGTCAGCAGCGACATCAATCCGGTCATTGACGAGGCCAAGCATTGGGTGGAAGGCGGCGGCAAAGCCTTGCCGGGATCCGAAGCTAAGCAGATTTACAGCGCAGACATGGTATGCACCGCCCTCATCTACGAGTTCGAAATCCCGACGCATGGCGCACCCGGACGACAGCTCAAGCCCTCCGAACACAACGGACAGGAACATCTTAGAGCCGCCCGGATTCTGCAGGCGCTGGGAGGCTGAGATGCAAAAGTCGATGAGCGCTTCCCGTAAAACGCTGGCGTTGGTCTGGTTCGTCGGCGCCGGGGTCAGTTTTCTGGCGCTTTACCTCATCACCACCTTCGGCGAAAGCGAACGGGTCGAAA
>Ga0315271_10000784_pt1 | contig 18379 bp, 16 predicted proteins | sample C3_top_MG_FD_204664 | JGI IMG/M metagenome (GOLD analysis project Ga0315271, IMG submission 204664) | Sediment microbial communities from Yellowstone Lake, YNP, Wyoming, USA - C3_top | ecosystem: Environmental > Aquatic > Freshwater > Lake > Sediment | place: USA: Wyoming | collected 2017-08-01
CGCAGGACCCGTGCCATGGACCGCACTTCGGGATTCCGGGGACTTGCGCCCACGCCATCGGACCCCGGGGGTCCGTTCCGCGGACCTTGGTCCGCCGAACTACTCTGGGACGGGAAGGGCGGCGACGTAGATGCCGGCCCTCTTCTCCTGCGCCACCACGAAGGAGACTCTTCGGGAGTCGGGCCCGAGGAAGCGAATGCTCCCCGGCAGCGCGCCGCGGTCGACCTGGACCAGCTTCCCGGCCCGCCAGATCCCGAAGTCGAGCGCCACGAGGTCGGCCCGCTGCCAGGTGATGAGCAGCCGCCCCGGATCGCGTGGATCGAACTCGAAGCTCTTCACGCCTTGCGCGATCGCCTCCGGCCCGGGGTCGCCCGCGCCCCCGGCCGCCACCCGCTCCAGGTCGCACGCATCGCCGTTCCGCGTGCAGCGGGTCCGGTAGTAGATCCACCGGCCGTCCGGCGAGAAGGAGAACCCGAAGACGCCTCGTGCGATCCGGCGAGGCGACCCGGCCACGTCGCCGGCCCACAGGTCGACCGAGTACCCACCTTCCACCGTGTGGCGGAGGAAGGCCACCCGCTCCCCGTCCGCGGAGAGCTCGAAGTCGGTGACGTTCTTGCCGAAGGTCCGCGTCGCCGCACCTGGTCCCCCGACACCGAGCACCCCTGCCCTGACGCGAGGGTCGTACTGCTCGAGCCACGCCAACCTCGGTGCCGCGCTGGCCCAGCGGAGCTCGCCCACCTCCCGGGCGAGCCGGGACGGTTCACCGCTCGCCGGAGCCAGCTGCAGGTCGCCCTGCTTCCCCGGGGCCGCCTCCGAGATCCAGGCCACGGCCTCGCCACCTCGGGACAGGGAGAAGAAGCGCGCGCCCTGACCTACCGGCCTCGCCTTCCCTCCCCGCCCGAGCCAGAGCGTGGTCTCGGCCTTCACCTGCACCGAGTAGGCGAACAGGTCACCGCGCCGGGCCAGGCCATACTCGCTGGTTCCGCTCGCCAGCACGCTGGCGCGCTCGAACCCCGGCGCCAGGGCCAGCAGCCCGCCGCCCGCGCCGGTCGACCGGCGGGCCAGCCCCGCCAACGTGGTGTCTGCGCCGCCCTGGGCCAGCTCGAAGGAGGCGACGCCCTCGGTCCCCTTCACCTCGCGGATCGCGCCCTCCGGCGTCCCGTACCAGAGCTTGGCGCCGGCCACCGCCAGCACCGCTCCACCGCCGCCCGGCACGAACCCGTGGAAGGTCACCCCCCGGGCGGCCTCCCTGGCGACGCCGTCACGCACCAGGACCAGGGTCCCTGATCCCGATGCGAAGTCATAGTCGGCCAGGGCCGCCAGCACGCCTCCCTCGGGCGCGAAGAGCACCCCGTGCGGCAGCGAGGGCACCGCCCGCGCCACCAGTCGTGGCTCGCCTCCGGCCGTGGGGAGCACCTTGAGGTCGCAAGCCGCCGTGCCCAGCGGCATGAAGCGACCCTTCACCTCGACGCAGCCGTCGAGCAGCGCCAGCCAGGTGCCGTCGGCAGAGGCCTGCAGCGCCCGCACCCGCCCGGCCGCCAGGCGTGTCCCCAGCCCACCCTGCTCCGCGCCGCCGCGGCCCTGGCAACCCGCCAGGCCAGCCCAGAGGGCCAGCGCCACCACCACCGGGCGCCACCCCGACTCCCGGCCCGCCCCACGCTTCACGCTCAGGAAATCCATGCGTCCAGCTCCTTTCGCGCCCGCTCCACGTGGGCCATCTTGCGCCCTTCCTTGCCGCCACGAACCCGCTCGGGGAGCGGCGGGAAGAGCGCGAAGATCACGTTGCTTGGCTGGTGCTCGTGGCCGGGGGGATGCGCCTCGCCGGTGAGGTGGCGGTGGAGCGCCCCCAGCGCCGTCGCGGCGGGCGGCGCCTGGTATGGCCTGCCCGCCAGCCGATCGAGGATGGCCCTGGCCGCGAGGTGTCCGCAGGCCGCCGACTCGACGTAGCCCTCGACGCCGGTGATCTGCCCGGCGAGGAAGAGGTGCGGGCGCGCCTTCACCGACAGGTCAGACGCCAGCACCCGAGGCGCGTCGACGAAGGTGTTGCGGTGGACCTGCCCGAGCCGCTGGAACTCGGCGCCGGCCAGCCCCGGCAAGGCGCGGAAGATGCGGCGCTGCTCCGGCCAGGTGAGCCTGGTCTGGAAGCCGACCATGTTCCACGCCGTCCCGGCCACGTCCTCCCGGCGCAGCTGGACCACCGCGTGCGGACGCCTCCCGGTGCGGGGATCCTCGAGGCCGACCGGCTTGAGCGGCCCGTGGGCCAGCACCTCCCGCCCGCGCTCCGCCATGACCTCGATGGGAAGGCACCCGTCGAAGTAGCGCGGCTCCTCGAACCCGTGCGGCGCCACCTTCTCGCCCGCCAGCAGCGCGTCGACGAAGGCGCCGTACTGGGCCTCGTCGAGCGGCAGGTTGAGGTAGTCGGGGCCGCTCCCCTTGTCGTAGCGGGACTTGGCGTAGGCCACGCCCATGTCGATCGACTCGGCCGAGATGATGGGCGCGATGGCGTCGTAGAAGGCGAGCCGGTCGCCGCAGAGCGCCTGCAGCTCCGACGCCAGCGCGTCGCCGGTGAGCGGCCCGGTCGCCACCAGCGCCGGCCCCGGCCCCCCGGGCAGGGCGCTCACCTCGCCGCCGTGGAGCTCGATCTCCGGGCGCGCCGCGAGCCGCTCGGCCACGCGGCGGCTGAACCGCTCCCGGTCGACCGCCAGCGCATCGCCAGCCGGCACCCGGGTCTCGTCGGCCACCGAAAGGACCAGGCTGTCGAGCTTCCGCAGCTCCTCGTGGAGCAGCCCCACGGCGTTGAGCGGGTTGTCCGAGCGGAGCGAGTTGGAGCAGACCAGCTCGCAGGGGCCATCGAGGACATGCGCGGGCGACCGCCTGCCCGGTTTCATCTCCCAGAGGTCGACCGACACGCCGCCGCGCGCCAGCCGGTAGGCCGCCTCGCATCCAGCCAGCCCCGCACCGACGATGGTCACCCGCTGCGTCATCAAGTCACGCCCCAGAGCAATTCGCCCTTCCGACCCACCGGGGCGTCTCCCCGGCGCCGGGAGGGGTATACGCTCCTGCTGGAAGGGAGTGCAACGTGACCACGAGCAGACAGCAGAAGGCCAAGAAGGAGCTGGAACGCCGTCGCGCCGCGATCCTCCAGGCCACCCGTCGGGCCGAAGCCGAACTCGACGGGCTCAGGTCGACGGAGCGAGGGCCGGAGTTCGAGGAGGTCGCGCAGGCCGAGCATGCCAGCGCCGACTTGGCCCGGCTCAACGAGGCCCAGCGGCTGGAGTTGCTCCGCATCGAGGCCGCCATGGCGCGCATCGACGAGGGACGGTGGGGCGAGTGCGCCGAGTGCGGAAAGGTCATCGAGGCAAAGCGCCTCGAGGCGTTGCCCTGGGCCGTTCGCTGCTCGGGCTGTGCCGAGGCCGCCGAGAGCGGCGCCAGGGCGGTCTGACCAGCGACGGTCCCGCTGCCACCGTGACCACCCGTCGGCATACACGGACCTAGTCGCTCTTCATCACCATGAACTTGTACTCGCCCAGCTCCGCCTGCCCGGCCGTGTAGAGGATCTCCATCAGCGTCCGGTAGGTGATCTTGCGGTCCGCGACGACGTTGATCCGCCCGCTGAACGGCGCGTTCTTGTTGTACTGGGCGATGTACTTCTGCTTGTCGACCTCCTTCTTGAGGGCGTCGAACACCGAGCCGACGTAGAAGGCCTCGGCCCTCCCGCCCTCCTTGTAGGTGGGCGGGATCACGCCGGCCTGCAGCTGCACCACCCTGCGGTCGTTCACCGCCACCTCGTACATCGAGATGGTGATGGAGATGTTCTCCTGCGGGGAGAGCTGGGTCGAGGAGGCCGGTATGGTCAGCCCCTCGCTCATGTTCACGCTGAGCGTCGAGGCCTGGTAGGACTTGAGGAGGAACACCAGCAGGATCGTCATCATGTCCATCATGGCGACGATGTTCAATTCCTTGATCTCGCCGGCCCGCTGGCGCGCCTTGCGCCTGGCGCGCCGGAACATGCGCGTCTCCCGCTCCCTGCGGATGGCGGCCAGCCCCTCCTGGCGGGAGGCTTCAGGCGCGGTCATGGCTCACCCGATCACCGAGAGCGACACGTCGTAGAAGAGCGCCTTGCGCTCGGTCTTGCCGTCGGCGGTCTTCACCACCTGCTCACGGCAGGCGTCCATGGTCTGGATGAGGACGTCGTAGACGACCGACCCGTCCGCGGTCAGGATCACCTGGGTCTCGGCGGGGAACTTCTCCTTGATGGTCACCAGCTGGGCCGAGAGCGCGGCGTAGTCGTACTTCCCGTCGCCGCGGAGCGGTATGGTCGGCGGCCGCCTCAGGTCGGTGGCGTTGGCGTCAGGCCCGAGCACGCCGCCGGCCCCGGCGACGTAGAAGCCCTGCTGGCCCACCGCCACCGTCAGCAGCAGCTTGGGCCCGGCCTCCTTCGCGGCGGCCGCGCCGGCCTCGCCACCGATCCTCGGTGCGGAGACGTTGAGCACGCCGAGCGTGATGAGGCCCGTCATGCTGAGGAGCATGAACATGACGAGGTTCACGACCACGTCGAGGTAGGGGACGATGTTGAGCTCGCCCGTCTCCTCCTCCTCGCGGATGCGCCTGCGCATCGGGGTCCCTGGCCGGCTTCGCGCGACCGCCGCGGGGCTAGGCGCCCGCCGATTCGAGCGGGTTGGTCTCGCCCGCGCCGCGCCGGCTCAGCAGGTTCTCCAGCTTGAGCGCGCTGTACTCGATCTCCTCGATCATCGCCTTGGCCTTGGAGCTGAGCAGCAGGTGCGCCACGATGCAGACCACCGCGATGGTGAGGCCGAAGGCGGTGTTGTTCATGGCCTCGGAGATGCCCTTGGAGAGCATGATCTGCTTCATCTCGGGGCTGGCCGCGCCCAGCGACTTGAAGGTCCCGATCAGGCCGGTGATGGTCCCGATCAGGCCCACCAGCGTGGCCACGTTGGCCAGCGACCAGAGCGGCTGGATCCGCTTGGTCACCGAGGGGCTCACCTCGAGGACGGCCTCCTCGAGCGCGCGGGCCACTTCCTGCTCGCCCCGGTTGGCGCGGGAGAGCCCGGCCTTCACCACCTTGGCGAGCGCCGCGGTGGGCGCGGCGTCGCAGAGCTTGACGGCGCGATCGACGTTTCCAGCCAGCACCAGCTTCTGGACCTGCTCCATGAAGGGCGGAGCGTTCAGGTTGAGCCGGAACGCCAGCACCACCACGCGCTCGACGATGATGGCGAAGGCCACCGCGCTGGTGACGACGTTCACGAACATGAACGGGCCGCCCTCCTTGAAGAACTCGGCCAGGGTCTGGATCATCTCTGCCTCTCGTCGACGAGGGGTGTGGAAGGCGGGGCGCATGTGCGCCTTGTTAGCGAATAAACAGAGGAATTTCCTATCAGCAGGCTGCTCGGAGTGTCAAGCAACCGCCTGGCCGAGGACGCGCTCCAAGGGAGCCCAGGTCTCGGCGACCGCGGTCCTCCAGTGGAGCCTCCCCGCCTCGACCTCGTCGAGCCGGTCCTCGAAGCGGGCCGTGAAGTCGGCGTCGAGGGCGTGGGGGATGGTCCGATCGAGCCAGCAGAGCACGCGCCCCCCCAGCGGCGTCACCTGCAGCGCACCGGCGGAGCGCGCCAGGTAGCCCCGCGACTCGAGGCTCTCGCCGATGCTGGCCAGCGTGGAAGGGCGGCCGACGCCCCGGAGTTGCAGGACCTGGAGCAGCGCCGCGTCGTCGAGCCCGCTGGTGGTCCCGCGGCGGGAGCGGCCCCCCTCCCCGTCCCAGCCCAGACCGCGCCAGGCCTCGGGGGTCATGCGGGAGCCGAGCAGCCGCTCCCAGGCGAGCGCGTAGAGGCGAGCGAGATCTCGCCCTCCCACCTCGTGGAGCGCCTCGCGCACCCGCTCCGGTGGCCAGTCGAGACGCGACGGCCGAAGCGCACCGTGGACGCCCCGGCAGGCGGGCGAGGTGGGCTGACCGGGGCCCGGCGCCAGCGCCACGGGACCATGGCGAGCGCGCACCAGCGCGCCGACCACCTGCGCCACCTCGGGGGAGATCCAGGTCGACCCGGTCCGCGGGTAGGTCAGCAGGCCGACCCGTTCGCCGTCGTCGAGCTCGACCCCCTCGTGGAGCCGGCGCGCCAGGGCCATCGCCTTCCCCGGCCGGAAGCCGAGCCGGCGGGCGGCATCCTGGAGCAGCGTCGAGGTCTGGTAGGGCGGCGGGGGTATCGGGACCAACGCGCCCGGGCCGGCCTCGCCTTCGCCGGGCGGCCGCCAGGCCCCGGCCAGGCGCAGCGCCGCCGCCTGGACCCGGCCGGCCGTCAACCCGGGGCGCAGCGCTGCCGCGAGCCGGGCGCTCAGTCGGAAGCCGATGAGGCGATCGACGACCCGTCGCGCCAGCTGCGCCTCGGCACGGGCCCGGTCGATCTGCGCCGGGTTGGCCATGGCGCGCTGGATTGCCTCGGGCGTGAGCTCCCCGAGCAGCACCCGCTGGATCCGGTGCGAGCCGCCCTCGGCGCTGAGCTCCGCCGAAAGCTGCCAGGCGATCGCCTCCCCTTCCCGATCGGGATCGGTGGCGAGCAGGACCATCCCGGCCCGACGGGCCGCGCGCTTCAGGTCGCTGAGGATCCTCCCCTTCCCTCGCACCAGTTCCCAGGTCGGTTCGAAGCCGCGCGCCAGGTCGATCCCCTCACGGCGCGCCGGCAGGTCGAGCAGGTGGCCCCCGGTGGCCAGCACGTCGCACGCCTCGCCGACCCACCGCCGCAAGGTCAGCGCCGCGGTGGGCGACTCCACCACCAGCAGGTCCCTCGGTGCCCCTCGGCCTCCGCTCCTCATGGACTAGACGCTCCGGCGGACGAAGCGCTGGCCCGGGCGCTGCTCGCAGAGCCCGTCCAGCTCGAGCATCAGCAGGCCGGCCAGGGCCTCGCCGGTGGTCTGCCGCGCCAGGCTCGCCACCTCGGCGACGTGGCGCGGAGCGAGTGACAGGGCGCCCAGCAGGGCCCGGGCCGTCGGCGCCAGGTCGCCCAGCGACAGCTCGGCCTGCTGGCCGGCCGCCAGGCCGAGGCAGCCGAGCACGTCGGCCGGCTCGGCCGCCAGCCGGGCTCCCTCGCGGAGCAGCCGGAGCGGCCCTTCGGAGAGCGGATGGCCGGCGTCCCCAGGCACCGCCAGCAGCGGCCTGCACTGTCGTCGCGCCAGCGCCGCGGTGATGAGCGCCCCGCTGGTCCGGCTGGCGCGGACCACCACCACGGCGTCGCCCAGGCCGGACACCAGGCGGTTGCGCTCGACGAGACGGAAGTCGCGCACTGGCGTGCCGTCCTCGTACTCGGAGAGCAGCGCGCCTCCCGACTCGAGGATCCGCTCGAAGAGGATGCGGTTGCCCCGCGGCGTGGGCTGGTCGACGCCGCAGCCCAGCACCACGACGGTGTGCCCCCCGGCCTCGAGCGCCCCCTCGTGTGCCTCGGCGTCGATGCCCCGCGCCCCGCCGGACACGATCGACACGCCGGCCCTGGCCAACCCGCGGGCCAGGCGGCGCGCCATGTCGCGGCCGTACTCGTCCGCATCGCGCGACCCGACGATGGCGACGCGAGCGACGGGGCTGCCGAGCTCACCCCGCAGCCTCAGCGAGGCGGGCGGCCCCGGGATGCGGGTCAGCGAGCCGGGGAAGGTCCCGTCGCCGGGGCTGAGCGTTCGAGCCAGGTCCATGCGGAGGCGATTGTCCCCGGCGGGTCCGACACGCCCGGGCGGGCGCCGGGGAGGCCGGGCGCCCGGCTCCGCTTCCAGCCACGGGAACGAGACGGCCGCCCCTTGAGGCGGCCGTCGGTGACACGCGGGAAGGACCTGGAGCGCTCACCCCACGCCGGGGCGAGCCACGGCTCAGCGACCCCCGCTCCCGGAGTCCGGCTTGGCGCCGCCGGGGACACGCATCACCACCGAGTCGCCGATGAGCAGCTCGCGCCGGCTCTTCATCACCAGCGCCGTCGCCGTGGTCTCCTTGACGTCGATGACCATCAGGTCGCCCAGCACCTCGACCGGGAGGCTTGGGTCGTTGGGCGGCGAGAGCTGCTCCTTGGTGAGCGGCAGGCCGAAGGGGTCGCCGCTCCGCATCACCTTGAAGACGTTCCCCTCCTCGACGCCGTCGACCTTCCCCTTGTCGATGAAGACCACGTTCTGCTCGGCGACCTGCGTCAGCACCTCCAGCCGGGTCCCGACGATGACCCCGTCGACGTCCCTGGTGGCGGCGCGCGGGTTGACCGAGCGGAAGGGCTTCTCGGTCCAGGGCCCCAGCAGCGCGCCCCGCTCGATGGGATCGATCGCCCCGGTGATGACCAGCGTGACCGCCTTCGGGTCCCTCGCCACCACCACCGCGGCCCCCAGCACGCGCGTCTGGTAGCCGATCAGCTCCCCGCTGACCGGGTGCTTGATGGGCCGCACCGTCTCGTAGATCAGGTAGGTCTCGCCCAGCTTGCTGGGAGGCGCCCCCTTGAACCGGGCGTAGGCGCGGTCCGATATGGTGAGCATGAGCCGCTCCTCGAACGCGGCCACGATGGACCCCGACTCCTCGACCTGCGCCGGCGTCACGAAGCTGTCGCGGCGGATCATGATGCCCCTGGGGGGGACGTAGCCGACCTTGTGGGGCCCGACCACCGCCACCTCGTCCTGCTCCTCGACGGTGGCCGGCGCCTTCATGTCGGCGCGGGAGAAGTCCTCCAGCTCGCGGGGCGGCTCGACGTCGACCGGCTCGTCGCTCGACGGAACGGCGCCTCCGGCCGCGCCGCTGCCGGACGAGGCCACCTGCTCGACGCGGGAGGGCGACTCGTCCTGCGACGGGTAGAACCTGAGCACGTTGCCGGGCTCGATCCAGTGAGGGTTGGTGATGTCCGGGTTGAAGGACCAGACCTTGGGCCAGTACCAGGGGTTGTTGAGGAAGCGGCCGGAGAGGTCCCAGAGCGTGTCGCCCGGACGAACCGTGTAGGTGTCGGGCGGAGGCACCGCGCCGAGACCGCCGTCTGCGCTGGCCGAGCTCCCCTCCGGACGGCGGGCGGCGCCGGGCACCGCCTCGGCGCTCGCGGAGGCGTCGGCGGGCGCGCCCGGCCGATCCGGCGCGGTGGCCGCGTCGGCGGCCTGCGTCACCTTGAGGTTGCCGGCGTCCGAGGTCTCCTGGGCCCCCTTGGCCGCCTTCAGCGCCCCGAACTGGGCCCCGGCGACCAGCGGGAAGAGGGCGGCGAGGATGAGGCTGGTGGTGCGGATCATGGACCGCTCCTTGCTTGGACGACCGGCGCCGCATCGGCGCCGACCTGACCTGGGATTGAGACGAGTCGCTCGCGTGCCCTGCGAGCCGCCGGCGTGCTCGGGAATTCCTTGACGACGCGGGTGAGGAGGCGGTGCTCACTCTCCGTCGCTCCCTTGCGCCCCTCGCATCCGGCCACCTGCACCAGGGCGTCACTCACCTGCTCGCCGGCCGGGTACTCCTCGAGGGCGCGGCGATCCAGGGAGCAGGCGGCGTCCGGCTTGCCGGCCTCGAGGTAGGCGGCCGCGGCCTCGAGCAGCGCCGCGCCGGCCTGCGGATGACGCGGGTAGCGGGCCACGAAGTCCTCGAGGGCGTGGGCGCGAGGCAGCGACGAACGGCGACGCGCCGCCTTGAGCTCGCCCTCGGCCTCACCGGCCAGGTCCTTGCCGCTCTTCCGCGCCATGGCCTCGAGACGGGCCGGGTCGGGCTCGACGAGCGGCGTGGTGGTGGGCACCGGTGGAGCCCGGCTGGTCCGGGGCGGCTCCATCTTCACGACCGCGAGTCCACCCGGCACCATCGCTCCCGCGCCCTCCACCGCGGCGACCGCGGGCTCGGGGGCTCGGACCGGCTCCACGCCGGCCCTCGCGCCGCGGATCACCAGGGCGTCGACGCGCGTGGACAGCTGGTCCAGCGACCGCATCAGCTGCACGTTCTCCTGGCGAAGCGCCTGCACCTCGCCCCGCAGGGTGTCGACGTCGCGGCGCGCCACGGCGTCGGCGCCGGCGCAACCGGACAGGAGCAGGGCCGCGGCGAAGGCGGCGGTTTGGCGGATGGTATTCAAGACCTTGGAAATTCTAGGTGGGATCCGGCTCGGGTCAAGGAAGGGCGGCCTGCCGATATCGGTGTCGGCGCGATGAAGGCGACCATCCGGCCGGTCCGGCCACCGTCCCGGCGGTGGGAGAAGAAGAGGCGCGGCTCGCAGGCGGTACAGCGGCGCAGGTTGGCCACCCTCTCGACACCCGCGTCACGAAGCGCCCTCTCGTTGGCGAACCAGAGGTCGAGGTGGGGGCCCCTCGCGCCTGGCTGGACGACGCGGGGACCGAAGGCGGCCTCGAACCGGGCCGCCAGGTCCGGGGCGACCTCGTAGCAGCATGGTCCGATCGACGGGCCGATCACCGCGAGCGGTGGCTCGGCTGGGCACTCACCGGCGAGGGCGCGCACCCCCTCCGCGGCGATCCGCGCCAGGGTTCCACGCCAGCCGGCGTGGAGCGCGGCGACGGCCGTCCGATCGGCTCGCGCCAGCAGGATGGGCACGCAGTCGGCGACGGCGACGCAGGCGGCCACCCCCGCCGACGCCGAGACCACCCCGTCGGCCTCCTCGCACGGGGCCGAGGGCTCCACCCCGGTGATGACCCGCGGCCCGTGCACCTGGCGCACCCGCGCGAAGCCGAGCCCGGTCGCCAGCTCGAGGCGGCGCCAGTTCTCCACCACGGCGCCGGGGGCGTCCTCGACCCGGTCGCCGAGGTTGAGCGAGTCGAAAGGCGCCGCCGAGCTTCCGCCGGTCCGCGTCGTGAAGCCGTGGGGGAAGTCCGCGAGGAGTTGGCTGCGGAGGAGTTCCATCTTGTGCCTGGTCCCAGCTTGAATATCGCGATCCGCTCCCCTTGTCGCCTTCCGGCACGACGGCTAGGCTCCGCCTCCACGCCATGCTCCACTTCTTCCGGCGATCCATCGGCCGCAAGCTCCTGCTGGCGGTCTGGCTCCCCTCGACCTTGGCCGGCCTGGCGGGGCTCTACTGGCTCCGCCAGCTCGCCCACCACGGCGACCCGCAGGACGAGCTGGCCTTCCAGGTGGCGATGGGTGGGCTGGTCGCCTTCGCCCTGGTGGTCGCGGTGGTCCACGTCATCTCGGTCCGCATGTTCCTCGAGCTGCCGTTGCGGGAGCTCACCGCGGCCATGCGGCGGGCCCAGCTTGGCGACTTCCTCCACCGGGTGGAGATCCAGGGAGAGGACGAGCTGTCCGAGCTGGCGAGGACCTTCAACGCCACGCTGGCCGCCGTCACCGACCTGCACGCGCTCCGCATCGACGACGCCGCCACGCTGCGGGCCCTGGAGCGGGAGCTGGTGCTCAAGGCCCAGGTCGAGGCCCGGGTGCGCGAGCTGGAGATGCTCCACCGCCTGGCCGAGACGCTCAGCGCCACCCTCGACCTCGAGACCCGCTGCCGGAAGGTGGCGGAGCTGGCGAGGGCGCGAGCTCCAGGAGCACCGTTTGCGCTGCTGCTCCTCGACCCGGTGAGCGGAGACCTGGTGGTCGGCAGCGGCGCCGGGATCCCCCGCGAGATGGTGGGCCGGAGGCTGCCGGCCGGGGCCGGCCTGGCCGGGCGGGCCGTCGCGGCCGGGCAGCCCCTCGTCATCGAGGGTGGCGCGATGGCGGAGGCGTGGCTGCCCTTGGGGGCAGCACCTCCGGCCGCCGTGGCGGTCCCGATGATCCACCAGTCGCGCTGCGTCGGCGTCATGCTCTACGGGCTGGCGGGCGCGTCGGCCTTCGACGCGACCGAGGCGCGGCTGGCGGCGTCGGCCGCCGGCCTGGTCGCCACCGCCATCGAGAACGCTCGCCTTCACCAGTCGATGGTCCGGCTCTCGCAGACCGACAACCTCACCGGCGTGCAGAACCGGCGGCAGCTCTTCGCCCGGCTCGAGGCCGAGCGCGAGCGGGCGGCGCGCTTCGGCGAGCCCTTCTCCCTGCTGCTCCTCGACATCGATCGCTTCCGGGAGCTGAACGAGGCGGTGGGGCACGTCGCCGGCGACGCGGTGCTTCGACAGCTCGCGGCCCTGCTGGCCCGCGAGGCGCGCGCCGTGGACCTGGTGGCGCGCTCCGGCGGCGAGGAGTTCGCCGTGGTGCTGCCGCGGACCGAGGCCGGGGAGGCGGCACGGATCGCCGAGCGCCTCCGGGGCGTCGTGGCGGACGCCGTCTTCGAGGGAGCCCCGGGCCGGCGGGTGTCGATCTCGGTCGGCGTGGCGAGCCTCCCCCAGCACGCCGTCGATCTCGCCTCCCTGGCCGACTGCGCCGACGCCGCGCTCTTCGCCGCCAAGCGCTCCGGCCGTGACGCCGTCCGGGTCTTCGAGCCGGGCCAGCGCGAGGCCCACGGGCGGAGGCGCGAGGTCGCCACCACCGGCCAGCCCTGACCCGGCGGCCGTGGCGCGGACCGGATGGCCGCGGCGCGGCCCCGGGATCTCGGCGGTTGGCGGCTCATGGGCCGTGGCGCGGCCGGATCGACCCTCCCCCCGGCAACTACTCTGGGACGGGAGCCGCGGGAACCGTGCCGATTCGCTCAAGGATGGTCGGCTCGACACCCGCCGACTCCACCCTCCCCCGGGCCACCTCGAGCTCGGCCCCGAGCGCCCCGGCCTCGGCACGCGCCGCCGCCAGGTCCCCATCAAGCGACGCCAGCCGGGCCAGCGCCTCGTCCCGCTCGCGCGTGGTCTGCGCCAGCAACCCGCCGACCTCCTCCACGTCGAACCGGGCCCGGTTGACCTCGCCGCGCAGCTCCGACTCCCGCAGCATGAGCGCCTGCCGGGCCGCCGAGAGCTCGCCCTGCAGCCGCTCCAGCTCGCGGCGGGCGCCGCGAAGCAGGGCGTCGCGCGCGGCGATCTCCTCGGAGCGCTCCGCCAGCCGCTCGTCGGACTCCAGGGCCGACCGCTCCAGCCCCTCGATCAGCCCCTCGCGCTCCGCCACCTGCTGCCGCAGCCCGCGGGCCTCCTCCTCCTGCGCCTCGCTGCGCCCGCGCAGCGCGGCGGCCTCCAGCGCCGCCGCCGCCAGCCGCTCCTCCTGGCTTCGCAGCTCCCGCTCCTGCTCGTGGAGGTGGCGCTCGGTGCCGGCCACCACCTCGATGAGCTCCTTCTCCTCCTTGAACTTCTCCGAGAGCAGCCCCTCGATCGAGGCGCCGTGCTCCAGATCCTTCTCCCCGAGCCTCCGCTGCGCGTCGGCCAGCCTCCGCTGGAGCTCCTCGGCCTCCTGCCGCGCCCGCTGCACGTCGACGTCCCTGGCGTGGATCCGCTCGTCCACGCTCGCCACCTCGCGCTCGCGGATCTCCCAGATCTCGGCGAGCCGGGCCAGCTGGGCCTCGCGCCACTTGAGGTCCTCGCGCAGCAGCGAGAGCCGGCCCTCGGGCGTGGCCAGCAGGTCCCGGCGAGGCGGAGGCCGGCGGCGCTCCGCCTCGACCAGCAGCGCGTCGCGCCGTGCGGCGATCGACTGGAAGGCCCGGTCGGCGAAGAGGCGATCCTCCTCGGTCAGCAGGTCCCGCCGCGGCCGGCGAGGGACCGGCGGGGGGCCGGCGGCGGGCGTGGGCGGCGGTGGGGGGGTCTCCAGCTCGAGCAGGTCCGGGTCGTCGTCGGCCAGCTCGGTCGGCTCCACCGGTACCAGCAGCCGCCGCGCCATGGCGACGAGGGTGGCGGTGTCGAAGGGCATGGCCAGGTAGCCGCTGGCGGCCCAGGCCGTCCGGGCGTGCTCCGCGAGCGACTCGGCCGCGGTCTCCGAACTGTAGAGGATCACAGGCAACCGGTCCTGGCGGAGCTGGGCGCAGACCGAGAAGCCGGAGAGATCCGGCAGCTCGGCCCGCATCACCACCAGCCCGGGCGGTCGCGCGCCGATCTCCAGCTCGGCCTCGGCGGCGCTCCCGGCCACGACGCTCGACCACCCCTCGTCACGCACCACCGCCGCGAGCGACAGGGCGAAGGCGGAGTCGGGCTCGATGATGAGGACGCGCGGCGCGGTCATGGGGTGCCGCGAGCCTACCTCAGGACCTCGGCGGCCCGCGACCGCACCCGCTCGGCGTCGGCCTCGTGCTTGACCACCACGTCGAGGGTCTCGAGGAGGGTTCGCGGGTCGAGCCGATCGATCCCGAGCGCCACCAGCGCCCTGGCCCAGTCGATGGCCTCGGCCACCGAGGGGGCCTTGCGCAGGTCCATGGTCCGCAACCTGGCCACGGCCGCCACCACCTGCCGGGCCAGGGCCTCGCTGGCCTCGCCGGCCCGCCCCCGCACGATGGCCAGCTCCCGCTCAGGGCCGGGGAAGTCGATGTGGAGGTGCAGGCAGCGGCGGCGCAGGGCGTCGGAGAGCTCGCGGGTGGCGTTGGAGGTGAGCACCACGCGCGGGATCACCTTGGCGCGCAGGGTCCCCAGCTCCGGGATGGTCACCGCCCAGTCGGAGAGGATCTCGAGCAGGAATGCCTCCAGCTCCTCGTCCGCCTTGTCGATCTCGTCGACCAGCAGCAGGACCGGACGCTCGGAGCGCACCGCCTGCAGGATGGGGCGCGGCAACAGGAACCGCTCGCTGAAGAAGACGTTCCCCTCGGCGGCGATCCGGTCGGCCGCCTCGGCGAGCGTCCCGGCGCCGGCCACCGCCTCGCCGAGCCGGTCCCGGAGCAGCTGGGTGTAGAGCAGCTGCTTCGAGTACTCCCACTCGTAGATGGCCCTGGCCTCGTCGAGCCCCTCGTAGCACTGGAGCCGGATCAGGTCCCGCCCCGAGGCGGCGGCCCAGGCCCGTGCCAGCTCGGTCTTGCCGACGCCGGCCGGCCCCTCCACCAGGAGGGGCTTCTCCAGGCGATCGGCCAGGAATACCGACGTGGCGATCTCGCGAGAAGGCAGGTAGCCCTGACCCGTGAGCGCCGCATCGACCTCCTGGAGCGACCCGAACATGACCGACACCATAGGGATACCTCGGCAAAAGCGGGAGGCGAAAGCGCACGGGGCTCTCGAGACGGGGTCATCGGTGACCCGGTGGTTCCCGGACCCCTGCGGCACCCCTTCCACCTACATGGATGCGCCGCGTAACGAGAGGACTTTGTCGGTCTCGGACGGGACGGGCGCGTGGCACACGCCTCGCAAAGAAGCGCCCCGAGTCCCGCCGGAGGCCGTCCACGGACCTTGTCATGACGATGTTCCCTTCATTGAGCTCGAAGCGCGAGGCCCAACTCCAGTGGTACGTCCATGTGGAAGCCAGGACGGAGCTTCCACACCTCCCACCTGTCCGCGCCTGAAGTACCCGCCGGACGGGAGATCGCAGTGGCGCGCGAGCGCCGGGTTGGAGAGGCCGAACGGGCGACCGGACGGCCTTTCGCTTTTATGCGGCCCCGGTCCCGCGTAAGCTCCCCGGACCATGGAAGGCCAAGGTCCACTCACCGAGGAAATGTTCCACTCGCTCCTGCAGCTGGCGGTGAAGCGCCAGGCGAGTGACGTCCACTTCGAGGTCGGCTATCCCCCCACCTACCGGGTGTTCGGGGAGCTGCTGGCGGCGAAGTACCCACCGCTCACCGAGGCCGACACCGAGGCCATCGCCGGGTTCGTGCTGCAGGCGCCCGGATCGGGCTACACGCCCCTCGACTTCCGTGAGGTCGACCGGAGCTACTCGCTGGCCGGCGTCTCGCGGTTCCGCGCCTCGATCTTCAAGCAGCGGAACTGCTGGGGCACGGTGATGCGGACCATCCCGTTCGCCATCCCCGACTTCGACCCGCTCAACCTGCCTCCGGTGATCCGCACCATCGCCGAGGCCCGCCGCGGGCTGATCGTCGTGACCGGCGCCACCGGCAACGGCAAGTCGACCACCATCGCCGCCATCATCCACCACATCATCCAGCAGGAGCGGCTGCACGTGGTGACGGTGGAGGATCCCATCGAGTTCCTCTTCCCGGGCGGCAAGGGACTCGCCATCCAGCGCGAGGTCGGGTCGGACACCGCCAGCTACTCCGACGCGCTCCGCGCCGCACTCCGCCAGGATCCCGACATCATCATGGTGGGCGAGCTGCGCGACCGGGAGTCGGCCGACATCTGCCTCAAGGCGGCCGAGACCGGCCACCTCGTCATCACCTCGCTCCACACCCCCGACGTTCCGCGGGCCATCGGCCGGCTGGTGGGGCTCTTCCCCGCCGACGAGCAGGAGACGGTGCGTGGCCGGCTCGCCGAGAACCTCCAGGCGGTGGTGGCGCTGCGGCTCCTGATGCGCGCCGACGCCTCCGGGCTGATCCCGGCGGTCGAGGCGCTGCTCTCCACCTCCACGGTGCGCGAGCTCATCCGCAGCGGCTCCAAGGTGGACGAGCTGCGCGCCTACATGGAGAACGCCGGCACCGACCTGGGGATGCACTCCTTCGACCAGTACCTCTACCGGCTGCACGAGGCCAGGAAGATCTCCCTCGACACCGCGCTCGGCAACGCCACCAACCGCGCCGACCTCGAGCGCCGCATCATGATGGAGACTGGAGGCCGCACCGCGTGAGCCCCGCCGGCGCCCCGGTGGCGTCGCGCGTCCTCGTGGTGGGTTCGGACGCCGACGTCTCGATAGCGCTCCACCTGCACCTCGAGCGTGCGGGCTTCGCGGTCTATTGCCTGCCCGGCCCCGGCGAGCTGGAGCCGATCATGCGCGTGGTCGCCCCACACGCCGTGGTGCTGGTGCTGCCAGCCTCCCCCGACTCGACCTGGGGAAGCGCGTTGACCTCGGCCGCCGGCGCCGCCCGCCTCGGCGTGCGCATCGTCATGGTCGGCCCCTCCCGCGACCTGGTGGAGCCGCTGGCGGCGGTGGCCGGCGCCGAGCGCGCCTTCTCACGCGCCGAGGTGCTGGCCAGGCCGCTGGTGGTGGTGGAGCGCCCGGTCGGCGCCTGGCCGGCCGGCCAGCCGTCGGCGCCCCCGGCCCCGCCCTCGCGGGATCCCGACCCGCCGGCACCGCTCCACCCCGCCCCCCCGGTGGCGCTCTCCGACCCGGGCTTCGCCCCGCCCATCCGCACCACCCCGTCGCCCACCATCGACCTGATGGCGCTCATCGACGAGGAGCTGGTCGACGAGCCCCGCTCGCGTCCGCAGCCGACACGCGTCGAGGTCAACGTCTCGCTGGTGTCGGAGCACAACTTCTACGTCGGGATCACCCGCCGCATCGACTCCGGCGGCGTCTTCATCGCCACCGCGCTGCCGCCCGCCCTCGGGACCCGCCTGCAGGTGCGGCTCAGCCTGGCCGACGGGCGCAAGGTCGACCTCGACGGTGAGGTCGCCTTCATCCGCGAGAAGAGCGCCACCACCGGCCGGCAGCCGGCCGGCTGCGGCGTGAAGCTGTTGGGCCTGCCCGGCTGGGCCACCGAGAGCATCGACCGCTTCACCCAGGCCCGGCAGCCCATCGTCTTCACGCCCCGCTGAGGGACGGCGCGGCGGGCCCGCGCCGCGCGAGTCAGTCGTCGACGGCCCGGTCGGTCCGGCGCACGCCCATCAGCCACGGGCGGATCAGCCCATCGAGATCCCCGTCGAGGACGTCGTCCACCTTGCCGGTCTCCACCCCGGTCCGGAGGTCCTTCACCATCTGGTAGGGCTGGAGCACGTAGCTGCGGATCTGCGAGCCGAAGTCGATGTCCTTCTTCTGGGCCTCGGCGGCGTCGAGGACCACCTGCCGCCGCTTCTCCTCGTACTCGTAGAGGCGGGAGCGGAGGATCTTCCAGGCCATGGAGCGGTTCTTCTGCTGGCTCCGCTCGTTCTGCATGGCCACCACGATGCCGGTGGCCAGGTGGGTGATGCGGACGGCCGAGTCGGTCTTGTTGACCTTCTGGCCGCCGGCGCCCGAGGAGCGGTAGGTGTCGATGCGCACGTCGGCCTCCTTGATGTCGATGACGATGTCGTCGTCGATCTCGGGGGTGACGTCCACGGCGGCGAAGCTGGTCTGGCGCCGGGCGTTCTGGTCGAAGGGGCTGATGCGCACCAGCCGGTGCACCCCCTTCTCGGCCTTGAGGAAGCCGTAGGCGAACTCGCCGCGGACGAAGAAGGATCCCTGGCTGATCCCCGCCTCCTCGCCGGCCACCATGTCGGCCGGCTCGATGACCCAGCCCTTGCGCTCGCAGTAGCGCGTGTACATGCGGTAGAGCATGGCGGCCCAGTCCATGGCCTCGACCCCGCCGGCGCCGCTCTTCACCTCGACGATGGCCCCGGCCCGGTCGTGCGGCCCGGAGAGCATCTTCTGAAACTCCAGCGCCTCGAGCTCGGTGGCCACCCCGGCGGCGGCGGACGCCGCCTCGGCGCGCACCGACTCGTCCCGGGCCTCCTCGGCCAGCTCGTGGAGCGCCGCGGCGTCGGCCAGCATGGTGCCGACCCTGTCACAGGCCGCCACCACCTGCTCCAGCTGCGCCTTCTCCTTCAGCAG
>Ga0315271_10000785_pt1 | contig 18348 bp, 16 predicted proteins | sample C3_top_MG_FD_204664 | JGI IMG/M metagenome (GOLD analysis project Ga0315271, IMG submission 204664) | Sediment microbial communities from Yellowstone Lake, YNP, Wyoming, USA - C3_top | ecosystem: Environmental > Aquatic > Freshwater > Lake > Sediment | place: USA: Wyoming | collected 2017-08-01
CAGTTCACCTCGGTGTTCGTCGGCGGGGCGGGTTTCGTGCCGGGGTGGTTCTTCAAGCTGGTGGCTCTGGCGCTGATCTGGGCCTACCTGCACCACTTCATCGCTGGCGTGCGTCACCTCTGGATGGACGCGACCCACGCCGTCACCCTCGAGTTCGGACGCCAGTCGGCCGTGGTCACGCTGGTCGTGAGCGTCGCGCTGACGCTGGCGCTCGGCCTCAAGCTGTTCTTCTTCTGAGGCGGGGTTCCATGGCACAAAACTACGGATCGAAGCGCACCGTCGTCGGCGCGCACTATGGCCTGCGCGACTGGCTCTCGCAGCGCATCACCGCCACTTTGATGGCCTTGTTCACGCTGGTCGTGATCGCCCAGGTGCTGCTGCCCGGCGAGATGGGCTACGACAAGTGGGCCGGCATGTTCTCGCACCAGTGGATGAAACTGCTCACGTTCGTCGTGATCATCTCGATGCTGGTGCACGTGTGGGTGGGTATGCGCGACGTGCTGATGGACTACGTCAAGCCGGTCGGCATGCGGCTGGCCTTGCAGGTCGGTGCCATCGTGTGGCTGGTGGGTTGCGCCGGTTGGGCGATTCAGGTGATTTGGAGACTTTGATGCAATCGGCAATTCCTCAGATGTCGGCCGGCACGGCCTCGGTGACGCGGCGCAAGTTCGACGTGGTGATCGTCGGCGCGGGTGGCTCGGGCATGCGCGCCTCGCTGCAGCTCGCACTCGCCGGCCTGAACGTGGCCGTGCTGTCCAAGGTGTTCCCGACCCGCTCGCACACAGTCGCGGCGCAGGGCGGCATCGGCGCTTCGCTGGGCAACATGAGTGAAGACAACTGGCACTACCACTTCTACGACACCGTGAAGGGTTCCGACTGGCTCGGCGACCAGGACGCAATCGAGTACATGTGTCGTGAAGCCCCGAAGGTCGTCTACGAGCTCGAACATTTCGGCATGCCGTTCGACCGCAATCCCGACGGAACCATTTACCAGCGCCCGTTCGGCGGCCACACCGCGAACTACGGCGAGAAGCCGGTGCAGCGCGCCTGCGCCGCGGCCGACCGCACCGGCCACGCGATGCTGCACACGCTGTACCAGCAGAACGTGAAGGCGCGTACGAACTTCTTCGTCGAGTGGATGGCGCTCGACCTGATCCGCGACGCCGACGGCGACGTGGTGGGCGTGACGGCGCTCGAGATGGAGACCGGCGAGGTCCACATCCTCGAGGCCAAGACCGTGCTGCTCGCCACCGGTGGTGCCGGGCGGATCTTCGCGGCTTCCACGAATGCTTTCATCAACACCGGCGACGGCCTGGGGCTGGCGGCTCGCGCTGGCCTGCCGCTCGAAGACATGGAGTTCTGGCAGTTCCACCCGACCGGGGTGGCCGGTGCCGGCGTGCTGCTGACCGAAGGCTGCCGCGGCGAGGGCGCCATCCTGCGCAACAGTGCGGGCGAGCGTTTCATGGAGCGCTACGCGCCGACCCTGAAAGACCTTGCGCCGCGCGACTTCGTGTCGCGCTGCATGGACCAGGAGATCAAGGAAGGGCGGGGCTGTGGTCCGAACAAGGACTACATCAACCTCGACATGACGCACCTGGGCGCCGAGACCATCATGAAGCGGTTGCCGAGCGTGTTCGAGATCGGCCACAACTTCGCCAATGTCGACATCACGAAGGAGCCGATTCCGGTCGTGCCGACGCTGCACTACCAGATGGGCGGGATTCCGACCAACATTCATGGCCAGGTCGTGGCGCCCAAGGACGGCAACCCCAACACGCCCGTGAACGGCCTGTACGCGGTGGGCGAATGCTCGTGCGTCAGCGTCCACGGTGCGAACCGGCTGGGCACGAATTCGCTGCTCGACCTGCTCGTCTTCGGCAAGTCGGCCGGCAACCACATCGCGGCCAGCGGGCTGAAGGAGCGGGCCCACAAGCCGCTGCCCGCCGACGCCGCCGACTTCACCCTGGCGCGCCTGGCCCGGCTCGACGGCAGCGTGAGCGGCGAGTACGCGCAGGACGTCGCCAACGACATCCGCAACTCGATGCAGCAACACGCCAGCGTGTTTCGCACGCAGGCCCTGATGGATGCCGGTGTGGTCGAGATCAAGGCGCTGGCGGAGCGGGTGAAAGGCATTCACCTGGCCGACAAGTCGAAGGTGTTCAACACCGCGCGCATCGAGGCGCTCGAGGTCGACAACCTGATCGAGGCGGCACTGGCCACGATGATCTCGGCGGCGGCACGTCACGAGAGCCGCGGCGCGCACACCGTGAACGACTATGGTGACACTGCCGCGCACCCGAATGGCCGCAACGACGAGGTCTGGATGAAGCATTCGCTCTGGTACAGCGAGGGCAACCGGCTCGACTACAAGCCGGTGAACCTGAAGCCGCTGACGGTCGATTCGATCCCGCCTGTTGTCCGCACGTTCTGACCGACGCGTCACAGTTCAAGAAAGCAACCCAATGACAAAGCGCGTGTTCCAGATCTACCGATACGACCCTGACACCGATGCGAAGCCGCGCATGCAGACGATCGAGGTCGAGCTCGACGGCAGCGAGCGCATGCTGCTCGATGCGCTGAACAAGCTGAAGGCCGTAGACCCGACGCTGAGCTTCCGGCGCTCGTGCCGGGAAGGCGTGTGCGGCTCCGACGCGATGAACATCAACGGCAAGAATGGCCTGGCCTGCCTGACCAACATGCGCACGCTGCCCGGCGTGGTGGTGCTCAAGCCGCTGCCTGGGCTGCCCGTCATCCGTGACCTGATCGTCGACATGACGCAGTTCTTCAAGCAATACAACTCGATCAAGCCGTACCTCGTCAACGACGACGTGCCGCCCGAGAAGGAGCGCTTGCAGTCACCCGAAGAGCGCGACGAGCTCAACGGCCTGTACGAGTGCATCCTGTGCGCGAGTTGCTCGACGAGTTGCCCGAGCTTCTGGTGGAACCCGGACAAGTTCGTCGGCCCGGCCGGCCTGCTTCAGGCCTACCGTTTCATCGCCGACAGCCGCGACCAGGACACCGGTGGCCGGCTCGACAACCTCGAAGACCCGTACCGCCTGTTCCGCTGCCACACCATCATGAATTGCGTCGACGTCTGTCCGAAAGGCCTGAACCCCACCCGGGCGATCGGCAAGATCAAGGAATTGATGGTTCGACGCGCGATCTGACGCGCAGGCGTCGGCGTTCAGGGAACTGCAAGCCAAGCCATGCAAACTGTCATCGATGCCCGGGCCCTGAGCAAGCTGAAATGGCGGTGCCGGCGTGGCATGCTGGAGAACGACCTCTTCATCGAACGTTTCTTTGCGCGCCACGCCGCTTCGTTGACGTCCGAGCAGGCCCAAGGCTTGCTCGTGCTGATGGACCTCCCCGACAACGATCTGCTCGACCTGTTGCTGGCCCGCAAGGAGCCGCAAGCCGAGCTGGCCAGTGCCGAAGTGGTGCACGTGTTGCGCATGTTGCGCGTGCCGCGATGACGCCTTTGGGCAGTTGCGGATCGCGAAGGCCAGATCCGATTTGTTAGGTACTTCAAGGAAAGCCCATGACCCCGTCCGACGTGAAAGCCACCCTGTCGTTCTCCGATGGCAGCCCGACCATGGACTTGCCGATCTACAAGGGCACCATCGGCCCCGACGTGATCGACATCCGCAAGCTCTACGCCCAGACCGGCAAGTTCACCTACGACCCGGGCTTCCTGTCGACCGCCTCGTGCAACTCGACGATCACCTACATCGACGGTGACAAGGGCGAGTTGCTTTACCGCGGCTACCCGATCGAGGAACTCGCCGAGAACTGCGACTACCTCGAGAGCTGCTACCTGCTGCTGAAGGGCGACCTGCCCAACCCGACACAGAAGTCCGACTTCACGAAGCTCGTGACCAACCACACGATGGTCAACGAGCAGATGCAGTTCTTCCTGCGTGGCTTCCGCCGCGACGCTCACCCGATGGCCATCATGACCGGGCTCGTGGGCGCGCTCTCGGCCTTCTATCACGACAGCACCGACATCAACAACCCGCAGCACCGCGACATCTCGGCCATTCGACTGATCGCCAAGATGCCTACGCTGGTGGCGATGGCCTACAAGTACACCGTCGGCCAGCCCTACATCTACCCGAAGAATGACCTGTCGTACGCCGGCAACTTCATGCGCATGATGTTCGCCACGCCGTGCGAGGACTACGAGCCGAACGAGGTGCTGGTGCGCGCCATGGACCGCATCTTCATCCTGCACGCCGACCACGAGCAGAACGCCTCCACCTCGACCGTCCGGCTGTGCGGTTCCTCGGGTACCAATCCATTCGCCGCGATTGCGGCGGGCGTTGCCTGCCTGTGGGGCCCCGCGCACGGTGGCGCCAACGAGGCCGCGCTGAACATGCTCGAAGACGTGAACCGGATGGGCGGCGTCGAGAAGATCGGCGAGTTCATCAACCAGGTCAAGGACAAGAACTCCAACGTCAAGCTGATGGGCTTCGGGCACCGCGTCTACAAGAACTACGACCCGCGTGCCAAGCTGATGCGCGAGACCTGCCACGAGGTGCTCGACGCACTTGGCCTGCACAACGACCCGATCTTCAAGCTCGCGATGACGCTCGAGAAGATCGCGCTCGAAGACGACTACTTCGTCTCGCGCAAGCTGTACCCGAACGTCGACTTCTACTCGGGCATCGTGCAACGCGCGATCGGCATCCCGGTGAGCCTGTTCACGGCCGTATTCGCGCTGGCGCGCACCGTCGGCTGGATCGCTCAGCTCAACGAGATGATCGGCGACCCCGAGTACAAGATCGGACGGCCGCGGCAATTGTTCAGCGGTTCGGCGCGGCGCAGCGTAACGCCTCTCTCGCAGCGGGTCTGATCGCCGCCTTCAGGGTCGCTGCGCCCGCTGCGGTGCAGCGCCTTCCGCTGCGGTTTTGTGGGCAGGCAACGCGGGCAGCGAGGGCCTAAAATCAACCTCCCGCCGCCAACGAGTTGCCCACGCAATCATGCCCCGCACGCTGTACGACAAGATCTGGGACGAGCACGTCGTCCACACCGAAGACGACGGCACGTCGGTGCTCTACATCGACCGCCATCTGGTCCATGAAGTCACGAGCCCGCAGGCCTTCGAGGGCCTGGACCTCGCGGGGCGAAAGGTCTGGCGTCTGTCGGCGAACCTTGCGGTCAGCGACCACAACGTTCCGACCACCGACCGCTCGCACGGCATCACCGACCCGATCTCGCGCCTGCAGGTCGACACGCTCGACGCGAACTGCGATCGACTGGGCATCACCCAGTTCAAGATGAACGACCGGCGCCAGGGCATCGTGCACGTGATCGGGCCGGAGCAGGGCGCCACCTTGCCCGGCATGACCGTCGTCTGCGGCGACTCCCACACCTCCACCCACGGCGCGTTCGGTGCGCTCGCGCACGGCATCGGCACGAGCGAGGTCGAGCACGTGCTGGCGACCCAGACCTTGCTGGCCCGCAAGGCGAAGAACATGCTGGTGCGGGTCGAAGGCAAGCTGGTTGCGGGCTGTAGCGCCAAGGACATCGTGCTGGCCATCATCGGCAAGATCGGCACCGCCGGCGGCACGGGCTACACCATCGAGTTCGCCGGCGCCGCGATCCGTGCCTTGAGCATGGAAGGGCGCATGACCGTGTGCAACATGGCGATCGAGGCCGGCGCCCGGGCGGGGCTGGTGGGCGTCGACGAGACGACCATCACCTACGTGAAGGGTCGGCCGCTTTCGCCAGCGGGTGTCGAATGGGAACACGCCGTGCGCTACTGGGCCGGCCTGCATTCCGATGCCGGTGCGCAGTGGGATGCGGTGGTCGAACTCGACGCGTCCGAGGTTCGACCGCAGGTGACCTGGGGAACCTCGCCCGAGATGGTCGTGGGCATCGATGGCCGCGTGCCCGACCCGGAGCGTGAAAAGGATTCGAACAAGCGCGGCGCGATCGAACGGGCGTTGCGGTACATGGCGTTGGAGCCGAACAAGCCGATCGCCGACATCCTCATCGACAAGGTGTTCATCGGGTCGTGCACGAACTCGCGCATCGAAGACCTGCGCGAGGCGGCCGCGGTCGTGCGCCGGCTTGGCCGGCGTGTGGCGTCGAACGTGAAGCTGGCGATGGTGGTGCCCGGCTCGGGCCTGGTGAAGGAACAGGCCGAGCGCGAAGGCCTCGACAAGCTGTTCAAGGCCGCCGGCTTCGAGTGGCGCGAGCCCGGTTGCTCGATGTGCCTGGCGATGAATGCCGATCGCCTCGAGCCCGGCGAGCGTTGCGCGTCCACCAGCAACCGCAACTTTGAAGGCCGTCAGGGTGCCGGTGGTCGAACCCACCTGGTCAGCCCGGCGATGGCGGCAGCGGCGGCCATCGAAGGTCATTTCGTCGATGTGCGCCAGATCGCCTGAGACTCACCACCGAGTGAACCCATGAATCCGTTTCGCATCCACACCGGCCTGGTCGCCCCGATGGACCGGGAGAACGTCGATACCGACGCGATCATCCCGAAGCAGTTCCTGAAGTCGATCAAGAAGTCGGGTTTCGGCCCGAACCTGTTCGACGAATGGCGCTACCTCGACCCGGGCGAGCCGGGCCAGGACCCGGCCTCGCGGCGGCCGAACCCCGACTTCGTGTTGAACCAGTCGCGCTACAAGAGCGCGTCGGTGCTGCTGGCGCGCAAGAACTTCGGTTGCGGCTCGTCGCGAGAGCATGCACCGTGGGCGCTCGACCAGTTCGGCTTTCGCGCCATCATCGCGCCGAGCTACGCCGACATCTTTTTCAACAACTGTTTCAAGAACGGCCTGCTGCCAATCCAGTTGCCGGAGCATGAAGTGGCGAAGCTGTTCGACGAGGTCGGCGCCTTCGTCGGCTACGCGTTGACGATCGATCTGGAGCGGCAAGTGGTTGTCAAGCCCGATGGCACCAGCCTGCCGTTCGACGTGCAGCCTTTTCGCAAGTACTGCTTGCTGGGCGGGTTCGACGACATCGGCCTGACCTTGCGGCATGCCGAGAAGATTCGCGCGTTCGAAGCCGAGCGCCTGATGACCAAACCGTGGCTGGCGCACACCCTCTGAAGGGTCGAGGGCAAGCCGGCCCCAAGCACCGTCGCAGGGTCGTCGCGAGCGCGCTGGGGCGCTCGCCGAGCGGCGGTCCGCCAACAACAAGAAGGAAATGAACTGTGAAGATCGCGATCCTGCCGGGTGACGGCATCGGTACCGAAATCGTCGCGCAGGCGGTTCGCGTGATGGCGACGCTCGACCTGCCATTCGAGACCGAGCATGCGCTCGTCGGCGGCGCCGCCTACGAGGCCCACGGACACCCGTTGCCCGAGGCGACGCTGGCACTCGCGAAGGCAGCCGACGCGGTGCTGTTCGGTGCGGTCGGCGACTGGAAATACGACACGCTGGAGCGGTCGTTGCGCCCTGAGCAGGCGATTCTCGGCCTGCGCAAGAACCTCGGCCTGTTCGCGAACTTCCGGCCCGCGCTGTGCTACGAGCAACTCACGCGGGCGTCCAGCCTGAAGCCGGAACTGGTCTCCGGCCTCGACATCCTGATCATTCGCGAACTGACTGGCGACATCTACTTCGGCCAGCCGCGCGGTCGGCGTGCGGCACCCGACGGACCGTTTGCGGGCGCAGAAGAGGCCTTCGACACGATGCGCTATTCGCGCCCGGAGATCGAACGCATTGCCCACGTCGCGTTTCAGGCGGCGCGCCGGCGCAGCAAGCGGCTGACGAGTGTCGACAAGGCGAACGTGCTTGAAACCTTTCAGTTTTGGCGTGATGTGGTCACCGAAGTCCACGCCGAATATCCGGACGTGGAACTGGACCACATGTACGTCGACAACGCCGCGATGCAATTGGTGCGCGCGCCGAAGCGCTTCGACGTCATCGTTACTGGCAACATGTTCGGCGACATTCTTTCCGACGAAGCGGCCATGCTCACCGGCTCGATCGGCATGCTGCCGTCGGCGTCGCTCGATGCGGCCGGCAAGGGCCTTTACGAGCCCAGCCACGGCAGCGCACCCGACATCGCTGGCAAGGATCTTGCGAACCCTCTCGCTACAATCCTGTCGGTGGCCATGATGCTTCGCTTCTCCCTCAATCAGCCTGTTGCGGCCGACCGCGTCGAGTCGGCCGTGCGCCGTGTGCTCGGCTCGGGCTTGCGCACTGCCGACATCTGGTCCGAAGGCACAACCCGGGTCGGGACGCGGGCAATGGGAGACGCGGTTGTCGAAGCACTTTCGCGCGACACCACGAAGACCACGATCACCAAGGGCTAGTTCAGCTCCGGTTCGCCTCGCCCCCGACCTTCGGCGAACGAGCCGGAGGAGCAAAAGGTCTTATCAACTTTCTGATGGGGCAAACACGATGACGACACTCACAGGTTTGGTTGGATGGCGCGGAATGGTCGGTTCCGTGCTGATGGATCGCATGCAGGCCGAAGGCGACTTCGAACTCATCGAACCCGTGTTCTTCAGCACCAGCAATGCGGGCGGCAAGGCCCCCGCGATGGCGAAGAACGAGTCCACGCTGCGCGACGCCCACGACATCGAAGCGCTGAAGCGATGCGATGTCATCGTGACCGCTCAAGGCGGTGACTACACCGCCGACGTGTTTCCGCGCCTGCGCGCCGCCGGCTGGAAGGGCCACTGGATCGACGCCGCGTCGACCTTGCGCATGAAGGACGATGCGGTCATCGTCCTCGACCCGGTCAACATGCCCGTCATCAAGAATTCGCTGGCCCGCGGCGGGCGCAACTGGATCGGCGGCAACTGCACCGTGAGTTGCATGTTGATGGGGGTGGGCGCCCTGTACAAGGCCGGTCTGGTCGAGTGGATGAGCACGATGACCTACCAGGCGGCGTCGGGCGGCGGTGCGGCGCACATGCGTGAGTTGCTCACCCAGTTCGGCACCCTGAACGCCGAAGTCCGAAGTCTTCTCGACGACCCGAAGAGCGCCATCCTCGAGATCGACCGGATGGTGGCGGCCAAGCAGCGCAGCCTGGACGCGTCCGAAACCGCAAATTTCGGTGTGCCACTGGGTGGGAGTCTGATCCCGTGGATCGACAAGGACCTGGGCGACGGTTCGAGCAAGGAAGAGTGGAAGGGCGGCGCCGAAACCAACAAGATCCTCGGCCAGGGCGAAGGCTTTTCGCTGCCCGCGGTGCCGGTCGATGGCTATTGCGTGCGGGTTGGCGCGATGCGCTGCCACAGTCAAGCGTTGATGTTCAAATTGAAGAAAGTGGTTCCGCTGGCCGATATAGAGGCGATGATCGCCCACGACAACGCCTGGGTGAAGGTGGTGCCCAACACCCGCGAAGCCACGGTGCGCCATCTGACACCGGTCGCGGTGACGGGGACGATGTCGATTCCGGTTGGCCGTTTGCGCACGATGGCGATGGGGCCCGAGTACCTGGGCGCATTCACGATCGGCGACCAACTGCTGTGGGGCGCCGCGGAGCCCTTGCGCCGGATGCTGCGAATCTTGATCGAGGCGTGAAGCCGTTCATGGGCACGGCCGTGTTGTCGCTTTGCAACGGGTTGCACTGGTGCTTGTCCAGTCGCAGCCTCGGCAGAATGTCAGACATCGCATGAGCTTGTCAGCCTATCTTATTGATGCTATTGTGATTTATAGATATTTACCTCACATTCACGAGTTGCAGCGCGAGGCGCCGCAATGACCTTTCAGACGTCGGCGAGTGCAAATTCTCGCCATGTCGTCGACTTGGGAGACGCCTTGAAAAGAAACGCGACGTTCGCAGGGCGCTTTGCCCTGACCGGGGTGGCAGCCGCCGCAATGTTCCTGGCCGTGTCCGGTGCGTGGGCGATGGGTCTGGGGCGGCTGCAGGTTCAGTCGGCACTCGGCGAGCCCCTGCGCGCAGAGATCGACGTGACCAGCCTGTCGCCCGAGGAGACGGCCAATCTTCGGGCCCGGGTGGCTTCTCCGGAGTCGTACCGTTCCGCGGGCGTCGACTACAACCCGGTGCTGCCGGGAACCCAGGTCGAATTGCGCCGAAGGCCGGACGGACGTCCGTTTCTGAGGCTCACGAGCGATCGCGGCGTTCAGGAGCCGTTCGTCGATGTGATCCTTGAAATCAACTGGGCCACGGGGCGCCTGGTTCGCGAATACACCTTGCTGTTCGACCCGCCCACTACCGCGCGGGCGCCGGCATCGGCACCCGCCGTGGTCGCAGTGGGCCCGGTCATGGGGTCTGCGGCTCCGGTCCCCACGGAACCGCCGCCAAGTCCTTCTGCCCGCACCTCGGAACGTCGGGCACCGCCGACGCCGGCGAAGACGGCCACGGAGCCGCCTGCTTCCAGCGAACCGAAGCTTGCCGCCGTTCAACCAACGGGCGGTGACCAATACCGGGTCAAGCCTGGTGATTCGTTGTCAAGGATCGCGTCACGCACGCTGCGTCCGGGCGTGTCGCTGGACCAGATGCTGGTGTCTCTGTACCGCGGCAATCCCGAGGCGTTCCTCGACAACAACATGAACCGATTGAAGTCGGGCGTGGTGCTGTCGGTGCCAGGCGCAGACGCGGCGAAGATGATTCCGACCCCGGAAGCACGGCAGGTCATCCAGGCCCAGAGCGCGGATTTCGGAGCCTATCGGCAGCGCTTGGCGGCCGGCGTGCCCGAAACGAAGCCAGAGGGCAGCTCACGCCAAGCCAGTGGGAAGGTCGAGGCCTCGGTCACCGACCGCCAGCAAACGGCTGGGGCCGCCCCTGACAAGCTGACCTTGAGCAAAGGCGCCGGCTCCGCCAAGAGTACAACCGCCGAAGATCGGATTTCCAAAGACCGCGAGAAGAAGTCGGACGATGCCCGCGTGGCCCAGCTGTCGCAAAACGTCGCTGACCTGAAGAAGTTGTCCGTCGCCGCGGCATCCAGCCCCGCGACATCTGCACGGCCCGCCGTGGCGCAGGCATCTTCCCCGGTGCAGGTTCCTGCGGCGGCGCCGGTTGCCGCAGCGACAGCCGTTGTCGCGGCGCTGCCAGCGGCCTCGACGACCGAGGTGAAGGCGCCGACGCCGCCCGTCGTCGTCGCGTCGGCCGTGCCGCCTGCGGCGTCGGCACCGCGCGCGCCGGCCAGCGCGGCCTCAGCAGGCAAGCCACCTGTTTCGCCGGTGGTAGGTACTGATCCCGGCGTGTTCGGTTCACTGCTCGACGACAACCCGATGGCCCTTGGCCTGGGCGGTCTTGCCCTCGCTCTGTTGGCAGGGTTCGGCGTCTATCGATTTGCCAAGCGGTCCAAGAGCGACAGCGGCGAGACGTCGTTCCTGGAAAGTCGCTTGCAGCCGGATTCGTTCTTCGGCGCCAGCGGCGGCCAGCGCATCGACACCCGCGATGCCGCGGGCGCTTCGTCGTCGATGAGTTACTCGTTGAGCCAACTCGACGCCATTGGCGACGTCGATCCCGTGGCCGAGGCCGATGTGTACCTCGCCTACGGACGCGACCTGCAAGCCGAGGAAATCCTCAAGGAGGCCATGCGAAGCACGCCAGACCGCATGGCGATCCGAACCAAGTTGCTCGAGGTCTACGCGAAGCGGCGCGACACGAAGGGCTTCGAGCTCTTGGCGACCCAGTTGTTCGCCTTGACCCGCGGCGAAGGTGAAGACTGGGCGAAGGCCCAGGAAATGGGCGCCCAGATCGATCCCGAGAACCCGCTGTTCAAGCCGGGTGGCGTACCGGTCGCGCCGAAGGGCGCTGGCGGCGAGATCATCGAGGCGTTGGGCGCAACCACGATGCCGCAGTCGGTGTTGCCCTCGCCGTCTCAGTTCGGGCCCTCGGTCACCGGTGTGCTGGCTCGCGACCCGGCCGATTCCGGTGCCGACGTTGATCTCGACCTCGACCTTGGCGACCCCGAAACGGGTTCACCCACCACGCCGGCGCACTTGGAGCCAATGGCTGCGTTCGAGGCTCCTGACCTGGTGTCGCCAGACGACGCGATGAACCTCGACTTCTCGTTTCCTGACGTCGAGGCGCCGGCCGTGGCCCCGACGCCGACACCGGCTCCGCCGGGGTCGGTCGAACTCCAGTCCTTCGACCTGTCCGACATCTCGTTCGACCTCGACCTGCCCGAGACGCTGCCAGAAATTCCGCCCGCGGCGCAGAGCGGCGCGGCAGTGCAGCGTTCCGGCTTTGGAGACATCGACCTGCCGCCGCCGGAAGGCGATGACGACCCCTTGTCGCGCAAGCTTGATCTGGCCGAAGAGTTCCGGCAGATCGGTGACACCGACGGCGCGCGCGACCTGTTGCACGAGGTGGTCGCCAAGGCCAGCGGCGCCGTGAAGACGCGGGCCGAAGGCATGCTGGCCACGCTCGGGTGACCGGCACCGTCAGCCGCACCCGCGGTTCGACGGCTGGAAAGTTGCCCACGTGAGAGTGGTACTGGGCCTGAGCTACCGCGGCCAGGCCTACCACGGCTGGCAAAGCCAGCCCGACGGCAACACCGTTCAAGACCGACTGGAACAGGCGCTCACGCGCTTCGCCGATCGACCTGTGCGCAGTGTGTGCGCCGGCCGCACCGATACCGGCGTGCATGCACTGAACCAGGTGATCCACATCGACACCGACATCGAGCGCCAGCCGGCCTCGTGGGTGCGTGGCACGAACCGGTACCTGCCGCCGGACATTGCCGTGCAGTGGTGTGCCGTCATGCCTGAGTCCTTCCACGCGCGCTACAGCGCGCAGGGGCGGCGCTACGTGTATGTGCTGCTCGAATCGGCCGTTCGCCCTGCGGTCGAGACGGGTTCGGTCGGGTGGAGCTTTCGTCCGCTCGACGGTCGGGCGATGGAAGCCGCGGCGGCGCATCTGCTCGGCGAACACGACTTCAGTGCCTTGCGTTCGGCCGAGTGCCAGGCAGCCTCCGCGGTGAAGACGATCCGCTCGATCTGCATCACGCGGCGCGGTGCCTACTGGCGATTCGAGTTCGACGCGAATGCCTTCCTTCACCACATGGTGCGAAACATCATGGGTTGCCTGGTCACGGTGGGTTCCGGTGCGCGCGGTGACCGCTGGCTGGCCGAGGTGCTGGACTCCAGAGACCGCAGCCGAGCGGCGCGGACCTTTGACGCCGCCGGCCTGTATTTTGTCGGCCCGTACTACGATCCGGTGCACGCCATTCCGCGTGATCCGACGGCCATCGACTGGCTGCCCTGAAACCCTTCGCTCGAGCCGAAACTGCGATGCAGCATCGAACCCGAATCAAGATCTGCGGCCTGACGCGCGAAGCCGATGTCGACGCTGCCGTGCTGGCCGGCGCCGATGCCATCGGCTTCGTCATGTACCCGAAGAGCCCGCGTCACGTGACCACGATGCGGGCGCGCGAGCTGGCGCATCGGTTGCCGCCGTTCGTGACGCCGGTGTGCCTGTTCGTGAATGCCGCAGAAGACGAAATCGCCGCAGCGCTCGAAGCCATCCCGCAACTGGTTCCGCAGTTTCATGGCGACGAATCGCCCTCTACCTGCCGCCGTGCCGGGCGGCCTTACCTGCGAGCCGCGCGAATGGCGGCAGGGTTCGATTTGCTAGACTTCGCCTCGCAGTTTTCAGACGCCCAGGCCATTCTTCTCGATGCGCACGTCGACGGATATGGCGGAGGCGGAAAGGTCTTCGATTGGTCGCTCATCCCATCCGACGTGCCCCGTCCAGTCGTTTTGTCTGGTGGGTTGCATGCCAGAAATGTCACCTCCGCGATTCTTCAGGTCCGGCCCTGGGCCGTTGACGTGAGTTCCGGCGTTGAATCAGCCAAAGGCATCAAGGATGTCGAGGCGATCCGCCGGTTTTGCGACGCAGTTCGCGAGGCAGACGCCCGTCGGGCCCTCGATCCTGCGGCGTGTGTCACTTGAAGAGTTCCCCACAACATGTCGATGTATCAGCAGCCCGATGCCTCGGGCCACTTTGGTCCCTACGGCGGAAGTTTTGTCGCCGAAACCCTGGTTCATGCGCTCGATGAATTGAAGGCCCGCTACGCCGAGGTTCAGAACGACGCGGCCTTCATGGCCGAGTACCGCTACGAACTGGCCCATTTCGTCGGCAGACCCAGCCCGATCTACCACGCCGCGCGCCTGAGCCGCGAGTTGGGAGGCGCGCAGATCTTCCTGAAGCGCGAGGACCTGAACCACACCGGTGCCCACAAGATCAACAACACCATCGGCCAGGCGATGCTCGCGCGCCGCATGGGCAAGCCGCGTGTGATCGCCGAGACCGGCGCCGGCCAGCATGGCGTGGCCACCGCCACGATCTGCGCGCGCTATGGCCTCGAGTGCGTCGTCTACATGGGCAGCGAAGACGTCAAGCGCCAGTCGCCCAACGTGTACCGCATGAAGTTGCTCGGTGCGACCGTGGTGCCGGTGGAAAGCGGGTCGCGCACCCTCAAGGACGCGCTCAACGAGGCCTTGCGAGACTGGGTCACCAACGTCGAGAACACCTTCTACATCATCGGCACCGTCGCCGGCCCGCACCCGTACCCGACGATGGTGCGCGACTTCCAGCGTGTCATCGGCGACGAGTGCCTGGAGCAGATGCCGGAGATGATCGGCCGGCAGCCGGACGCCGTGATCGCCTGCGTGGGTGGTGGCAGCAACGCGATCGGCATCTTCTATCCCTACATCGACCATGCGGCCACCCGGTTGATCGGCGTCGAGGCCGCAGGGCAGGGCTTGGAAAGCGGCAAGCATGCGGCCTCGTTGACAGCCGGTTCGCCCGGGGTGCTGCACGGCAACCGCACCTACCTGCTGCAGGACGCCAACGGTCAGATCACCGAAACGCATTCCATCTCGGCCGGGCTCGACTACCCGGGCGTCGGTCCCGAACATGCCTACCTGAAAGACATCGGCCGGGCCGAGTACGTCAGCGTCACCGATGACGAGGCCCTGGCTGCGTTTCATCGCCTGTGCCGCACCGAGGGCATCATTCCGGCGCTCGAGTCGGCGCACGCAGTGGCCCACGCCATCAAGCTGGCGCCGACGCTTGCGCCCGACCAGCACCTGCTGGTGAACCTGTCGGGCCGGGGCGACAAGGACATCGGAACGGTTGCCGACCTGTCCGGCGCCGACTTCTTCTGCCGGCCGTCGTGCCAGGGCCAAAGCGCCAAAGGCGCGGCCTCGGTCGTGAAGGGGCCGAAATGAGCCGCATCGCCGGAACGTTCGAGGCGCTGCGCTCGCGTGGCCGCAAGGCGCTGATTCCCTATGTGGTGGCGGGCGACCCGTTTGCCGATGCCACCGTCGAGATCATGCTCGCGATGGCCGCGGCCGGCGCTGACGTGATCGAACTGGGCGTGCCGTTCTCCGACCCGATGGCCGACGGCCCGGTCATTCAGAAGGCCGGCGAACGTGCGCTCGCGAAGGGCATCGGCATGTCGCAGGTTCTGGCCATGGTCCGCGATTTCCGGGCGCGAAACCAAACCACGCCGATCGTGTTGATGGGCTATGCGAATCCGGTCGAGCGGTATGGCGTTGACCGTTTCGTCACCGATGCGAGCGCGGCCGGCGTCGATGGTGTGCTGGTGGTCGACTATCCGCCGGAGGAGTGCGAGGCGTTTGCCGCGAACTTGCGCGCCAGCGCGCTGGATCCGATCTTTCTGCTCGCACCCACCTCGACCGAGGCGCGCATGGCGCACGTCGGCCGCATCGCGAGTGGCTATGTCTACTACGTTTCGCTGAAGGGCGTGACCGGTGCCGGCCACCTCGACATCGGCGCGGTGGCAACCATGGTGCCGCGCATCAAGGCCTTCGTGAAACTGCCCGTCGGCGTAGGGTTCGGCATTCGCGACGCCGCCACTGCGCGCGCTGTGGCCGACGTGTCCGACGCCGTCGTGATCGGCACGGCACTCGTGCAGTTGCTCGAATCCTGCGCGCGCGACAATGTGGCCGCAGCGGCCGGCGAGTTCATCGCCGGCATTCGCGCCGCACTCGACTCCTGAAAGGACGCACCTCATGAGCTGGCTCGAAAAACTGTTGCCCCCGAAGATCCAGCCCAACGAGCGCGGCGACCGCCGGACCGTGCCCGAGGGCTTGTGGATCAAGTGCCCCTCGTGCGAAACGGTGCTCTACAAGACTGATCTTGAGCAGAACATCAACGTCTGCCCGAAGTGCGGCCATCACCACCGCATCGGCGCGCGCGCCCGGCTCGATGCTTTCCTCGACCCCGAAGGGCGCTACGAGATCGGCCAGGAAGTGCTGCCGGTCGATGCGCTGAAATTCAAGGACAGCAAGAAGTACACGGAACGATTGAAAGATGCGATCGAGCAGACCGGCGAGACCGACGCCCTGGTGGTGATGGGCGGCGCGGTGCACAGCGTACCCATCGTCGCCGCCTGCTTTGAGTTCGAGTTCATGGGCGGCTCGATGGGATCGGTGGTCGGTGAGCGTTTCGTGCGGGGCGTGGAAGCCGCCATCGATCAGAAGACACCGTTCGTCAGCTTCACGGCTACCGGCGGGGCGCGCATGCAGGAGGGCTTGCTCAGCCTGATGCAGATGGCCAAGACCAACGCCGCCCTCACGCACCTGGCGAAGGCACGGCTGCCCTACATCAGCGTGCTCACCGACCCGACCATGGGCGGCGTGTCCGCGAGCTTCGCGTTCGTCGGCGACATGGTGATTGCCGAGCCGAAGGCGCTGATCGGGTTCGCCGGCCCGCGGGTGATCGAGAACACCGTGCGCGAGAAGCTGCCGGAGGGCTTCCAGCGCGCCGAGTTCCTGCTCCAGACCGGGGCGATCGACACGATCGTCGACCGGCGCGAACTGCGCGGCGTGATCGCGCGGTCGATCTCGATGCTGCAGCGCCAAAGCGCTGACGCGGTGGCATGACGACGGGTTCATCCGCCACACCCTCCACCCTCGACGACTGGCTGGCGCACTGCCAGCGACTGCACCCGACCGAGATCGACATGACCCTGGAGCGGTCGCTCCGGGTCAAGCGTGCCCTGGGGTTGAAGTTCGACGTTCCGGTGATCGCCGTGGCCGGCACGAACGGCAAGGGCTCCACCTGCGCGATGCTCGAGGCCATCGCCCTCCAGGCGGGGTATCGCGTAGGGCTCTATTCGAAGCCGCACCTGGTTCACTTCGAGGAGCGTTGCCGAATCAACGGGCAGATGGTGGCCGCCGCCGAGTTGCTGCCGCACTTCGAAGCGGTCGAACGTGCCCGCGGTGATGTGAGCCTGACCTACTTCGAATTCACGACACTCGCGATTGCCCGGCTGCTGTCGCAGGCGCCACTCGACCTCGTGATCCTCGAAGTCGGCATGGGCGGCCGGCTCGACACGGTGAATGCGTTCGACGCCGACTGCGCCATCATCACCAGCATCGACGTCGATCACGCTGAGTTCCTCGGCACGAATCGAGAGGCCATCGGCCTCGAAAAGGCCGCGATCGTGCGGACCGGCAAGCCGGTCATCATGAGCGACCCGATGCCGCCTCGAAGCGTGATCGAGCATGCCGCGCGCGTCGGCGCCGACCTGTGGCAATTCGGTCGCGACTTCAACTACTCCGGCGACAAGCTGCAGTGGCGATGGGCCGGCCGAGCGAAGCGCTTCAACGCCATCGCCTACCCGGCGCTGCGCGGCGCCAACCAGCTGCTCAATGCGTCCGGCGCATTGGCCGCGTTCGAGGCGCTGCGCGTGCCGCTGCCGATCACGGCCCAGGCGGTTCGAAACGGCTTTGCGCTGGTCGATTTGCCGGGCCGCTTTCAGGTGGTGGCGGGTCAACCGACGCTGGTGCTCGACGTGGCCCACAACCCGCATGCGGTGGCGGCGTTGGCGCAGAACCTCGACCAGATGGGCTTCTTCCCGCGGACCCACGCGGTGTTCGGCGCGATGCGCGACAAGGACATCGCAGCGATCCTCACGCGCATGGCGCCTCTGGTCGACCACTGGCACTTCACCGATCTGCCGGTGCCGCGCGCCGCCGGCGCCGCCGAGCTGGCGGCGTGCCTCGCACAACTCGGCGTCAAGGGGCCCGGGCCGGTGAGCATGGCCTGCCATTCCGACCCGCTGCAAGCGCTCGGTTCGGCACTGAACGGCGCAGGGTCGACTGATAGAATCGTGGTCTTCGGATCGTTCCACACCGTCGGTGGCGTGCTGAAGAACGGCGTGCCGCGGCTCACCGGCAAGCACGCAGGCTGAGCGTCGCACAGAGGCTCCAAACGGCCGGTCGCAGGACGATTCTCACCACGACGCCGACCGTCTTTTCCGGAACACGCACTGCATGGGTTTGCTGTCTATCTTCAGGCGCCGGGTCGACGCGCCATCGCAGGCCGCCCCCGTCAGTGAGTCGGCGGACGCCGTTCAAAAAGTGCGCACCCGTGCCAGGCAGCGCCTGATCGGTGCGGTCGTGTTGCTGGGCATCGGCATCGTGGGTTTTCCGCTTGTCT
>Ga0315271_10000786_pt1 | contig 18345 bp, 18 predicted proteins | sample C3_top_MG_FD_204664 | JGI IMG/M metagenome (GOLD analysis project Ga0315271, IMG submission 204664) | Sediment microbial communities from Yellowstone Lake, YNP, Wyoming, USA - C3_top | ecosystem: Environmental > Aquatic > Freshwater > Lake > Sediment | place: USA: Wyoming | collected 2017-08-01
CACGCGTCAACGCCTCCCGCTCTTGGATCTCACGACGCGCGACTCCGCGGATCGTGGCATTTGGGCCCGATGGCCGCAGCAGCCTGGACGAGGGTTCTGCCTCGCTCAGGTGCCGGTCGGCCCCGCGTAGATTAGGCTGAAGCTGCCCGTTCCGGCGTCGAACCAGGATGCGTAGTCGTAGACCTTCTCGCCTTCCGGGTTCATAACCGGGTTGAATGCCCAAGCGGCGCGGTTCCCCATGGCCGGGTCGTCGCTCCTGACGAAGATGGCCGAGAAGTCGCGGCAATCGCCGTTCCACTCCACGGTGTAGTCGCACAGGTAGCCTGAGACTCCGGCGACGAGACCGCCGGCGTCGGCGTCGTGGCCGAAGAAGCCGGCAATCAACTGGGCGTGCGACTCGCGAACCGGGTACCACTTCAAGTCCATGAAGGGGAAAGCCGCCGCGTTGTCCGGGTACCCCCACCCCGGAGTCCAGTACACGTCGAGGGTGCCCGGCACCATCTGCGTGCTGGTCGGCTCCTTGAAGTTCACGACGACGCGGGCGACCACCTCGCCGCCGTAGAGCATGTCGAAGTTCCCTGCGAAGCGGTTCACCCGCGCCGTGGGTCCGGCCGCGAGGCTGACGGACGCGAGCGAGGCAACGAGCACGATGGCCGCAATCAGCGCCAGGACTCGGCGCATACCGAACCTCCTGGGACGCTCGTGCGGGTGGGTCTCGCCAGTGGCTCCGCGCGGTCCCGGCGGCCGGGATGTGGACCGTGCGTCAATGCCTCCCGCTGCGCTGGAGCATGTATCCGTCGCGCGAGACCGCAAGGGTCATCCGGCCCGCCGCAACGATGGCGGTGCACGCGGGCACCGCCGCGCCCGAACGGCCCTAGTTCCGGCGGCCCTTCCCGGCGCGGCCCTTGGGCCGGCGCTCGCGGATCTGCTCCCGGAAGACCAGGCGGATGGGCGTGCCGTCGAAGCCGTACGCCTCCCGGATCCGGTTCTCGAGGTAGCGGCGGTACGAGAAGTGGATCGATTCGGGGTCCGTGGCGAACAGCACGAACGTCGGCGGCGCGACGCCGGCCTGGGTGGCGTACCGGATCTTGGCGCGCTTGCCCTTGACGATGGCAGGCGGGTTGCGCTCCACGGACGTGGCGACAAGGCGGTTGAGCTCGCCGGTGCCGATGCGCTTGCGGCGCTCGCCCCAGACGTCAACGGCCAGCTCGAGGACCTTCTGCACTCGTTGCCCGGTCAGCGCGCTGATGGAGACGACGGGCGCGTAGTCGATGAAGGCGAGCTCCCGGCGGAGCGTGACGACGAACTCGTCCCAGGTCTTGTGGGTCTTGTCCTCGACGATGTCCCACTTGTTGACCGCGATGACGAGTCCCCTCCCCTCCTCGATCACGTAGCCGGCCACGTGGGCATCCTGGGCGGTCAGCCCGTCGGCGGCATCGAGCACGAGGACCGCGACGTCGGCGCGCGAGATGGCCTTGAGCGCGCGCATGGTCGAGTACTTCTCGGCCGCCGGGCCGTTGGCCACCCGGCCGCGCTTCTTGATGCCGGCGGTGTCGATCAGGACGACCTCGCTGCGGCCCCAGGGGATGGTGGTGTCGATGGCGTCGCGGGTGGTGCCCGGCACGCTCGACACGATCATCCGGTTGTCGCCCAGCAGCGAGTTGAGCAGGCTGGACTTGCCCACGTTGGGCCGGCCGACGAAGGCGATCGCCGGCGGCTCGTCGTTCTCGGCAGCCATGGCGGCGTCCCAGCGCGCGGACACGTCCGACACCGAACCGCGCTGTTCGCCCGGGACGTTGTCGGTGGCTTCGGCGTCCTCGTCGGCACCGTCATCGGCGTCGTCGTCATCATCGGGGGCGTTCAACGGATCACCGACCACGTACGGGGATGGCGTCGCCCGGGCCATCTCCTTCGCCCAGGCCTCGGCCTCCGCCTCGTGGGCCTTGCGCGCGATCTCCCGCTCGGTCTCGGGGGGCATCGCCCACACCACCGCGTCCAGCAGGTCCGCGACGCCACGCCCGTGGTTCGCAGAGATCGCGAAGGTGTCCTCCCAGCCGAAGCTGTAGAACTCGGTCGCGTCAAGCTCCCGGCGCTGGTTGTCGGCCTTGTTGGCGGCGACGAGCACGGGCTTCGTGGTCTTGCGCAGCAGCTCGGCGGCATCCTGGTCCGCGGGGGTGGGTCCCGTGATCGCGTCCACGAGGAACACGATCACGTCCGCCTCGTTGATGGCCAGCCGCGCCTGGATCTGGACCTGCTCCTCGATCGCGTCCCCGGGGGCGATCTCCAGCCCGCCGGTGTCCACGACCACGAAGCGGCGGCCGTTCCACTCGGCATCGCCGTAGAGACGATCACGCGTGGTCCGTGCCCGGTCTTCCACGATGGCCGCACGGGCGTCGCCCACGACCCGGTTGAACAGGGTGCTCTTGCCGACGTTTGGCCGCCCGACGAAGGCGACGACGGGCAGGCCTGCGCTGCGTGCGACCACGATCAGGCCGCGCCCATCGTGACGACGGCGGCAGTCGCGGGCGGCGCAAGCACCGGGAGCGACGTCGTGCGTCCGGCGGGCGTCGCCGCGGCAGCAAGTGCGGCACGCGCAAGCTCCGACGCGCGGGCCCGCTGCTCCTGGCCGCCTGCGAGCAGGAAGATGTGCTCGGCCACGTCCCGCAGGTCCTCGACGGGCGTGGAGGTGCCGCCGGTCACGCCGACCACCTTGACGCCATCGAAGCGGGCCGGGTCCACGAGGTCATCGGCGTTCTCGATCTGCACGGCAGGCGTGCCGGCGATATGACACAGGCGGGTGAGCTCCTTGGTGTTCGCGGAATGGCGACCGCCGACGATCACCATGAGATCCACGTCACGCGCGGTCTCCACGGTGTCCTCCTGACGGCGGATGGTGACCGGGCAGACGGTGTTGACGATCTTGAGCTCGTGCGCGCGATTGACCATGAACGCCGCAAGCCGCTCGAACTTCCAGGGCGGCTGCGTGGACTGGGTGATGAGGGCCATCCGCTTGCGGCGCGGGATGCTGTCCCAGTCCTCCTCCTCATCCACGACGATGGCGTCAGGCGCGAACCCCAGCAGACCCACGACCTCGGGGTGCTTGGGGGTGCCGAGCAGGACGATGGTGTAGCCCTCGTCAACGAGCTGCTGGAGCTGGCGCTGCTCCTGGATCACCCAGCTGCAGGTACCGTCGATGATCTCCAAGTCACGGGCCTCGGCCCGGGAGAACACCTCGGGCCGGACGCCGTGCGCCCGGATCACCACTGCGGCGCCGCGGTCCACGTCGTCGAGGGTGTCCACGCTGCGTACGCCCGCGGCCTGGAGGTCCCTGATGACGCCCTCGTTGTGGACGACCTGGCCCAGGGTATGGGTCAGCCGGCCATCCGCGGCCGATACCTTCGCCTTGTCGATGGCCTCGCGCACGCCATAGCAGAACCCCGTGCGGTTCGCGATCCTGACTTCCTCGACACTGCCCATAGCCGAGCGATGTTCGCACAGACCGGGTGATCACGCCGCCGGGCGGACGACCCGATCAGGGCTCGCGGACCACCCGATCAAGGCTCGCGAGAGGCTTCGGGGCGCACGGCGGCGGCGTAGACACCGCGGTGGCGAGGGTCGAGGAGCTCCGCGATCCGGCCCATGACGGCGACCGTGACGGCCGTCTTCGCCGTCCGCCGGTCTGTCCCGGCCGGCACGACATCGGCGACCCGGAACGGCGTGCCGATGCGCACTGTCACGGTCCGGCGCGGGAACGGCGACGGCAGCTTGCGGCCCTTCCGCCACACCGCGTCGGTGTTGTTGACGCCGACCGGGACGATCTGCGCATCCGTGCGCATGGCGAGCATGGCAAGGCCGTCCTTGGCCTCCTGCAGCTCGCCGGTCGGACTGCGGGTCCCCTCCGGGAAGACGAGCAGGACGTACCCCGATTCGAGGATCCTTGTGGCAAGCCGGAACGCCTCGACGTCCGCGGCCCCGCGGTCCACCGGGTGAACCCCGCCCCGTGCGGCGATCCCGCCGAAGACCGGCCAGTCGAACAGTTCCTTCTTGCCCAGCCAGTGGATCCGCCGGCGCCCGATCGCATCGTTGATCCAGGCGCCCGACACGAACGGGTCCGCATTCGAGATGTGGTTCACGGCGAGGATCACGGCACCCGACCGCGGGACCCGCTCCAGACCTTCGACGCGGACACGAGCCATGCAGCGTGCGAAGGTGCGGGCGGTCAGGGCGACCACGCGGGTCAGGAGCGTCCGGTCGTTGTCCATCCGCATCGCGATTTCCAGTGTCCGATTGCGCTTAATCGGCTTGGACTCCGGCTCGAGCTGGGGCTCCGGCTTCGCCGCGGTCGGTGGCGCGGTCGGTGCTGTCGCCGCCATCGGCGTCGGAGGCGTCACGGGCATGGCGCGGCGCGTCTCGGCCTCGCGGATGGCAGCGGCCACGAGCCCCACCGTCTGCTCGAACGTGTTGCCGTCGCTGACCACGTGTAGGGCATCGGCGGCCGCAATCAAGGGCGCCACCGCCCGCCCGCGGTCCTGGGCGTCGCGCGCACGCAGCTGCTCGCGGACGAGCTCGGCCTCCTCGCCACCGGGGTCCAGGCCACGCTCCGCGATCCGGCGCGCCGCCCGCTCCTCCACCGAGGCGTCGAGGAACAGCTTGAGATCGGCGTCCGGCAGCACGACGGTCCCGATGTCCCGCCCGGCCAGGACGATCCCGCCGTCAGCCGCGATCGCCCGCTGGCGCTCGAGCAGCGCCGCCCGGAGCTCGGGGACACGCGAGACGGCCGACACAGCCGCGTCCACCGCGTCGGTCCGCAGGTCGTCGGTGGCATCGATGCCGTCGAACAGGACGCGCGAGAGCCGTCCCGAGCCGTCATCACCCAGGCGCACACGCCCGGCGAGGGCCACGAGTCCGATGGCGTCGGCGGTGGCCACCTCCTCGCGGAGGGCGAGCGCGGTCACCGCACGGTAGATGATCCCCGTATCCACGAACCGGAGCCCAAGGCTGGCGGCCGCGGCGGCCCCCACGGAGCTCTTGCCGCTCGAGGCGGGTCCGTCGAGCGCGACGACGATCCGAGACGCGGTCGATGTCGGGAGTGCGGCGGGGGTCGGGGCTGCGTGGTCGGCCATCACCGGGAGGATAGCCCTAGCGCGGACCCGGCCCGCCCAGCCGGCGCACCTCGGCCGGCAGGAGCGCGCGGACGTCGCCGGCAGCCATCGTCTCCAGGCGCACGGTCCCGATCCGGACCCGCACGAGCCGCCTGGCGGGTGCCCCAACCTCACCGAACATCCGGCGGAGCTGCCGCTTCCATCCCTGGTGGATGGTGACCCGCACCCACGTCAGCCGGGGGTCGGGTTCCGGGTCCAGGATGTCGGCCAGCCGCCGGTCCTCCGTGTGCGTCTGGCCCCGCAGCCCGGTCACCGTCGCCGTGCCCTCGGCCAGCTCGACACCGGTCTCGAGCGCCTGCGCCTGCTCGCGGGTCAGCGGCCACGCCAGCGCCACCGCGTACTCGCGCTCGACCCCGAAACGAGGGTGCAGCACGCGCTCGGCCCAGTCGCCGTCGTTGGTCAGCAGGATGAGTCCCTCGGAGTCCTGGTCCAGCCGCCCGACCGGGTACAACCGCGCGCCGCGCGAGAGGTCGGGCGGCACGAGCTCCACGACGGTGCGCTCCGCGTGCCGGTCCCGGACGGTCGATGTCACGCCGGCGGGCTTGTGGAGCGCGAGGTAGACGGGTGCCCCGGCCGGCGCTGCGATGGGGCGTCCATCCACCTCCACGCGCTGGAGGGCGGGGTCCACGCGCTCGCCGAGGGCCGCCGTCCGGCCGTCCACGGTAACGCGGCCTGCGGCCACCAGCTCGTCGGCTCCCCGTCGCGAAGCGACGCCGGCGGCGGCGAGGACCTTGGAGATGCGCTCAGGAGGAACGGGATCAGGCGGCACGGAATCAGGCGGCATCGGGATCAGACGGCATCCGCTCAGGCGCCCGGCTCGAGGTCGGCTGCTGCGTCCGGGTCACCTGGTGCCGCGGCGTCCCGGCTGCCATCGCCGGCTGCGGCCGGGTCTGGGCCGTCCACGAGGCGCGACGCGATGTCCAGGTCCAGCGGCGGCAGGTCGTCGAGCGTCGTGATCCCGAAGCGCTCGAGGAACTCGAAGCCGGTCCCGTAGAGGATCGGGCGGCCCGGCGCCTCCGAGCGGCCCAGCTCCACGACGAGGCGCCGGTGGAGGAGCGTCCGGACGGTGTAGTCCGAGTCCACGCCGCGGATGCGCTCGATGGCGGCCTTGGTCGCCGGCTGGCGGTAGGCGATGATCGCCAGCGTCTCGAGGGCGGCAGGCGACAGGCGCACAGCGTCGGCGCCGACGTAGCGGGCGATGAGCGCTCCGGCGTCGGGCGCCGTGGCCAGCTCCACGCGGTCCCCCGACAGCACGAGGCGAACACCTCTCCCGGCGAGGGCGACCTCGAGGTCACCGAGGCGCTCGTCCACGGTCGCCCGGTCCACGCCCGCGAGGACGCCGATCTCGCGGCGGGACAGGGGGCGTTCCGCGATGAACAGCAGGGCCTCGAGCCCGCTCTCCGTCAGCTCGCCGGCAACGGGCGCGTCCTCGGCGGGCGCAGGATCGACGGCCGCGTCGGTGCCTTCGGCCGCCGCGTCGGCGCCTTCGGCCGCCGCGTCGGCGCCTTCGGCCGCCACGTCGTCCATCTCAGGCGCGGCCACGTCGGCGTCATCGGTCATCCAAACGTCTCCAGCGACTCGTCCAGGGGTGTCTCCTCGTCGAACGTCTCCGCCACGCCGGCGGCAGCCCGTTCGGCAGCCGTGGTGCGCCGGGCAATGATCGGTCCCCACGGCTCCGCCTGCTCGACGACGATCTCACGCCGCTTCATCAGCTCCAGCATGGCCAGGAACGTGACCGCAACCACCACGCGGTCGTGCACGCCGCGGAGCAGCTCCTGGAGGACGATGACCGGTGCACCGGCGAGGGCCCGACGGATCAGCGATGCCCGCTCGGTCAGCGTGATCGATCGCGCAATGGTCTCCGGCGGTCGCGGCGGCGGTGGGGCGACGCGGGCAAGGCCGTCGAGCGCGGCCACGAGCAGCGCAGGATCAAGCGGCTCCGTGGCCGGGGCGATCGCACCGGCCACGCCCGATGCGCGCGCCGCCGTCGCCTCGCGGTGGTAGAGGCCGCGGCGCGCCTGTCCCTCCTCCAGCAGCCGTGTCCCGGCGTCCCGGAAGGCCCGATACAGGATCAGCCGCGCGCGGAGCTCCGCCTCGGGGTCCGGGCCCTCGTCCGCGAGCGGCACCGCGCCCTCGACGGCACGACGGGGCAGCATCGCCCGGGACTTGATCAGGATCAGCTGGCTCGCGACCGCAACGAACGTGGAGACGTTGCCCATGCGGTCGCCGTCGAGCGACGCGAGCGCGTCGAGATACGCGTCCGCGAGCGCGCCGAGCGGGACCGTCAGGACGTCGAGCTGGCGCGCTTCGATGAGCGCCAGCAGGAGCTGGAGCGGACCGTCGAAGGCCGGCAGCGTGACGCGTGTCGCGGTCTCCGGCCGCCGGCCCTCGCCGAAGGCCACCGTGGGCGGCGTCACGGGTGCCAGCGGGACCATGTCAACAGGCCTCGTCGGCGGCGTGGAACAGCGCCCCGAACCGGGGATCACGCGGCTCGGCCTGGTACCGGACGAGGTCCACGGCCCGGGGCGGGAGCCCGACGGCGGCAACGGCATCCGCCGAGGCCTCGGCATGGAGGCGCAAGCGTTCGAGGGCCGGTCCCCACCCGGGAACGAGGGCGGCGGGCGCCGTGACCCACGAACCGAAGGCCTCGCCCAGCGACCACGCGATCCGCGGCCCGGCGCCGGTGTCGCCCTTGGCGCAGTCGTGGAGCAGTCCGGCCGCCAGCACATCGCGATCGGTCACGCCGGCCCGTCGGAGGTAGGCGACCACGTCGAGGCCGTGGCGCCGGTCGGCGACGTGCATGGCATCGAACAGGGCAAGCTCGGCGGGCGTCGTCCAGGCGGCCAGCGACCGGCGCTCCTCGGGCCTCACGCGGGCCGAGACGTGCGTCCGGAGCTGGCGCGCCTTACGCGCCCACCAACTTCTCTGCGACACCGTAGATGACACCGGTCAGCACCTGACCGCCGAGGATGACGAGACCCAGGACGATGAACATGCCGTACTGCGAGAGGAACGGCCGGATCTGCCACGCCTGCTTCGGCGGCAGGAAGCGGAACAGGAGCGTGGAGCCATCGAGCGGCGGCACCGGGATCAGGTTGAAGATCGCCAGCGCTACGTTGAACACGACGAAGTTCCAGAGAACGTCCCATACGACGTTCGGCGGCTGGGCCCCGATCGCCATCAGGAACCGGATCACGAACGCGCCGAGGATCGCCATCACCATGTTCGAGGCGGGTCCGGCCAGAGCGACGAGAACCTCGTCGTTCCTGCGGTTCTTGAGGTTGATCGTGTTCACGGGCGTGGGCTTCGCCCAGCCGAACAGGAAGCCGCCCAGCATCACGGTGACGACCATCATCAGCCCGCCGACCGGGTCGAAGTGGACGATCGGGTTGAGCGTCATGCGGCCCATCAGCTTGGCCGTCGCGTCGCCCCGCATGTAGGCGACGGCCGCGTGCGCGAACTCGTGCACGGGGAACGCGATCCCGAGGAAGATGCCGAGCATCACCAGGCTGAGCAGGATGTCGTTCACGCGGGCCTCGTGGCGGGTCTGGGTCGCCCGTATCCTACCCGGCCCGCCGCCTACAGCCGGGCGAGCAGCTGGGTCTTCTTGGCCAGGAACTCCTCCGGCGTGATCGCGCCACGATCACGAAGCTCCGCCAGGCGCCGGATGGTGGCGCTCACCTCGTCGATCGACATCGGCCCGGGTTCTGGTGTGTCGCCCCGGACGTACGGCGGCACCGCGCGGCTGCGCTCGATCTCGAGCTCGTGCCGGGCCTCCAGCATCGCCTTCTTGAAGGTCTTCGCGTCGGGCAGCATGCGCAGGCGCTCGATCCCGGACCCGGACGCGCTCAGGACCTCGAGATTCCCGAAGCCGAAGATCCGGCCGAAGAATGACTCCGTGAGGATCGCGTCGCTGATCTTCACGAGCGAGGTGTCCGTCGCCCTTCGATTGACGACCCCCTCAGTGTGGATGACGCGGCGGCTCGTGATCGCGAACTCCTCGGTCAGGTGGCGCGCGACCCCCCATGCGAACCAGGCGATCCCGAGCACGAACAGGCCGAGCGTGAGCCAGCCGAGGAACTCGTAGAGGATCCCCGTCCCACCGGAGGCCATCTCCAGGCCAAGGCCGATGATGCCCAGCGCCAGGGCGAGCATGGCCGCGCGGGCCCGCCAGACGAGCATGAACCAGTGCCGTCGCGCCCGCAGCACCATGCGCTCGCCAGGGGCAAGCAGCGTGTCCGTGTACGGCATCCTCGATGACCTCGTTCAGGCCCGGGGGTGGGCGCGCGCGTACACCTCCCGGAGACGCTCCCCGCTGACGTGGGTGTACAGCTGCGTCGTGGAGATGCTGGCATGCCCCAGCAGCTCCTGGACGACCCGCAGGTCGGCACCACCCTCGAGGAGGTGGGTAGCGAACGAATGGCGCAGGGTGTGTGGCGACACCCGATCCCCCAGCCCGGCCTTCTCCGCCGCGCCCTTGACGGCGGTCCACGCGGCCTGGCGACCCAGCCGGTGGCCGCGCGCGCTCACGAACAGCGGCGTGCCGGCGCCCGTGCCCGCGCCGACCGTGGCCAGCCATGCTGGCCTGGGCCAGCTCAGATAGCGGCCCAGCCAGGCGAGCGCCACGTCGCCGACCGGGACCACGCGCTCACGGTCGCCCTTGCCGATCACGCGGACCAGCCCGCCATCCTCGAGGAGGTCCTCGCGGTCGAGCCCCACGGCCTCCGACACGCGCAGGCCGGCCGCGTACAGCAGCTCCAGCAAGGCCCGGTTCCGGAGCGAGACCCCCTCGGCATCGGTCGGTCCCCGGCGCCGTCCCCTGCTCCTGGCCGGGACCTCGCCACCGGACGCTTCGAGCAGGCGCTCCACCTCCTCGACCGTCAGCGTCTCGGGAAGCAGGCGGGGCTGCCGCGGCAGGTCAAGGTGCGCGGCCACGTCGGACCCGATGAGCCCGTCCCCGAACGCGAAGCGGTAGAAACCCCGGATCGCGGCGGCCCGCCGGCGCAGGCTGGTCGGTGCGAGCCCAGGGTCCTGGGGGCGGCCCCGCCTTGCCCGCGCCGCAAGGTACCGCTGGGCAACTTCCGGACCGGACGCCCAATCGCGGGCGGCGCCGCGGCTCATCGCAAAGTCCGTGAGATCCGACCGGTACGCAAGCAGCGTCGCGTCCGATACCCCGCGCTCCACGCGCAGGTGCGCGAGGTACTCCTCGATGGCGCCGTCGAGATCCGGCGTCATGCCCGGGATCCCGCAGGGCCTGGATGCATTCGCCGGCGCCGGCGGATCAGGCGGGCACGCGGGCGCCGCGCCCGGTGCGCCATGCCTCCGCGCGGTCCAGCAGGTCTCGCGCGGAACGCCTCGACGCCTCGCCGCCGTCCGGTCCCCCCAGCATCTGGGCGAGCTCGGTCTCGCGACCGGCATCATCGAGCCGTGCGATCTCGGTCACGGTCCGGCCGTCCCGTTCCCGTTTCGCGATCCGGTAGTGCGCGTCCGCGTGGGCGGCGATCTGCGGCAGGTGCGTGACGCACAGGACCTGGTGGCCGCGGGCCAGCGCCCACAGGCTCCGGCCGACCGGGTCCGCGCTCCGTCCCCCGATGCCGGTGTCGATCTCGTCGAAGACCAGCACGGGCGTCTCGTCCACCTCCGCCAAGACCTGCTTGACGGCCAGGGCGACCCTTGACAGCTCGCCACCGGACGCGATCCTCGCCAGCGGGCGCGCCGGCTCGCCGGGGTTCGGCCGGAACGTGAACACGACCGTGTCGATGCCGCTGGCATCGAACACGACGGCGTCGCCGTCGACCTCCACCGCGGGGTCGTCGCGCGCCGCCGGCCGCCGGCCGAGCGCGACTCGGAAGGCATCGGCGGGAAAGCCAAGCTCCACGAGGATCACCGACACCGCGCCACCCAGCACCGCCGCGGTCGCCGCCCGCAGCAGCGAGAGTGACGCGGTGGCGTCCGCCACCGCCAGCAGGAGCCGCGCATCCTCATCACTGCGTCGCATGCGCTCGTCCTCGAGGCCGCGCAGCCGCTCCGCCTCCCGGGTTGCCCGCTCCCCATGCGCCAGCACGGCCTCCTCGTCGTCGCCGTAACGCCGGATCAGCCGGTGGATGTCGCCCAGCCGTTCCTCCAGGCGCTCGATCGCGGCCGGGTCGTGGTCCGCCGTGTCCGCCAGCGCCCGGACCTCGGCCGCGACATCCTCGACCTCGGCCTCGAGCCCGGCGAGCCGGTCCGCCAGCGGCCCCCAGCGGTCGTCGAGCCGGGCGAGGCCCCGCAGCTCGCGTTCGGCCTGCGCCACGCGTTCCCGCGCACCGCGTCCTTCGCCGAGCAGTGTGTCGCGAGCCGTCGCCGCACCCGAGACGATCGTCTCGCCGTGCTGCGCCGCCGCCAGCTGCTGCGTGATCTCGGCCGCCTCGCCCGCCCGGATCCCGACCGCGCCGATCTCCGCTGCCTCGTGCTCCAGGATCTCGAGGCGGCGCACCAGCTCGCGCGGGTCCATCTCCAGCTCGCCCAGCGCCGCCCTGTTGGCGCGCCACGCGTCCACGGCCGCCGCGGCGCGCGCGCGCGTTTCGCCGTGACCACCGAACGCGTCGAGCAGGTCCCGCTGCCAGTCCTCGTCGAGGAGGCGCTGCTGGTCGTGCTGGCCGTGGATCTCGACCAGGTCCGAGGTGGCCAGGGCGAGCCGCCCGGCTGTGACCGTCTCGTCGTCCAGGCGGGCAGTGGAGCGACCACCGGCGCTGACCTCGCGTGCGGCGATCAGGGGCTCCGGGAACCGGTCGAACAGCGCCTCCACGCGCGCGCTCTCCGCCCCGTGGCGGACCAGCGTCGTGTCGGCGCGCGCGCCCGTCGCAAGCCCCAGCGCGTCGATCAGCAGGCTCTTGCCGGCCCCGGTCTCACCGGTGAGCACGTTGAAGCCTGCCGCCAGCGGCAGGCGCAGGCGGTCGATCAGCGCGAGGTCGCTGACCGCCAGCTCGAGGAGCCGGCCAGGGCGCTGAACGCCGGCGTCGCGGTGCATCGTCAGGACGGCAGCAGCTCGACCTTGGTCCGGAGCAGGTCCCAGAACGGGAGCGCCCCGTGAGGCTCCACGAACCGGATCGGCCGCTCCAGGGCCCGGACCTCCACGACGTCACCGACCGCGATCCGGTGGTCCTCGCGACCATCGACCGATACGAGGGCCTCGTGTGCCTCAATCACCCTGCAACGCACCACCTGGCGCGGTGAGACGACGATCGACCGCAGCGCGGAGAGGTAGCCCGCGATCGGCGTGACGACCAGGTTGCGGCTCTGCGGGTCGAGGATCGGACCGCCGGCAGAGAACGAGTACCCGGTGGACCCGGTCGGGCTGGCGACCACGAGGCCGTCGGCGACGAACGTCGCCAGGTGCGACTCGTCGATGGTGACGTCGAGGTGCACGACGCGGGCGAGCGAGCCGCGCGCGATCACAATGTCGTTGAGCGCGGTGAACTGCGTGTCCGAGGGCCGGCCGGCGGGCAGGATCGAGCCGGTCAGGCCCATCCGCTCCCGGACGGTGAACGCGCCGCTCACCAGCTGCCCCAGCACGCGTTCGAGCTCGTTGGCCTCCGCCTTGGACAGGAACCCGACCTTGCCAAGGTTCACCCCGAGCAGGGGCACGTCCGCCTCGTACGCCCCCTGGACCGCCCGCAGGAACGTGCCGTCGCCGCCGAGGACCACGAGGACGTCGGTGGTCGCCATGTCCGCGGCCATCTGCGTCGTCTCGCCGGCAGGGGCCGCCCAGTGCTCGATGCCGCGGACGTGGCACCAGCCCGCGGCCCGCTCGCGAAGCTCGAGGGCCGTCTCGTTGGTGGGGTTGTATGCGAAGCCGATCCGCCCGACCGTCACGTGCCCTCCCTCCATGCCGCCTCGACGGCCTCGGTGATGCGGTCGTCGAGCTCCGCGCACGATGGGCCGGCGCCGAGCCAGGCGAGGAACTCCCGGTTTCCCTCCGGGCCGAGGATGGGCGAGGCGATGACGCTCCGGGTGCCGAGCCCGAGATCCCTGGCACGCGCCGCTGTCTCGTGCAGCACCCGCAGGTGCACCTCCCGGTCACGCACGACGCCGCCCTTCGCATCGGCGCGGCCTGCCTCGAACTGCGGCTTGACGAGCGCGACGATGGGGCCGCGCCCGTCACGGAGCACGGACCGCACCGGACCGAGGACGAGACCGAGCGAGATGAACGAGACGTCGATCACGGCGAGGTCCACCGGCTCGGGCAGAGTTCCGGGAGTGAGCGTGCGCGCGTTGACCCGCTCCATGGAGACCACGCGCTCGTCCCGGCGGAGCTTCTCCGCCAGCTGCCCGTACCCCACGTCAATCGCGTAGACGCGCGCCGCACCCCTGGCCAGCAGCACGTCCGTGAACCCCCCGGTCGATGCCCCGACGTCCACCGCCACGAGGCCGGCAGGGTCGATCTCGAACGCGTCGAGGGCAGCGAGCAGCTTGCGGGCACCCCGGCTGACCCACGTCCGATCCCCGGCCACGGCCACCGCGACGTCGCGCAGGACCAGGTCGCCGGCCTTGAGGTCGAGCCGGGCGCCGTCGCCGTCGCCGACGCGCACGCGGCCGGCCAGCACGAGCGCCTGCGCACGCGAGCGTGTCTCGGCGAGCCCGCGGTCAACGAGGAGCTGGTCGAGGCGCATCCGGCGGGCAACAGCTGTCGGCATGCCCCTATCGTGGCACAGGCCGTGCATCCTGCACGTAACCGGGCGTCGCGGGTTGTGCCAGTCGGCCGGCTGGACCGCCGGAGATCAGGCCGGAGCGGTCCGCTCCCCGCTCGGGATGGCGCCGACCTGCTCCAGCGCTATTCGCACCTGCGCCGTCAGGCCCGGGACGTCCAGCCCGATGAGCCGGCGGAGGTCCGTCACGGAGCCGTGATCCACGAACCGGTCGCCCGGGATGCCGAGGATCCGGACCGGGATGTCGCGGTACGCCGGGTCCGTCAGCCGAGCCTCCTCGAAGGCCTCGAGGACGCCGGAGCCAAACCCACCGGTCACCACGCTCTCCTCGAACGTGACGACCAGCCGCTTGCCGCGGGCCTGGTCGAGGATCAGCTGGCCGTCCAGCGGCTTCGCGAACCTGGCGTTGACCACGCCCACCGACCAGCCGTCTTCGGCCAGGATGTCGGCCACCTCGACCGCTCGCGCCGTGATCGGGCCGAAGCCCACGAACAGCACGTCCGAGCCCTCACGGAGCACTTCGCCCCTGCCGACGGGCAGCACCTCCGAGGTGCGCTCCTCGACCCCGAACCCTGCGTCCCGCGGATAGTGCAGCGCGAACGGGTGGTCCTGCGCGAGCGCCGTCCGGAGCAGCGAGCGCAGCTCCTGCTCGTCGCGCGGGCTCGCGATCACGAGGTTGGGGAGCATCCGCTGGGCCGGGATCGTGAACATGCCCTGGTGGCTCGTGCCGTCCTCGCCGACGAGGCCCGCCCGGTCCACCGCCAGCACGACCGGCGCGTCGTTCTGGCACACGTCGTGGACGGTCTGGTCGAACGCACGCTGGAGGAAGGTCGAGTACAGGGCGACGACCGGGCGCATCCCGCCGAGGGCGAGACCGGTCGCGAGGGTGACGGCGTGCTGCTCGGCGATGCCAACATCGATGAAGCGGTCCGGGTACACCGCCTGGAGCTTGGACATGCCGGTCCCGGTGGGCATGCCCGCGGTGATGCCGACGATCCGGCGGTCCTCCGCGGCGAGCGCCACGAGCTCCTGGGCGAAGAACGCCGTGTAGTTGGGGGTCTTGCGGTTGTTCTGGGAGTCAACCGCCTGCCGCGCTGCCGGGGACGACGCTTCGCCCTCGGATCCGTGGGCGTGCGTCCGGCGGTCCGCGAGGACCGATGCCGACGGCGGAGCACCGTCATCGGCCTCCCGGGACGGCGTGAGCGACGAGCCGCCCGCGGCGGACGAGGCCATCGCATCCCCGTTGGCGGTTGGTGCAGGACCGCCGAGCCGACCGTGTTCGTCAGCCGCCGGCACCGCCGGCATCGGAGGCAGCGCAGCCCCGTGGAAGGAGATCTGGTCGGTCTCCGCCGGCTTGTACCCCTTGCCCTTCTGGGTGCGCACGTGGACGATGACGGGACCGTTGAGCGCGAGCGCGCGGCGGAACGTCTCCTCGAGGATGTGCCGGTCGTGGCCGGGCATGACCCCGACATAGGTGATGCCGAGGTCCTCGAACAGCTGTCCCGGCTGGGCGAAGGAGACGACAGACTGGCGCAGGCGTCGCGACATCTCGACCAGCCGCGGCCCGACCACCGGGATGTGCTCGGTCGCGGTGTCGTAGGCGCCCTTGCCCTGCTGCCAGGCGGCCGAGAGCTTGATCTCCGAGAGGTACTGCGAGAGCGCGCCGACCGACGGGCTGATCGACATCTCGTTGTCGTTGAGCACGATGAGCAGCTGCGTCTGCCGGTGGCCGATGTCGTTGAGCGCCTCGAGCGACAGGCCCGAGAGGAGCGCCGCGTCGCCGACCACGACCGCGATCCGCTCCATGGTGTGCCGCAGGTCGCGCGCCGTTGCGAGACCCTGGGCGATCGACAGGCCGGTGCCCGCGTGCCCGCCGTCCATGACGTCGTGCGCCGATTCGCTCCGGCGCGGGAAACCGCCGATGCCGTCGATCTGGCGCAGCGTGTGGAACCGGTCGAGCCGCCCGGTCAGCAGCTTGTGGGCGTAGGCCTGATGGCCGGTGTCCCAGACGATGTGATCCCGTGGCGACTCGAGGATCCGGTGCAGCGCCAGCGTGACCTCGACCACGCCCAGCGATGATCCCAGGTGGCCACCCGTGGCCGCCACCGTGCGGATGATCGTCTCCCGGAGCTCTGCCGCAAGCTGCACGAGCTCGGGCTCGGTGAGGCCGCGCAGGTCCGCGGGGTCCTGGAGGCGGTCGAGGATAGGCACGGGCCGGATCGTAGCAGGATGCCTCCTCGGGCGGTGCCGGAGACCCTGCTCCCCTACTCCGCCAGTGCCTCGTCCGGGCGGACGTCGGCCGCCGCGAGGGCGCCGCCGGGACGTGCCATCAACTGCTGGACGCGGAGCTCCGCCTCGGCCAGGAGCTGCTCGCAACGACGCTGCAGGGCAACGGCACGCTCGTACAAGGAGATCGTGGTCTCGAGGGTCTCGCCGCCCGCTTCCAGCCTGCCCACGACGCGCTGGAGCTCGGCGAACGCCTCGTCGTAGGCGAGGTCGCCGGCATGACGGGTTGCGACGGGCTCCGAGGCCTCGGTCACGACAGCTGCTCCTCCTCGTGGTCTTCGGGCTCCGCGGCCGGCGGCACCTCGGTCTCTGCGTCCATCGTTGCATCCGGGTCGGGCGCGATGATCCGGTCGATCCGGCGGGCCACGATCATACCCAGCGCGATGCCCGCTGCGGCCACGAGACCCACGATGGCGACGAAGATGACGAGGTCGCTCATGTCGTGCGCCGGGTGTCCGTATCCGGGCTCGAACCATCCGGAGCCGCGCCCTCGCTCGTCGCCGCCAGGGCCCCGCGGGCGAGGGAGATGCGCAGGGTCGTCCCGGCCGGGGCGCCGGCCGGATCCCGCAGGATGCCGCCGTCCGGCACCGCCCGCACGATCGCGTAGCCACGGTCGAGGGTGGCCATCGGACCCAGCGCCGCCAGCGACGCGCCGGTGGCGGCCACCGCGGACACGCCGGTCGCCAGGCGTGCGGCGACGACCCGACCGCCCAGCGCACCGACCTGCTCGACCCGGCGCGCGTCCGTTCGGAGCCGGTCCGCGACGACGCGCGCCGCGCGATCCAGCAACAGACCCGCCCGCTCCCGCGACGACGCGAGCTGCGCACGCGGCTCCAGGCGCGCCAGCGCGCGTCGCTCCGCCTCCACCTCGCGCCGGGCCGACCCCGCGGCCCTGACGATGGCCGTCTCTGCCCGCTGTCCCAGGCCCCGCACGGCACCCAGCACCTCGAGGCGGTCCGGAACCACCAGCTCGGCCGCCGCCGACGGCGTTGGTGCCCGGACGTCGGCGGCGAAGTCCGCCAGGGTGACGTCCACCTCGTGGCCCACGCCGCAGACCACGGGGACGGTGTGCGCCACGACGGCCCGGACGACGCGTTCGTCGTTGAACGACCACAGGTCCTCGAGCGACCCGCCACCGCGGGCGAGGATGGTGACCGAGGGCGCCCCGGCACCGCGGCCTTCGGCGGTTTCCGTCTCGATCCAGCGCTCGAGCCGTCGGAACGCGCCCTCGATGCTCGTCGCGGCGCCATCGCCCTGGACCTGGCAGGCGACAAGGAGGACGCGAGCCAGCGGCCAGCGGCGGGCGACGACGTTGCAGATGTCGTGCCACACGGCGCCCGTGGGCGACGTGATCACGGCAATCATGGCGGGGCGCGACGGGAGCGGGCGCTTGCGGCCCGCGTCGAACAGGCCTTCCGCGGCGAGCTTCGCCTTGAGCTGCTCGAACCGGACCGCGAGGTTCCCGTAGCCCGACGGCTGGAGCGACTCCACGTAGAGCTGCAGGGCACCTTGGGGCTCGAACAGGTCCATCCTGCCGTGCGCGACAACCTGGAGGCCGGTCTGCGGCTGGAACGGCGACCGGACGCGCTCGTCACGGAACCAGACGCACTGGAGCTGGGCGCGGGCGTCCTTGAGCGTGAAGTAGGCGTGGCCCGCGGTAGACACGGTCACCCGCCCGACCTCGCCCTCGACCCACAGGTCGCGGAGGGAGTCGTCGGAGCGGACGCGGTCGCGGATGGCGCGGCCGACTTCCGACACCGTGCGGACCCGCAGCCCGAAGGTTCCCGGAGGCGCTTGCGTGCCGCGCGGCGGCGGCGCGTCCGGATCGTCGGGAAGCGTGTCCCAGGACGGCAGGAGCCAGTCGGGCGGCTCGGGGGCGCGGCTCATCCCGTCCGCCTGCCGCCCGTCCTCGTCCGCGACTAGAGGCGGGTCTGGTACTCGCCGGTGCGGGTGTCGATCCGGAGGGTGTCGCCCTCGTTCACGAACAGCGGCACCGATACCACGAGGCCGGTCTCGAGCGTCGCGTTCTTGCGCGCGCCCGACGCCGTGTCGCCAGCGAAGCCGGGCTCCGCCTCGGTCACCAGCAGGTCCACGGTGATCGGGAGCTCGACCCCCAGGGTCTCGCCCTGGTAGCTCGTCCGGTCGAGGGTCATGCCCTCCTTGAGGAAGCCGACGACGTCGTCGAGCGTCTCCGCCCGCAGGCTGAACTG
>Ga0315271_10000788_pt1 | contig 18324 bp, 20 predicted proteins | sample C3_top_MG_FD_204664 | JGI IMG/M metagenome (GOLD analysis project Ga0315271, IMG submission 204664) | Sediment microbial communities from Yellowstone Lake, YNP, Wyoming, USA - C3_top | ecosystem: Environmental > Aquatic > Freshwater > Lake > Sediment | place: USA: Wyoming | collected 2017-08-01
CAGGGCCCGCGCGAGGTGATCCGCCGCGAGGCCGCGTCCACGAACCTCGCCCAGCTGCTCGGCGGCGGACGCGCCCATCCGGATCAGGGCCAGCGACTCGTCTACGCGCCCCGCGTACATCAGGCTCCAGCCAAGCACCCCACCGGACAGCGCCGCGTCCTCGCGGGCGCCCACGGAGAGGGCGATCTGGAGCGCCTGGCTGGACACGGTCCGCGCCCGCCGGACGTTCCCCGTGAACAGGAGGAGCGCGGCCAGGTGACCCGTCACGGATGCACGGGCACGGCTGGGAGCCGGGTCGATGAGGCGGGCCGCGGCCTCGGCCTCCACCAGCGCGCCGACCGTGTCGCCGGCCTCCCACAGGCTCCGACGAAGCCACTCCCGCGCCGTCACCGCGCGCGGATCGGCCGTGTCCGGGCCCAGGTCCACGAGGACCTGCCGCTCCAGCTCCACGGCCCGTGGATAGCGACCGGACATCGCGGCGGCGCCGGCCGCAGCCTGGCACAGGTCGATCCGGTCGAACACCGAGAGGTCGTCGGCGGCGGGGACACCGGCCCACAGCGCCAGGGCCCGCTCGAAGTGGTCGTGGGCGGTCTCGAAGGCGAACACGGCGCCGGCCTCGAGGCCGGCCTCCACGTGCGCGGTGAACGCCCGGGCGGACTCGCCGGCCGCGTCCCAGTGGTACGCCAGCTCGCCCTGGTCCACGTTCCGCGCCCGGCCCGAGCTCAACGCGAGGGCGAACGCCTCGTGCAGCCGGGCGCGCTCGCCGGGGAGCAGCTCCGCGGAGACGGCCTCGCGCACGAGGTCGTGGCGGAACGCGTAGCCCTCGCGACCCTCACTGCGGGCGGGCACGAGGATCCCCTGGGCCACCGCGGCCCGGATGCCCGCCCGAACCAGCGGGGCAGCGAGGCCGGTCGCCTCCACCAGCAGCTCATCGTCCACGATGCGGCCTGCCGCGGATGCCAGGCGCAGGACACCATGGGCCTCGTCGGGCAGGTCCGCGAGCCGCGAGGCGACGATGTCGCGCAGTCGTGGTGAGGACGTGGCATCGCGCACGGCGCCACCCTGGGGCGCCGCCATCGTCCAGGCCAGCAGCTCTTCCGCGAACAGCGGGTTGCCACCACTCCGCCGGTGGATCCCGGCCGCGAGCGCCGGGTCGGGGACGTGACCCAGCAGCTCCTCCAGCTGGCCTGCGGTCTCGGCCAGGCCCAGCGGCCCCAGCTCGAGCCGCTCGACGCGCCCGATCCGCTCGAGCCCCCCGACGAATGCCGCGACGCCGTCCGTCGGCGCCCCGCCGCCCCGGGAGCGCGCCGTCATGACCAGCATGATCCGGGCCTCGCGCAGGTTGCGGACCAGGAAGGTGACGAGGTCCAACGAGGCACGATCGGCCCACTGCAGATCCTCAAGGACCACGAGGAGCGGCCCGCGCGAGGCGATCCGCTGCGTCATCCGCAGGAGCGTCTCGAACATCGCGAGGCGCGCCATCTCGGCGGACTGCTCACCGGTGCCGTTAGTGGCGGGCGGGCCGGCAACCTCCGGCCGGACGGGAAGCTGCGTGCCCAACAGGGGGCCCAGGATGGCGGCACCGGGACCCAGGACCGCCGCGCGCTCAGCCTCGGACAGGCCGCGGACGACGTCGCGCAGCATCTCCGCGAAGGGCAGGTACGGGATGGTGGTGCCCAGCCCCAGGCAGGCGCCGGTGAGGGCGCGCGCGCCGTCCGCGGCGGCACCTTCCGCGAATGCCGTCACGAGGCGGGACTTGCCGATGCCGCCTTCGCCGGTCACGAGAACGAGGCCCAGCCGTCCTCCCAGTGCGCCCGCAAAGACGCGCTCCAGCAGGGCCAGCTCGTCCTGCCGCCCCACGATTCCACCCATGCGCGGATCGTGCCGCGCGTGATGGGGGTCATGCAAGGGCATTTCGAGGTGTTCTCGAGTCCCGGGACTGGGCACCTGCCGGATGCCAACCACCCCACCTTAGGCCGACGGTTGCCCCAGAGACCAGCCACTGGGAAGGACCGCTCCGATGCTCGACACCAGCTTCGCCGTCCAGGCTCCGGGACCTGTCCTCCATCTGTCCGCCGATGACGACGCGTTCGTCACGGCCTATCTCGAGTACCGCGAGCCACTGCGCCGCTGGCTCGCGTCCCGGACCCGTGACGCCGACCTCGCCGAGGAGCTCACCCACGAGGCCTATATCCGCCTGATGCGCGAGCTGCGCCAGGGGACGGAGATCGAGAGCACGCGGGCATGGTTGTTCCACGCCGCGTCCAACCTGCTCATCAGCCACGCTCGCCACGCGCAGGTGGTGGGGCGACACGCCTCGACGGGGCCCTTGTTCGATGCGTCCTCGGCGGAGGCAGTCGTCCTGGGCCAGGAGCGGATGGAACATCTCCACCGCGTGCTGGTCCGCCTCTCGACGGACGACCGCGACCTGCTCCTGGCCGCCGGCATGGGCGCCGGTGGGCCGCAGCTGGCCGAGCGTGCGGGGATCAGCCAGGTGGCGCTCCGCGCTCGCTTGTGCCGGGCTCGCCGCCGCCTCCGCGACGAGGTTGTGGCGGACGAGGGATCCTGCCTGGCGGCGATGGCTGGCGCCGTGGCCTGAGCCGCAGCCTGGCCGGGTTCCGCGCGGGAAGGGCCGACACGCCACTCCGCGGACCGGGTGGCGGCAGACCACGGGTCATGCCTCCGCGCGACAGGCGTCGCGGACGCATGAGACATGCAGCGGGCGCCCGCACCGCCAAGTGATGGGCGCCCGCCGTGGGGGTCAGTTGTTGATGATCCCGGAGTAGGTGTCCGTGATGCCCGTGTCGTTGCCCACCCCAACGATCTGGCCGCCGCCGCTGGCGCCGGCATAGGCGCCGGTGCCGTCGGTGATCTGCCAGCCACCAATGGTCCCGCCGTGCGTGTTCACCCAGGCGGCGTTGAGGTGGATCGTGAGCGAACCCGACCCGTCGTCGCAGGTGAACGTCTTCGAGAGGTGGAACTGGTTGTTGTACGAGGCTCCGCCGGTCCGCCAGAAGTCGAAGCTGACTGCCGACCCCGACGGGCAGAACGCACCGCTGGCGGTGAACGTCTCGACACCGGTTGTGAAGTTCCCCTCGAGCGTGATGGTGAGCGGCCGGCCCCCCGCGGCGGTCGCCGGCGAGGCGACGATGGCGAGCGCTGCAGCTGCGCCGACGATGAGCGAGGCGATCCTGGGACGCATGGAGTCCTCCGTTGCCGGCCAAGCGGCCGTTCTGGAGAGTATGGCGTCGCTGGCAACCGAATCGTTGCCGGGAGATTCGTGGGCCGTCGTGGGCCGCGTCGTGCGCCGCGCAGCGGCCGCGGCGGCCGCCCCACCCGCCCTGCACGCCGGCAGCCGCCCAATGGGCGAACCAGCCGGTGGGCGCGCGATATCGCCGTATGGCGGCTGGGGGATCGCACGCTCAAGGGCGAAACGATGGTTCCAAACCGCCATGCGGCTGAAGATCGACACGCACCGGATCGTAGACCCGCCCAACGGCTACCCAGGCCGGGCGAACCTGGGCTCGATGGGCTGGGTGGTCAGCGGACGCCTCCCAGGATCGCTCCCGGACGCGTGGCGATAGCTCCACCGGCGAAGAGCGCGGGCGCGATCGCCACGAAGGTCGCGAGGCGGGGTGCACCGGCGAGGCGGAGGCCCGTCGCCAGCCCGATGGAAGCTGCCGCGAGCAGCCGCAGGGTCGGGTCGGTCAGGGTCTGCAGCCTGGACGTGGCCGCCCCGGCACCGAGGCGGGCGCGTTCGGCAACGTCCGGCAGGCGCCCGGCGACGCGTTCCACGCCGGTCCGGGTGCTCTCCATCAGGTCGGGAACGTGATCCACGGCACCCTCGACGGCATCCCTGATCTGGCCGACCTTCGAGCGGGTCTCATTGGCGATCTCGTCGCCCACGTCGCGGGTGGCATCGATGGTCTCGGTGGGGGCCTCAGCGGTGGTCATCTCGTCTGCTTCTTGGGTTCCTGCGGTTCGCCGGCCTTGCGGATGGCGTCCTGGACGTTCCCCAGGCCGTCCTGGACCTTGCCCTCGATCTTCTGGACCTTGCCTTTCGCCTCGAGCTTCTTGTCACCCGTGAGCTTGCCGACACCCTCATTGACGGTGCCCTTGACGGTGCTGATCGCTCCCTTGACGTGCTGGTCGCTCATCAGGCGGCCCGCCTCGAGCCGCGCCCCTGGACGAGGCGCGCGACGAAGATGACGACGATGGCGCCGAACACGGCGACGACGATGCTGGAGAGGTTGAGGCCGGTGATATCGGCGATGCCGAGCACGGAGCCGCCAATGAACCCGCCGACGACGGCGCCGACGATGCCCAGGATGATCATCATGATGAGGCCTTCGCCTCCGCCCATGATCAGGTTGGCGATGAACCCGGCGATGGCGCCGAGGACGATCCAGGCGATGATTCCCATGGAAGCTGTTCCTTTCGTGTCGCGCCCGCCAGTGACGGGCCGCCAGGGGGCGAAGGTTCACCCGCCCGCAGCGGGGAACGCCATGCGGTCAGACGGTCTCGGTGACCGACCGGCGCGCGAAGATCCCGATGACCCACAGCACGATGAGCTCGAGGATCGTCCAGCCGACGAAGGCGACGATCGCGGTGATATCGAGGACGGAGCCCGAGGCGTGGAGGGAGTCCGTGCGGAGCATCCCCTCGAACGGCGCCACGAACAGCTGGCTGATGGTGATGATGGCGGACACGAGGCCGTTGGCCTCCCGGGCATCGAGCAGCAGCAGGACGATCCGCGCCCCGATGACGATCTGGATGAGCCCGAACACGAGCACCGTGATGCGGCGGGCTATCTCGGCGCCACCGGGACCCGCCCGCGTGACGCGGCGGCTGTCGGTCTGCACCGTCTCCTGGCCCGTGGCCGTGGGCTCCTGGGTGGTGACGATCTTCTGATCCACGTGGTCGATGGCCATGGTGTTCTCCTGTGCCGTTGGCATCCGGAGAAGCGGGGCCTGGTGACCACCGCCGGGCGACTCGCCGGCCACTGCTGTACCGGCAGTAGGCACCACCTGCAGCGTGATGTCATGACGGCCCGTCATGCGATCGGCAATCCGGGCACCTCGCTGACGCTGGACTATCGCGCTGGGCGCTAGAATCAGGGTGGGTCGCCCCAGACCCGGGGAGATCGCCTCTCAGGGCTGCGGGCACCTGCTTCACAGTGGAGCTCGCGGCAGGCATGACGGCCCAGCGCACGGAACCCCAGGCGGGCGAGGCCCACCGTGCCCTCGTGCTCCACGAGCGTCAGCTCGTCGTGGACCTCATCGAGCTCACGCTCAACCACGGCCTGTTCATCGTCCGGGCGGCCCGCACCCTGGCCGAGGCCGACACCCTCCTGGCCGAGTGGCATCCGCACCTTGCCGTGATCGACATGGACCACGATGACAGCACCGCCCTGCTCGGGCAGCTGGGCGCCTCGAACCAGCTGACGAGGCGGGTCACGCCGGCCCTGGGCCTGACGCGCCGGGGCGACCTCAAGACCAAGCTCAAGGCCTTCGACCTCGGCGTCGACGACATCATCACCATGCCGTTCTCGCCCGAGGAGCTGCTGGCCCGCTCGATCGTCATCACCCGGCGTGCGACGGGGGTGGGCCTGCCGCTCATCCCAACGATCAGGCTCGGCGAGATCGAGATCGACATCCTGAGCCGCGAGGTTCGCACCGGGACCACGGTCGTCCACCTGTCGGGCATCGAGCAGAGCCTCATCTACCTGCTCGCCAGCCGGGGCGGACGCGTCGTCTCGCGCGATGAGATCCTGGACGCGATCTGGGGCACCGACTTCGTCGCCGAGAGCAACGTCGTCGATCGCCACATCGGCAGCCTCCGGACGAAGCTCCAGGACGACTACCGGCACCCGCGGTTCATCGCCACCGTGCCCGGGAAGGGATACCGCTTCATCCCGACCTTCTCGAACACGGGCTGGGCCGGCGTGGGAGATCCCGGGCACAAGCCGCGCGCCTGACCGACGCCACCTCCGACGAGGACCAAACATCTGCCGGCGAGCGGGTCACATGACGGACCGTCACGACCTTCGTGGCTCTCACCCGGCTTCGCCCAGCGGCTGACCCATCCGTCCCCGCACGAAACGGCGCGTCAGCCGGCCCAGTCCAGGCTGGAGAGGATTGGTCGGGGCGGTGGGATTCGAACCCACAACCTCGTGCTCCCAAAGCACGTGCGCGACCGTTGCGCCACGCCCCGACGAGTTTCGTGCTCAGGAAGCGCACGTGCTTCCTGCTTCGGCCTCACGGCTGGGGCCGACACCGCTCCAAGCGCAAGTGCTGGGCGTCTGCTCCAGCCCCGGACGCGCCCAGAGACGATCGCTGGCGACCCCACCGGAAGCCGACCCTCATCATACGGCCCGCTCCGATCTCGTCGTACTCCCAACGTCGTGGCGGTCAGGCTGCGCCATCCCGAAGCTTCCGACGCGCACAAGCAGCGGCCTGGGCCCGATGTCCCCCGCAAGGGCGATGCTGACCGGGCCGCCAGGCCATCGCGCCAGCAGTCAGCGGTGGTCACGCCGGTCGAACCGCCATTTCACGACCTCGACCAGGCCCAGGTACCCGCTCACCAGCACGGCCAGCAGCAGCCAGAACACGGGCGGCAGCGCCGCGAACCCCAGGACGGGCCCCAGTGGGCTCAACGGGATGACGACCGCGGCGGCCAGCGCACCCAGGATGGCGCCCATGAGCGGCCGGCTCGGCCGGCTGCGCCAGAACGGGCTCAGGCGGGTCCGGATCACGAGAACGACGAGGACCTGCGTGAACAGCGACTCGATGAACCACCCGGTCTGGAACTCCCGCTCGTTCGCTCCGAGGGCCAGGAGCAGCACGCCGAAGGTCAGGAAGTCGAACACCGACGAGATGGGTCCGAAGAGCAGCATGAACCGTTGGATGGCCTTGACGTCCCAGTGCGCCGGCGTGGCCGCGACCTCGGGATCGATCGAGTCGGTTGGGATGGCGGTCTGGGAGGCGTCGTAGATCAGGTTGTTGAGCAGGATCTGGCCCGGGGTCATGGGCAGGAACGGGAGCAGCAGCGCCGCCCCCGTCATGCTCAGCATGTTGCCGAAGTTCGAGCTCGTGCCCATGCGGATGTACTTGAGGGTGTTGGCGAAGGTGCGGCGGCCCTCGATGACGCCCTGGTGGATGGCGGCGAGGCTCGGCTCCAGCAGGATGATGTCGGCCGCCGAGCGCGCGACGTCGCTGGCGTTGTCCACGCTGATGCCCACGTCCGCGGCGTGGAGGGCGGGGGCATCGTTGATGCCATCGCCGAGGTAGCCGACGACCGCCCCGGCGTCATGGAGGGCGCGGATCACCTGGAGCTTCTGGTCCGGGTCGACCCGGGCGAAGATGGTCGTCCGCTGGACCCGCGCGACGAGGGCAGGGTGGCTGAGGCCGCGCATCTCGTCGCCGGTGAGGACACCCTCCACGGCGAGCCCGACCTGCTCGGCGACGTGCCGGGCAACGAGATCGTTGTCACCGGTGACGACCTTGAGCGCGACGCGGTCCCGGGCGAGCTGCGCGATCGTCTCGCCGACGCCCTCCTTGGGCGGGTCGCTGAACAGGATCAGCCCCTCGAACACCAGGTCGCGCTCCAGGCTGTCCGGATCGGTACCGTGGGTGGGGCTGCCCTCCTCCGCGGTCAGCACCCGCGAGCCGACGGCCACCAGCCGGAACCCGTCGGTGGATGCCCCATCCACGAGGCGCGCCATGCGCTCGTGCTCCGCCGCATCGACGGTCCGTGCAGCACCGTCCTCGCGCACGTGGCTCGATCGCGCCAGGACGGCCTCGGGCGCACCCTTGGTGACGAGGAGCGGGGGCTCACCACCGGCCTGGACAACCACGCTCACCAGGCGGCGGCTGAAGTCGTAGGGCAGCTCGGCAAGCTTGCGATAGGTGGTGAGATCGGCCGGCTCGGGCGCGTCGGCGAGGATCGCCGCGTCGAGCGGGTTCGTGAATCCTGCCTGGAAGTGGCTGTTGAGATACGCGAGCTCGAGGGCACGAGCCGCCTCGGTCGCATCGTCCCGGTCGATGCCCACGGCGCGGACGACACCCAGCGTGCCCGTCGTGAGCGTGCCCGTCTTGTCCGTGCACAGGACCGTCACGCTGCCCAGGTTCTGGATCGCCGGCAGCCGCTTCACGAGCACGCCCTGACGGCTCAGCGCGCGCGCCCCCTGCGTGAGGTTGAGCGTGACGATCGCCGGCAGCAGCTCGGGCGTCAGGCCCACGGCGAGCGCGATCGCGAACAGCAGCGACTCGAGGAGCGGCCGGTGCAGGGCCAGGTTGATCGCCAGCACCGCAATCACCAGCACCGTGGTGACCCGGAACACGAGGCCGCTGAAGGCGCGGATCCCGCGTTGGAAGTCGTTCTCCGGCGCCCGTTCGACCAGGTGGCGTGCAATCTCGCCGTAGCTCGTGCGGGCTCCGGTCGCGATGACCACGCCGCTGCCGGTGCCGCTGACCACGCTGGTTCCGAAGAAGCCGAGGCCGTCCCGGTCATCAGGCCCGGCCGGCCCGGAGGCGGCGTCCCGTGCTGCCTTTGGCGACGGCGCCGATTCACCCGTCAGCGACGCCTCGTCGATGTACAGGTGATCGGCGTCGATCATGCGGACGTCGGCCGGCACGATGTCGCCCGCCCCGAGCGTGACGAGGTCGCCGAGAACGACATCGCGGATCGGCACGTGCTGCGGTGTGCCGTCGCGCATGACCGTGGCGTTGAGCGCCAGGCGCGCCTGGAGCGCGGCGACGGCCGTCTCGGAGCGAGCCTCCTGGACGAACCCGAGCGCCGCGCTCAGGAGGACGATGGCGAGGATGATCCCGGCCGTGACATCGTCGCCGACCACGAGGCTCACGAGGCTCGCCGCAACGAGGATGAGCACGAGCGGGCTCGCGACCTGGGCGACGAGGATTGTCCCCAGGGTCCGGCGCCCGCTGCCGCCGATGGTGTTGGGACCGTCCTCGGCCAGCCGGGCAGCAGCTTCAGCCGTGGTCAGCCCAGGGGCACCCGGTCCATCCGGGGAGGGCGCGGCAGGGACGGGATCGATCGTGGTCGGATCGGCGACGTGAGGGGGCATGCCGCCTCGATTCTAGGTGCCGTGGCCAGCAGTCCGGCATCCGGCCGCCTCCGGCCGCGGCGGGGGTGACCTGGCGGCCGGGAAGGCGCCCCCTCAGGCCGCCCGCCGGAACGGCACATCTGCGACCAGGATGCCCGGATGGCCGGTGAGGGCGTCGCGGATCCGGTGCGCGTTCTGGTTGAACAGCAGCCGCTCCCACCAGTGGTGGATGATCCGCTCCGGGACCAGCACGATGGTGACGGTCCCGGGATCGCGGTCCGCGATCATCTCCAGGTAGCGGATCAAGGGCTGCACCAGCTCCCGGTACGGTGACTCGAGTATCAGCAGCTCCACGCCCGGCACCTGCCTGTGGAACCGCCGCCGGAGCTCCAGGGCGCCATCGGGATCGTCGGTCACGTGGACCGCCACCACGTCGTCCGACATCGTGAGGCCGAACTTGATGGCCTGGATCGCATCGCGCCGCAGCTCGGTGAGCGGGACGACCACCCGCTGGCGACGGCTCGGTGCGGTGATCTCGGACTCGGGCCGGACGAACAGCTCCCGCTCCGCCGCCCGGTAGGCGTGGCGGACGAACAGCATGGCCACCACGATGAGCGGCACGATGACGATGACGATCCACGCCCCCAGCGCGAACTTGGCGATGGCGAACACGACGGCGACGATGCCGGTGGCGACGGCGCCAAGGCCGTTGATGGCCGCGCTCCGCTGCCAGCCCGGGCCGCGCTCGCCCAGCCAGTGCCGGACCATGCCGGCCTGTGACAGGGTGAACGCCGTGAACACGCCGATCGCGTAAAGCGGGATCAGCGCCTCCACCCGGCCCCGGAAGGCGACCACCACGAGGATCGCGATCAGCGCCAGCACCACGATCCCTGCATTGAACGCCAGCCGCTCGCCGCGGTAGGCGAATCGCCGCGGCATGAACCCGTCCTTCGCGAGGATGGAAGCCAACCGGGGAAAGTCCGCGAAGCTCGTCTGCGCGGCCAGGACCAGGATGCCCATCGTGGAGAAGATGAGGATGTAGTAGATCGGGCCCGAACCGAAGACCGCCCCGCCGATCTGGGCGAGGACGGAGACGTGCTCGCTCGGCACCGCGCCGCTCACCCCGGCCAGGTACGAGATCCCGAGGAACACGACGCCCAGCACGACGGCCATCGCCACCATCGTCGTCTGGGCGTTCTTCCACTCGGGCGGCTTGAAGGCCGGCGTGCCGTTGCTGATGGCCTCCGTCCCCGTCATCGCGGAGCAACCGTCGGCGAAGGCCCGCATCAGGAGCAACAGGCTGATGGTCTCCACCGGGACCTTGATGGCCTCGACACCCGTCACGTGAGGTGGCTGGCCCATGACCGTCCGTACCAGGCCGACGCCCACGAGGAGCATCACGCTGCCGATGAAGATGTACGTGGGCAAGGCGAAGATCGTCCCGCTCTCCTTCATGCCCCGCAGGTTGACGGCCATGACCAGGAGGATGGCGACGACGATGAGGGGAACCGTCGCGTCCTGCAGCACCGGGAACGCGGACGCGAGGTTGAACACGCCCGAGGACACGCTGACGGACACGGTCAGGACGTAGTCCGTGAGCAACGCCGCCGCCGCGACCAGGCCCGGGATGGTTCCCAGGTTCTGGTGCGCCACGATGTAGCTGCCGCCGCCGTGGGGATAGGCGCGGATGGTCTGGCGGTAGGAGAACGTGACCAGGAACAGCAGGCCGACGATCAGGAATGAGATCGGCATGAGGTACGAGAAGGCCACGGTACCAACGGCCAGCAGCGTGAACATGCTCGCCTCGGTTGCATAGGCGACCGAGCTCATCACGTCGCTCGAGAAGACCGCCAGGGCCTTCCACTTCGGCAGCCGCTGCTCCAGCTCCTCGTGGGTGGACAGCACGCGTCCGAAGACGACGCGCCGGGCCCCGAACCCCAGGCGGGCGGCACGGTGATCGGGCTCGATGGCGGCCGCCTTGGCGACGATGGTGCCCTCCGGGCCATACCGGAAGTAGCGGGCCTCCGGGCGCCTGACGACAGCGCGGGCGTCGCCCGGCTTCCGGCCACGCTTGAGCTCGGCCGAGGGAAGCGTCGCGTCGTCCTCGCTCATCGCCGCTGCACCATGACGCCGAGCGACACGCCGTTGGTCGTGGGTTCGAGGACCAGTTGGACCCCGCGCCGCTCCGCCTCGTGCCCAAGCGCCGCTGCGATCCGCGCCGCATCCGGGATCCCTGAGACCGCGACCCTCGGGTACCGGCCCTGCGCTACGAGCTCGATTGCTGCCGCAACCTGCAGGCGCCCCAGGGGGTCGGCTGCCGGCTCCACCTCGATGGTCATCTGGAATGCATCCACATGGCGGCCGCGCGGCACCTCGAACCAGAGGCGGGCCGCATCGGCACACCCCGAACGTAGGCGCCCGGTCCAAGAGGGAACCGCGGCCCGGCGGGCTGCCGGCGCTCAACAAGCGCTCAACACGGACCGGCCGTGCTCCGCCGGGCTCAGCGGTCCGGGTCTGCCTCCCGGACGCGATAGCCCACACCGGGCTCGGCTTCGACCAGCGACCTCGCGTCCCCGTCCGGATCCGCGGCGGCGAGCTTGCGCCGGAGCCGCGAGACGTAGACGTGGAGGTAGTGCCCCTCATCACCGTACGAGGTGCCCCAGACGGCCCGCAGAAGTCGGCCGCGCGTGAGCACGCGTCCCGGTGACGAGAGCATCTGCTTGAGCAGCTCATACTCGCGAGGCGTGAGGTCGAGCCCGGTGCCGGCCACCGTCACCAGGCGCCGGGCCGGGTCGAGCGTGATGGATCCGTTGCGCAGCAGGCCTGCCGGGCCCCCTGCCGGGCCGGCGGCCCGCCGGAGCAGGGCGGCGATCCGCGCGCGGACTTCCCCGATCGAAAAGGGCTTGGTGACGTAGTCGTCGGCGCCCGCCTCGAGCGCCTCGATCTTGTCGGACTCCCGGCCACGCGCCGAGAGCACCAGGATCGGCGTGGAGGCGTCGCGCCGGACTCGGCGGACGATGGCGATCCCGTCGAGGTCGGGCAGGCCGAGGTCCAGCACGATGACGTCGGGGCGGGCGGCATCCCACGCCCGCAACGCGCCCGCCGCGTCGCCCGCCTCCGTGACCACGTACCGGTGCCCGGCCAGGTTCTCCGCCACCGCCGTCCGCGTGACCTCGTCGTCCTCGACCAGCAGGATGTGGGCGCCGCTCACCGGACCTCCTCCTCGGGCGCGCCGGGCAGGCGGATGCGGATGCCGAGGCCGCCGAGCGGGCTGGGCTCCGCCGTGATGGTCCCACCCATCGCCTCCACGAAGCCGCGTGCGATGGCAAGGCCCATCCCAAGCCCATGGCGCGCGGATTCCTGGCCGGATCGGACACGGTAGAAGCGGTCGAAGAGATGGGGCAGCGCGTCGGGCGGGACACCGGCCCCCGCGTCATCGACGCCGAGCAGGACGTGGCCGCCGTCCGCCGCGGCGGCTGTGACCCAGATCTCCGTGCCGGGCGCCGTGTGCCCCGCGGCGTTCTCGACGATGTTGCCGAGGGCGACGTCGAACAGCACCGCGTCGACCAGGACCGGCGGGATGCCATCCGGGATCCGGACCCCTGGCCGGGGCGCACCCGGGTCCTCCGGGTGGGTTCGAAGGGTGGTCTCCACGAGCTCCTCGAGGTCGTAGGGCCGGAGGTCCGGTCGGAGGGCCCCCGCCTGGATCCTGCCCATGTCGAGCAGGCCGTTCACCAGGCCGCCGAGGCGGGCGCCCTGGGCATCGATCGCGGCGGCCGTGCGGCGAACGGCGGGACCGTCCGGGTCCGTGGCGGCGTCGGCGAGGCCGCCGGCCAGGGCCCGGATGCTCGCGACCGGGGTCCGCAGGTCGTGGGAGACGGAGTCCAGGATCGCCGCCCGCAACGCGTCGCTCTGGCGGGCGACCTCGGCGGCCGTGAGCTCCGCGCGGAGCTGGTCCCGGCGGAACGCGATTCCCAGCTGGTCGGCAGCCAGGGCCAGGAGGCGGCGGGCTCCCCTTCCCGGGCGCGGTTCGCCCGGCGACCGGGTGCAGTGGATCCAGCCGATGGGACCCCCGTCGCCATCGATCGACACCCGGTACCGGTCCGGACCCCCATCGCCCTCGCTGGACATGCCGTCGGCGGGCCTCGCGTCCCGGCCATCCGCGTCGTCCTCGTGCAGGCGGAGCCAGTCGGATCCGTCATCGCCGGCGGATCGGACGAGCGTCCACGGCAGGCATGGCACCGCGGTACCGAGCGCTCCCGCCGAGGCCAGCATCGCCGTGGGCTCGTCGGCGCCGGTCACCCAGACGGCCCCCATCTCGGCATCGGCCAGCAGGCGTTGCACGATTGCTTCAGCCGCCTCCTCGAACGTGGAGGCGCTGGCGACATCGCGGCTGATCGCGACCAGGGCGACGCCTTCCCGGGCGCGCCGGACGGCCTCGTCGGCGCGGTCCCGCAGCAGCGCGGTGAGCCGCCCGATGACCACGGCGACGATCAGGAACAGCAGCAGGCTCAGCCACTCGGCAGGATCGGAGACCTGGAACGTGAACCGCGGCAGGGTGAACAGGAAGTCGTAGGCGAGGAAGCCCACCACGGAGACGGCGATCGCGGCCCACGTCCCCAGCAGCGCGGCGGCGATCACCACGGGGACCAGGTACACGGGCGATGCGTCGGCGACGCCGACCCCCTGCTCCAGCGCAACCGCCGCAACAGTCGCGAGCAGCAGCGACAGCAGGGCTACCCCGGCCCTCACGGCCGCCGTCCCCGAGCGGGCGCCATCCGGGCCGCTCAACCGCCATGCACTCACGTCGCGTCCACCAAGACCCAGACGCCCATGCGCCGTGCCGACGCTCTGCGTCATGCGGCGAAGGCTACACCGCACCCGGCCGCACTCCGCCCGCAACGAGGATTCGGCCGTCCGACAGAGTCACCGCCACAGCGCCCACCCGAGGGCTCGACATCCCGTCGATGTCCGCCCAGGTTCCGGTGTCGGGGTCCCACATCTCGGCGGAGCCGAGAGCACCCCCCCGATTCGAGACGTCGATGAAGAGGCCGCCGGCGACCAGGACTCGGCCATCGGACAGCGCCGCGGCCGCGAAGGCTATCCGTGCGGTGTTGAGCAGGCCCGACTGCGACCACTCCCGCGTCCGGTCGTCGAACACGACCGTGCTCGACTTGGCAACGTAGTCCGAGGTCGCCCCGCCAGTAATGAGGGCGTCCCCGTCCGCGGCCGCCACCAGGATGATCCCATTGCGTTGGGCAGGCAGGGGCGCGGCCACGCGCCAGCCCCCCGAGGCCGGCCCCCAGAGCTCGGCCGTGTCCGTCTCCGCGTATTCGATCCCGCACAGAATGTCGTCCCCAACCGCGAGCACCTCGCCCGTGCCAAGGCGTGCGAGCTGCGTCCCAACGCGGTGATGGTTGAGCGCGCCTGCCGCCACCCATGTGTCCGAGCCGCCTGGTGCGGGGGATGTCGCTGTCGGCGATACTTGGGCCGGGTTGGCGACCTGGCTGTCCGGCGCGGTTCCGGGAGCACATGTCGCGAGGGTAACGCCGAGGATCGCGATCAGGGACGCCCGTCGTGCCTTGGACATACTCGCCATCCTTGCGGCGGCAGACAGCGAGAGCTGGATCAGCCCTGACGGACAACTGCCGTACGAGGCGGAGGTCGCGGACCCCACCCGGCTCGTGCGGCACGCCGGCTGCCCCATCCACGTGGCAGCGTCCGAGGACGGCAACATGCCGCGGGCTCGGTGCGTCCCACACCCGGAAGCGGGAGGCATCGACCTGCACCAAGGCGTCGTGGAGACGAGCCGTGACACGACCGGTAACCAAGGCCGCACGACTGGCAATCGCACTCGCGTCCCCGGCACTCCTGGGTGGCTGCACGCCCCTGGCAACGCTCGCGCCCAAGTTCGAAACGGACCCAGGCCTGCGCGGCAATGTCACGGATCGCGTCCCGGGCCGTCTGGATGAAGGGTCCATCGTGGACATCGCTATGAGGGTCGAACCATGAGCGCACATGGAACCATCGCGAAGGTGATCGTCGCTGTCGCGGCGTTGCTCCTGGTCGCACCGGTCGCGTTGGCGGACACGTGCTGCGCCAACACCCCAGTCACGTTCGAGCCGCGGTCCGCCGAGGTCGGTGACAAGGTCACCCTGCACGGCATGCGCTGCCTCCACGCCGACAACTCCGGCGGCGTGCCGCTCAACCTGGGCTCGTTCTGGCTCTGGAAGGGCGACCGCCCAGCGGACGTCGATCCCGACACCGCCCCGGGTCCCGGCCTGCCGCAGGATCTCCCGCCGGTGGAGCAGTGGCACCCGTTCGACAGCGCGGACACCACCACCGGTGGCCCAGGCGACGCCGTGATCACCATCCCGAAGGTGCGCGACGGAACGTACCAGCTGTGGTGGTGGTGCGATGACGGCTCCGGACCCGGTGGTGGGATCCACTACTCCACCGGGCCGCGGCTCGCGATCGGGGTGCCGCCGGACACCGCAACTGCTGACGCGGGCCCGATGGCGGCGCGCGGCGAGGGCGGCGGCGTACCGTGGACGGCGTGGCTCCTCGGGGGGATCGGCACCATTGCGCTCGTGGGCGGCCTGCTGGTGGCGCCGTGGCGCCGGGCCCGGTCAGGGCGGGCGATCGGCCGCCGCTAGGGAGTTCACGGCCCTGACGGCCAGAGCAGCGGTGCTGGACAGACGCCGGGCGCGAACGTCCTCGCGACCGAAGCGGTCGTGAACACGATCCGGACGGCGGACATGGCGTTCGAGGGGATCGGCAGGCTGCCGCGTCCGCTGGGCGTGAGTGCCGCCGGCGGCCTCGTGCTCGGGCCGCTGCGCTGGAACGGCGCGGCCTGATCACCCGGACGGCCAACCCGGCCGACCGGCGAGGCCTGCTCGTGGACATCACGCCTGCCGGGCGCGAGGCGGGCCACCAGGTGTGCGCGATCATCCACGCCACGGAGACGGCCTGGATGCGGGTGCTCAGGGCCGAGGAGCTTGCGACCTGCATCGGCCTGCTGCGCCGCGTCCGGGACGGCATCTCGGCCGCGCCGGAGGCGTAGCGGGCGACTACATGCTGGGCTGGAAGCCCACCGCGAGGAACTGCTCCGGGTCGTCCAGGAACTCGAGCTTGCAGCCCTTTCCGCAGAAGACGTACTCGCGACCCTCGTACGTGGTCACGAGGTCCTTGGCGCGGGCGCCCTCGATGTCCGGCGTCATGCCGCAGACGGGGTCTTCGTTGGGGGCGATGGGGCGGTGGTCGGCCATGGTGAACCTCAAGGTGGCTGCGAAACGGTTGCGTGATCGTACGCCCCCAGGAGGGAGGCGGGCCCTTCGTCGCTGTCGCCCGGCATACTGCGCCATGACCTCGAACCTGACCGCCGTCGAGCGCCGCCGGCTGACGTCGTTACGCCTTGCCGCCCAAGGCATCACTGGGGCTCGTCGCGCCGGCGCCGCCGGGATCGTGCGCTCGATGCTGGCGATCCAGGGCCAGGATCTCCCGGGGGCCCGCTGGTCGATCGGGCTGCGCGGGGCGGGGCTCACGGACCGCGAGGTGGGTGCCGCGTTCGATGCCGCGGAGATCGTCCGGTCGTGGCCGATGCGGGGCACGCTCCACGTGACCGCCGCCGAGGACATGGGCTGGATGCTGGGGCTGATGGCCGGACGGACGGTCCGCGCGACGGCCAGGCGTCGCGGGGAGCTCGGGCTGACCGATGCCGACCTGGCGCGCGCCAGGGACGCGGCCGTCGCGGTGCTCGAGGGCGGGCGCGCGCTTGGGCGTGAGGAGTTGCTCGACGCGTTCGTGGCGCACGACGTGGCCGTCGATGCGCAGCGTGGCTACCACCTGCTGGGCTACCTGGCCCAGACGGGCGTGATCGTGCAGGGGCCCATCGCGGGCACACGCCAGGCCTTCGTCCTCCTCGACGAGTGGGTGCCGGCCCCACGTCGGCTGGCCGGCGACGAGGCCCTCGGCGAGCTGGCCGGGCGCTACTACAGGAGCCACGGTCCGGCGACCGAGCCGGACCTCGCCCGCTGGTCCGGTCTGCCGCTGGGCGACGTCCGACGGGGGCTCGCGGTGGCCGGCGACCGGGTGACCCATCTCGAGGTGGCCGGCATGCGCTACCACCTCGCGCCGGAGGTCCTCGACGCCGGTGCCGCCGACGGTCCGTCGGACCCGGGCGCGGGCCCGGTCGTCCACCTCCTGCCCGGCTTCGACGAGTACATCCTGGGCTACCTGGACCGGACCGCCGCGCTCGGCCCCGAGCACGCGCAGGCCGTCGTCCCCGGCAACAACGGCATGTTCCTGGCCACGGTCGTCGTGGACGGCCAGGTCGTGGGCACCTGGAAACGGACGCAGCGGGCCCGCCACGCGCTCATCGAACCGTCACCGTTCGCCGGTCCGCTGGGCGCGGAGGTGGTCGTCGGGCTCGCGGCAGCGGCACAGGCCTATGGCTCGTTCCTCGTGACGGAGGGCCGCCTCGCCTGACCGCGGGAGCCTCGAAGCGCGGCTTGAAGCAGGGCTAGAACCCCAGCGAGCGGAGCACCGGCGCCATCCGCGATGCCGCGCGGGCGCGGTGCGAGATGGCGTGCTTCTCGGCGGCGGACCACTGGCCCAGCGTGCGCCCGCCGGGCGCCTCCTGCGCCGGCTCGAACAGCGGGTCGTAGCCGAAGCCGCCCTCGCCGCGGAGTCCCGTTGCGATCCGGCCGCGACAGGTACCCCGCCGCGCGAGGATCCGCAGGCCGCCGCGCGGACCCTCGTCGCCGGGGAGGGCGAGCGCGAGAACGCAGACATAGCGGCCGCCACGGCGCCCGGCCGGCAGGTCCCCGAGCTCGCGCAGGAGCTTGGCGTTGTTGTCGGCATCGGTGGCGTCCGGGCCCGCGTAGCGGCGGGTGAAGACGCCGGGGCCGCCACCCAGCGCATCGACCTCGAGGCCGGAGTCATCGGCAAGCGTGGGCAGGCCTGAGCTCGCCGCGTAGTAGCGCGCCTTGATCCGGGCGTTGGTCTCGAACGTCAACCCGGTCTCGTCCGGCTCGCCCTCGATCCCGAGGTCGTCGGGGCCCAGCAGCTCCACGTCGTCACCGAGCGCCAGGAGCTCCCGCAGCTCGCGCAGCTTGTGGCGGGACCGCGTGGCGACCAGCAGGCGCCGGGGCGCGGGCGAGGTGCCCGAAGCCACTATCGGCGCACCTTGGCGAGGGCCTCGGTCTGGGCGGCGAACAGCGTCTTGAGGCCATCGTTCGCGAGGTCCAGCAGGCTGTCCA
>Ga0315271_10000789_pt1 | contig 18321 bp, 16 predicted proteins | sample C3_top_MG_FD_204664 | JGI IMG/M metagenome (GOLD analysis project Ga0315271, IMG submission 204664) | Sediment microbial communities from Yellowstone Lake, YNP, Wyoming, USA - C3_top | ecosystem: Environmental > Aquatic > Freshwater > Lake > Sediment | place: USA: Wyoming | collected 2017-08-01
ACGCTGGCCGACGTGCTGCACCTGCCGGCCTTCGGCGTCGCCATCGGGCTCGGCGCGATCTTCCTCGGCATCGTCTACGTGCTGCCGACCGAAGTGAAGAAAGGCTGACCCGCGGTCACCGCATGCATGAAGCCCCCGGCGAGCGCACTCGCCGGGGGCTTCGTCCTTCGGGTGCCGCGGTTACTTCTTGGTCGGCGTGAACGTGAAGCCGATCAGCATGGACTTCTCGGACATCGCGTTCTTCACGCTGGTGCCCGGAATGGCCGTGGGCTTCATCATCGGACCTTCAATGGAGTTCTCGAGCGCCACGTAGCCGGCGATGTTGATCTCCACGCCGGGGCGCAGCTTGTAGCCGAGCCCGGCCGAGATGTTGTGCTGCACGATGGCCGGCGCCGGCAGGTTGTACATGGACATGGCGTCGGGCACCGGGTTGCCGGAGTAGTTGTACCCGCCGCGCAGCGTCACCTTGTCGCTGGTGGCATACTGGGCGCCGAGCGCGACCACCATGATGTTGTCCCAGCCGAAGCCCTTCACCGAGCCGTCGGTGTTGTAGCCGCTCTCGTCAAAGCCCTTGGTGCTCTTGTACGTGTAGTACTTCACGTCGGCGGCCGTCTGCAGCTTGCTCGACGGCGACCAGGCGATGCCCGCAGCGTAAATGGCCGGCGCATCCATGCGGAAGGTGAACGTGCGCGCCGTGTTGTACGACGGCAGGTTGGGATTCTCGTACACGGCCGTGTACTCGAAGTCCTGGAACATCTGCGTCGAGGTGTACGACAGGCCGAGCGCCACGGCGTCCGTGGCCTGGTACTGGAGGCCCAGCTGCAGGCCGAACCCGAACGCGCCATCAGCCGAGGCGGCGCTGGAGTAGAACGCGCGGTCATCCTGGGTGTACGGCTTGCCGTCCGGTCCCGGATCAACGGCCGGTGCGGCCGTCGGCATCGGGTTCACGGCCAGCGACGCCCAGTCAATGTTGGCGGCGACGCCGAAGCGCAGCTTGTCCGACGCCTTCCACGCGACGGCCGGGACGATCTTCATCAGGCCGAAGTTGGAGTACACCTGCCCAAAGCCGTTCGGCCGGGGCATGAGGATGGGGTTGGAGGGATCCGCAGCGTAGTTCACGCCGAAGCCGCCGATGCCGAGCCCGGCGAGTCCAATGACGACCTTGTCGTTGAGCTGCGTGGTGAAGCCGAAGGCCGGAATGGGCGTGAACTCGCTGGCGCTCGTCGTGGAGCCGGTCATGGTGCCGTACGACGACGTGACGGTGCGGTCGGGCTTCATGAGTTCAAAGCCCATCTCGATGTTGGTGCCGGCGTAGCTGGCCAGGCCGGCGGGATTCACGAAGAACGAGCCGAGCAGGCTGGTGTTCGACGCGACGGCGGCGCCGCCGAGCGCCGAGTTGACCGCGCCAACGCCGTGCAGGAAGTGGCCGTCGGTCGCGCGCGCGGTTGCCGGCAGGGCAAGGGCGAGCGCGGCGAGCGGCGCGAGGAAACGAATACGCATGTGTGCAATGCCTCCAAGATGATTTAAGGTCCGCCGTCGGCGTCGATGGGCGGGGATGGGGCGTGAACTTCTCACGGTGCCGGTGCGATCTTGTCGAGCATCGTGCGAAGACGGGGTGCCAGCGCGGGGTCTGGCGGAAAGAGCGAGTCGAAGGTCCGCGTGCCGCCGGCGTCGGCGGCCAGTCGCCAGTGCACGCGATACGCGCCGGCTTCTGCGGGGAGGAGCGTGTCGAGCAGGTCGGCGCCGCAGCGCACGGCGGCCAGGCTGGTGCGGCGCGCGGCGGCGGGGTCGCGGGCAAAATTCGGCGTGGCGTCGGCGGCGCGCGAAACGAGTGGGAAGCACGCCTCGCGCACGACCGCGAAGAGCGGACCGTCATCGTCGCCCGCGGCGAGCGGCGTGCCGACGGCGATGAGGTTGTCGAAGCGGTCGGCGGGGACGCCCGCAAAGAGGCGTCCTTCGGGGCCGAGCGCATCGGCCACGATCACGACGCCGCCGTCGAGCCGCTGATCGGCGAGATACCGTCCAAGGGCGGGCGCGAATCGCGTGTTCCATTGCTGCTGCCAGCGGTCGAGCTGTGTCGCGGGGATGGCGACGGGCTTTGTGGTGCTCGCCAAGTCGGCGATGGCCGGCAAGGTCGCCCGGTCGGCGGCGTTGGGCAGCGTCTGGCGCAGTGCGCCCACCAGGAACTGCGCCCGGGGCTGGCGCGACTCGACGGTTGTCGCCGCATCCCTCACGGCGGCCGTGAGGGATTCCCGCGTGGCGGAGGGATAGTAGAGCGGCACGAAATGCAGGATCTCAAACCGGGGACTCGCGGCCAGTGTGCGTGCGAGGGGACGGGTGGAGGTCCCGGACGAGCGATGGAACGGGAACGCCCCCGCGCCGTCGAGCCGCAGCGAATCGAGGGCCGCGTACCAGGCGCCCGCCGCCTCGGGCGCAGTGAAGCGCCACTGGGCGCCGGCCGCGGCCGGCATGAGCTGGGCCAGGCAGATGGCGACGCCTGGCGCGATGCGGCCCCAGTAGCGGCGGCGGAATTGTATTACTATATTGGATATCACACATATATGGTTGCCGCGTTCCGTGCCGGGCGCAAGAGCAGTTTCCCTTCAAGGATTAGTCCATTACCTTATGTGCATGACCTCCCGTTCCCGCGGCAAAGCGAAGCGCGAACCGACGCCGGAACTGCTGGCGCTCATCGCCCAGCGCTTCCGGGCGCTGGCGGAGCCGGCGCGTCTGGCCATCCTCCACGCCCTGGAGGGCAGGGAGCGTACGGTCACCGAGCTCGTGGAGACCACGGGCCTCGGGCAGGGGAACCTGAGCAAGCACCTGCAGCAGCTGCACGCCTGCGGCTTCGTGGGCCGACGCCGCGAGGGACTGTTCGTGTTCTACAGCCTGTCCGACAAGGACGTGCTGGCGCTGTGCGAGATCATGTGCAACCGGCTGGAGAACGACTTCGAGGCCTCGTCGAAGGTGGTCGCGGCGCGGTAGGGACCTGGGCCTGAGTATGACGAGAAGCGGATACCCGGTATCGGGTGTCCGTTTTTGTGTGTCCGGGTGGTCGCTGCGCGGTGGCGTGCCGCGATTCCGCCCCTGCTCCGGCCTGATCCGTGCTGCATCCGTGGGATCCGTCAGATCCGTGGCAGGCCGTTGCAGTTACTGCGTACCACGGATCTCACGGATCCCACGGAGTGAGCACGGATACGGCAACAGCGGGGGAATGCGCGCCCGTGACGCGTGATGTGCGACGCAGGGCGCGCCCACGGTGCCCGCAGCAGGGGGGGGCTTGTATTCTACTATATAACTGATTAGCTATATAGCAGATTAGTAACACGGCGCGACCGCCAGGGCGCGCCCCCTCTCCTCCCGACTCCCACTCCCCATGCTTCGACGGTTGCTCCTCGCCGCCACCACCATCGCTGTGCCCCTCGCCGGCCAGACGGCGGCGCCGCGGCTGACGCTCACCGAGGCCCTGCGACGGGCCGACAGCCACGCCTACGCCAATCGCGCCGCCACGTCGGCGGCCGACGCGCAGCGCGCGCAGGCGCTCGGCGCCTGGAAAGGCGTCCTGCCGGCCGTGCGCGCCGAGGCCGGCGTCCTGCGCACCACCGACCCGATGAATGCGTTCGGGTTTGCACTCAAGCAGCGCACCATCTCCATGGCCAGCTTCTCGCCGGCGGCGCTCAACGATCCGGCGGCCATCACCAACTACTCGAGCGGCCTCGTGCTCGAGCAACCGCTCGTGAACCCCGACGCGTGGATGGGCTTCCGCGCCGCACAGTCGGCGGCGTCCGCCGCCGCGTCGGGTGCCCGCTGGACGGCCACCGGAGTGCGCAATGACGTCGTGCAGGCCTTCTACGGCGCCGTGCTCTCCGCCGAAATGGCCCGCACCATGGCCGCCGCCGAACAGTCCGCTCGCGAGCACGTTCGCTCGGCCGAGGTGGCCGCCGCCAACGGCTTCGTCACCAAGTCAGATGCATTGCTCGCGCGCGTGCGCGCCGGCGACGTCACCGCACAGCACCTCGAAGCCGAGAGCCGCGCCCGGCTGGCTCGTCAGCAACTGGCGCTCCTGCTGGGCGTACCCGGCGACACTGCGTTTACCCTCCCCGACTCGCTGCCTGCGCCGGCCACCGTCGAGGTGCGCGTCGCGCAGCCCGGCACGCCAGGTGCCCGCGACGACGTGCACGCCGCGGAGCTGGCGCTGTCGGCGGCGGGCCTCGACGTGCGCCGCGCGGAGGGGAGCTGGCTGCCCCGGTTGAACGGCTTTGCCCGCTACGACTGGAACTCGCCCGAGCACATCGGGGCGGGGCCAAAGAGCTGGACCGTCGGCGCCATGGCGTCGTGGTCGCTCTTTGGCGGCGGCGCCGAGCTGGCCGACGTGCAAGGCGCGAGCGCGCGCTTGCGCGGCGCCCAGGCGCAGTCCGAGGCCGCGGCGGCCTCCGCAGCGCTCGAGCGCCGCAGCGCCGACGAAGCGATTGCCGTGGCGCGGGCGCGCTCGGCCATCGCCGACACGGCGGTCACCCAGTCGGCCGAGGCGCTGCGCATCGTGCGCAAGAAGTACGACGGCGGCCTGGCCACCGTCAGTGAACTACTCGACGCGTCCGCGGCAGAAACGCAGTCGCGCCTGATGCGGTCCGATGCCCGTTTCCGATATCTCGTCGCCGCCGCCGCGCGGCTGCGCGCGTGGGGCGCCGATCCGGCAGCCCTCGGCGCGCTCGACTCCGATCTTCGCTGAGGAACTTCCAATGAATACCACTGTCATCCTGCGGGCCGCGTTCGTGCCCGTGCTCGCCCTCGCGGCGTGCAGCCGCGCTCCCGAAGCTGCGCTTCCCGACGCCGCGTCGGTCATCAATGGCACGTCCGTGGCGGTGCTCGACACCACGGTCGCCGCGCAGTTCGAGGCGTCCGGCGTTGCCGCCCCCATGAGTGAGGCCACGCTGAGCACCAAGCTGATGGGCACGGTCACCGCGGTGCTGGTCACCGAAGGCACGCGGGTGGCCGCCGGCACGCCGCTGGTGCGCATTGACGCCTCGGATCTGGATGCCAAGAGCGCGCAGGCCGATGCCGGAATCGCTGCGGCGGAAGCCGCGTTCGGCGAAGCCACGGCACAGGCCGTGCGAATGCGGGCATTGTACGCCGAGAGTGCCGCGCCAAAGGCGCAGCTTGACGCGGTGGAAGCCGGCCTGGCCCGCGCCAAGGCAGGCCTCGATGCGGCGCGCGCCGGCAAGAGTGAACTGAACGCCGTGCGCGGCTATGGCGTGGTGCGCGCGCCGTTTGCCGGCGTGGTGACGCATCGCTTTGCCGACGTCGGCGACTTTGCCGCGCCGGGCGCGCCGCTTGTAACGATCCAGGACATGTCGCGGCTGCGCGTGGCCGCGGCGATTCCAGCGTCGTATGCGGGCGCGGTGAAGCGAGGCGCCGTGCTGCACGTGCGCATTGAGGGTGCTGACTCCCGAGCGACGGTCGAGGGTGTGGTGCCGAGTGCGGGCGCGATGTACACGGTGAATGCGATCGTATCCAACGCGGACGGCAAGCTGCCGTCGGGTGGCGCTGCCACCATGCAGGTGCCGCGTGGCGGCATGGAGCGCCTGCTGCTGGTGCCCGTCGCCGCGGTGGTGCGCGAGGGCGACCTGACCGGCGTGCGCGTCGTGCAGAAGGGTCGCGCTGAGCTGCGCTGGGTGCGCCTGGGTGCGGTGCGCGGCGACCGCGTGGCGGTCGTCAGCGGACTCACGAAGGGTGAGACGGTTGTTGTTCCCCCGGCTGGGCGCTGAACATGGGCATCGCCGGTCGAGTTGCCCGCGCCTTTCTCACGTCCAAGCTGACGCCACTGGTCACCGTCGCCTCACTGGCGGTCGGTGTGCTGGGGCTGATGGCCACGCCGCGTGAGGAAGAGCCGCAGATCTCCGTGCCGATGGTGGACGTCATGGTCGCCATGCCGGGTGCGGGGCCCAAGGAAGTGGAGACGCACGTGGTACGGCCGCTCGAGCGCCGCATGTGGGAGCTGCCGGGCGTGGATCACGTCTACGCGATGAGCGGCGACGGGTACGCGATGGTGACGGTGCGCTTCAAGGTGGGCGAGGACCAGGAACGCTCCGTGGTGCGCGTGCATGCCAAGATCCTCTCGGGCATGGACGAGATTCCCGCCGGCGTGCTGCCGCCGCTGGTGAAGCCGCACGCCATTGACGACGTGCCCATCCTGTCGCTGACTCTGCACGGCGGCGGGTACGACCAGGACGCGCTGCGCCAGATGGCGCTGCACGTCGAGGACGAGATGCGCACGGTCACCGATGTCTCGGAGACCACGGTCATTGGGGGGCATCCGCGCGAGATCACCGTGGCGCTGTCGCCGTCGCGCCTCGCGGCGGCCGGCGTGACGCCGGGCGAAGTGGCCATGGCGCTGCAGGGCGCGAACGCGCGCCTGCAGGCCGGCGAGTTTGCCAGTGCCGATGCCGTGTACCGCGTGAACGTGGGCGCCGCGCTGGCTTCGGCGTCGGATGTAGCGCGCGTGGTCGTGACGGCGCGCGGCGGCTCGCCCATCTATGTGGGCGCGGTGGCCGACGTGCGCGAGGGATTTGGCGAGCCTACCAACTACGTGTCCAACGTGACGCGCGCAGGCACGGCAGAAGCGGCGGTCACGATCAGCCTGGCCAAGCGCCATGGCGCCAACGCGACCACGGTGGCCGACGAGGTGCTGAAGCGCGTCGAGGCGGGACGCGGCCGGCTGCTCGCGTCGGGCGTCACCTATGACGTCACGCGCAACTACGGCGAGACGGCGGCCGAAAAGGCGGGCGAGCTCATTCTTCACCTGCTCATCGCCACGCTCAGCGTCACGCTGCTCGTGGGCATCTTCCTCGGCTGGCGCGAGGCCGTGGTGGTGCTCGTCGCCGTGCCGGTGACGCTCGCGCTCACTCTGTTCGCGTACTACGCGCTGGGCTACACGCTCAATCGCATCACGCTGTTTGCGCTGATCTTCTCCATCGGCATCCTGGTGGACGACGCCATTGTGGTGGTGGAGAACATCTACCGTCACCTGCAGATGGGACGGCTCGGCGCCGAGGAAGCCGCCGTGGAGGGCGTGGACGAGGTGGGGAATCCCACGATCCTCGCGACGTTCGCCGTCATCGCGGCCATCCTGCCGATGGCGTTCGTGTCGGGGCTCATGGGGCCGTACATGCGGCCCATTCCCGTGGGCGCGTCGGTGGCCATGCTGGCGTCGCTGGGCGTGGCGTTCATCGTGACGCCGTGGCTGGCGCTGCGCCTGCTGCGCGGGCACGTGAAGCCGCTGCCGCAGGTCGTGGAAGGGCGCGAGCATGAGCCCGAGGAGTCGTCGGGATTCGCGCGGTTCTACGCGCGCATCATGGAGCCGCTCATGAACGACCGGTCGCGTCGCCGGCGCTTCTACGGCGTCATCGGCGTGCTGCTGGTGGTGTCGGTGGGCTTGCTGGGGGTCAAGGCGGTGCAGGTGAAGATGCTGCCCTTCGACAACAAGTCGGAGTTCCAGGTGGTGCTCGACTTCCCCGAGGGCACGGCGCTGGAGACGTCGCACGCGGCGGCCCGGCAGATCGCGGACTACCTGCGGACGGTGCCGGAGGTGGTGAACACGCAGATGTACGTGGGCACGGCCGCTCCCTTCAACTTCAACGGCCTGGTGCGCCACTACTTCCTGCGGCGCGGCGCCAACGTGGCCGACCTGCAGGTGAACCTCGTGCCCAAGGGCGATCGCTCGCGCCAGAGCCATGCGATTGCGGTGGGCGTGCGCCCCACCATTGACTCCATCGCACGCCGCTACGGCGCCAGCGCAAAGGTGGCGGAGATTCCGCCCGGACCGCCGGTGCTCTCCACGCTGGTCGCGGAGATCTACGCGCCCACCGACTCGCTGCGCGTCTCGACGGCCGAGCTGGTGAAGCAGATCATGGAGACCACGCCGGGCGTGGTGGACGTGGACTGGAGCGTGGATGCGCCTGGTGCTCAGCGCCGCTTCCGCGTGGACCGCGTGCGGGCCGCGCAGGACGGCGCCAACGTCGCGCAGATCGCCCAGACGCTGTTCCTGGCGCTGAACGGCTCGCCAGTCACCGGCGCCGATGCTCCGGAGGCGCGCGAAGGCGTGGCCGTGGTGCCGCGCCTCGCGCTGGAAGACCGGTCGTCGGAGCTGGCGCTGCTGTCACTGCCGGTGGCGACCGCCATGGGTCCGCGTCCGCTCGCGCGCTACGTGACGGTGGACTCCCTGACCATCGAAAGCAGCCGGATGCGCCGCAACCTGCGGCCGGTCGTCTACGTCACCGGCGACGTCGCCGGGTCCGTGGAGGCGCCGGTGTACGCCATTCTCGCGATGAACACCCGCATTGACTCGCTGCGGGTGAACGGGGCGCAGATCCACCGGTACAACTCCGCCCAACCCGACAAGCTCGACGAAGTCGCCATGAAGTGGGACGGCGAGTGGCAAGTGACCATCGAGGTCTTCCGCGACCTCGGCCTGGCCTTTGCCATCGTGCTGGTGCTCATCTACGTGCTGGTGGTCGGCTGGTTCCAGTCGTTCACCATCCCGCTGGTGATCATGGCGCCCATTCCGCTGACGCTCATCGGCATCCTGCCGGGGCACGCGCTCACGGGGGCGTTCTTCACCGCCACGTCCATGATCGGCATGATTGCGCTGGCGGGCATCATCGTGCGCAACTCGATCCTGCTGGTGGACTTCATCCAGCTGGCGCAGGCGCGCGGGCGGTCGCTGCGCGACGCGGTGCTCGAGGCGGGGGCGGTGCGGTTTCGGCCCATCGCGCTCACGGCCGCGGCGGTGGTGGTCGGCGGGATGGTGATGGTGCTCGACCCGATCTTCCAGGGCCTCGCCGTGGCGCTGATGAGCGGCGCGATCGTGGCCACGCTGCTCACCATGGTGGTGGTGCCGCTGCTCTACTGGGAACTCCAGAAAACCGAGGAGGACAAGTGATGCGCCTGTTCTGGATTGTCTACACGGGGGCGACGCCCGAGCGCGTCGCGAAGGCGCTGCACGCCCTGGGCGCTCCCGGCTGGACGCGGCTCGATCACGCGCACGGGGCGGGGACGCACGGGCGCGTCGAGGGGACGCGCGCCTGGCCCGGCGAGGAAACCGTCTTCATGGCGTTCGTGCCGGGTGAGCGCGTCGCCGCACTGACCGACGGGCTCGCCGCCGAGCAGCAACGACTTGCCGTGGGAGAGCGCCTGCACTTTGCCGTCGCGCCCGTCGAGCACTTTCAGTAATCCAACTTTCGGAGCCATTGCATGTGTGACGATGTGATCATCCGCCGCTTCGCCGGCGTCTTTATCCTGCTGAGCGTGGCGCTGGCCGTCTGGGTCAGTCCCAACTGGCTCTGGTTCACGGCCTTCGTGGGCGCCAACCTGCTGCAGTCGAGCTTCACCAAGTTCTGCCCGCTCGAGAAGATCCTCGCGGCGTTCGGGCTGATGGGGTGCAAGCCGGCGCGGTAGGGGGGCGGCTGGATCCAGCCGTAGTTCTTGTCCCTGAGCATTTGATCCGTGGAGAATCCGTGTGATCCGTGAGATCCGTGGTATGCGGTTGCCTTTCCTGCTTACCACGGATTTCACGGATTACACGGATTGAGCACGGATACGGCAACTGAGGGGACACTGCGCTTACTGTGCGCGCGACGTGCGCCACAAGTCGAATACCTCACGCGACTTCAACCGCGGCGTGTAGCCGAACACGGCCTTCAGGCGCGTGTTGTCGAGCACCGGGCGGTACCGGATGAACCCCACCTGTGCGGCGCTATAGCGCGACAATCCCAGCGGATGGAGCACGGACAGCGCGGCACTCAGCAACCAGGCCGGGACGCGCAACACCGGCTTGCTGAGCGCGGCCGCGATGTCGTCAATGGTCATTACGCCGTCGCCCGCCACGTTGAAGATGCCGGTGACCGGAGAGTCCACCGCGCGGGCGAGGATCGCCACGAGGTCCGCGTCGTGGATGAACACGAACGGCGACGACGAGCCCGTGACGGCCAATAGGCGCTTCTTCTCAAACAGCGCCGTGATCTGGTTGTTCACCGACGCGCCCAAGATGGTGCCGACGCGCAGGATCACCTGCTCCAGCGCGGGATGCGACACGCGATGCCGGGCGAGCATCTCCTCCACCAGCCGCTTGTGCCAGCTGTAAGCAATGGGCTCGTTGCCGCGCACCGGCGAATCCTCGGTGAGCCACGCGTCGTTGTCGGCGTGGTAGCCGTACGCCGCGCCGCTCGACGTCACTACGAGGCGCCGCACCCCAGCCGCGACGCATGCCTCGAGTACCCGCTCGGTGCCCCCGACGTCCACGCTGTACTCGAAGGCGCGCGTGCTCCCCTTGCCCGGCGTCACGATGGACGCGAGGTGCACCACGCAGGTGATGCCGTGCGCGGTGAGCGTCTCTTCGAGTCCAGGGTCGCGCACATCGTGTTGCGTGAAGGTCGCGCTTTCAGGCGCCAGCGCCGGGGCACGAACGTCCGCGCCGACCACCGCGCCCAATGTGCCGGCGCGCACGCGCGCGGCCAGCTCCGTGAGCAGCAGGGAGCCGACGTAGCCCGAGGAGCCGGTGATGAGGACGCGGGATGCGGTGTGCATGTGGCCTAGGGCGTAAAACGTACAGTGTAGAGCGTAAAGCAGCAGTAAGCTCTACGCGGTACGCTCTAAGCCGTACGTCTACTCCAGTACGTGGCGAGCGAAAGTCCAGCAATGATGTGCCATATCCCCCACCACGCCGCCACGATCGCCATGCCGCCGAGCCCGCCGAAGAACGTGAAGATCAGAATCAACCCGAGCCCGGAATTCTGGATGCCGACCTCGAACGACACCGCGCGGCGGTCGCGCACGGGCAGCCCGAACGCCGCCGCCGTCCAGTAGCCCACCGTGAGCGCCGTGGCGTTGTGCAGGAACACCGCCCCCACCACGCGGCCGACGTACGTCACGAAGTACTGCCAGTTGGCCGCGAGCGAGAGCACCAGGAAGCTCAGGAAGATGCCGATGGACAGGCGCCGCATGGGCACCCGTATGCGATCCGCCAGCGCCGGCCACCGCTGCTGCACGAACATCCCCGCCATCAGCGGCAGCCCGAGCAGCACGAAGATGGTCATGAACATCTCCAGCGGATCCACGGCGACGGCGCGCATCAGCACGCGCGTCGGCGGGTACAGCGAGCCCCAGAAGCGCAGCACCAGCGGCGTCATCACCACGCTCAGCACCGTGGACGTGGAGCTGATGCTCACCGACAGCGCCGTGTTGCCGCCGGCAAAATTCACCAGGAAGTTGGAGATGTTCCCCGCCGGGCAGGCGGCCACCAGCATCATGCCAAGCGCCACGCTCGGCGGCGGCTTGATGAGTAGCACCAGCAGGTAGGTGAAGGCGGGGAAGACCAGGTAGTGCCCGGCAAGCCCGATCAGCACCGGCCGCGGCCGGTCGAGCACGCGGCGAAAGTCCTCGCCGCGCAGGTCGAGGGCCACGCCGAACATCACGATCCCGAGGATCGCGTTCAGCAGGTGCAGCACGGCGGGGCTGAAGTTCAGCCGAACGGCGTCGATGCCGTTCATTTCCCCTTGGGTTCCTGGTGCATGGCCTTGAAGTGCATCAGCCCGGGCGCCCACATGTGTGCCACCGGATCCACGTCAACGTGGATCACCGACGGCCCGTGCTGCGTGAGCGCGTTGGCCACCGCGCGGTGCAGCGCGTCGGGCGACGTCACGCGCTCGGCGTGCGCCCCCATGGCCGCGCCCACGCGCGCGAAGTCGATGTCGCCGAGGTCGGCCCAGAGGTTCTCGTCGGGATCCAGCCGCTTGCGCAGGATCATCTTGAGCGGACGCAGCGCAAACGACTGGTTGATCTTCACCATGCCCCACTGGCGGTCGCACATCACCAGCCAGATGATGCGCAGCTTGTGGCGCACCGCCGTCTCGATTTCCTGCGGGTGCATGCCGGCCGCGCCGTCGCCGATGATGCAGCACACCGGCGCGTCGGGCAGCGCCACCGCCGCGCCAATCGCCTGGCCCATGCCGGCGCCGAGCATGCCCATCTTGAAGGTCGAGAGCAGCCGGCCCGGCGCGCGCACCTTGTGGTAGAACATCGCCCATACCGCGGTGTTGCCGCCGTCGGCGACCAAGGGGGATTCGGCCGGGAACAGTTCGCTGCAGATGGCGCCGACATGCGCCGGGTGCAGGGGGCTTTCGCGCTTCGACAGCGGCTGCACGAGCTTGGCGTGGTAGCGCCCCAGGTCCTGCTGGTACTTGGCCAGTCGCTCGCGACGCTTGGTGAACGTGATCTCGCCGCGCCGCGCGTCGAGCCGCACGCGCAGCGACTCGAGGAACGATCCGACGTCGGCCGACACCGCCACGTTCACCGGCTTGTTGGCGCCCATCATGCGATCGTCAATGTCCACCTGCACCGTGGGCTGCTCCGCCGGCGCGCGCCAGTACGGCGGCTTCCCCCACCAGTCGGTCTCGCCGAGCCGTGAGCCCAGGATGAGCGCCGCGTCGGCGTCGGTGCGCACCACCGTGTTCAGCTTGACGTGCGTCATGGGAATGGCGAGCGGCGAGTCTTCCACGATCGCGCCGCGCGCGCTCCAGCTCGTGGTCACCGGCGCCTCGAGCAGCTCGGCCACCGCGCGCAGCGCGTTGAAGGCCTGCGCGTGCAGGATGCCGCTGCCCGCGTGGATCACCGGCAACTCGGCGCGCAGCAGCACATCGGCCGCCGCCTCCACCTGCGCCGCGTCCGCCGCCTGCGGCGCCGTGCGCCGGTACGACGAGGGCGGCCGGATGCTGACCGCGACGTCGAACTTGCCGTTCATCAGGTTCTCGGGCACGTCAATGTGCACCACGCCCGGCCGGCCATCCCAGCAGGCGCGCAGCGCGCCGCGCATCAGTTCCGGCAGCCGGTCAATGCTGGGCACGTTGCGGCTCCACTTGGCGAACGCGCCAATCACGCCCGACTGGTCGAAGCCCTGGTACGTGCCCGTGCGCAGCGGATACATGGCGCCGGTGCGGCGCGCGCTCGTGATGCAGAGCACGCGGTTGCCCTCGGTCTCCTCCACCACGAGGCCCGGCAGGATGTTGGCCACCCCGGGTCCGTTGCTGGCCATGCAGACGCCGAGCCGCCCCGTGAGGCGCGCATACGCGGCGGCGGCATGCGCCCCGCTCGCCTCGTGCCGCGGGGTGATCAGCTCGATGCCCTCGCGCTTCAGCGCGGTGTAGAAGCCGAAGTAGGTGCCGTCGATGATGCCGAACACGACCTCGACGCCCTCGGCCTTCAGCATGCGGGCGAGAATCTCGCCGCCGCTCGTATCGCTCATGGATGATCCCGGTGGGAAACGACAATCGGGGGAGCCAGGGGGCGGACAGGTGCGAGGCGAAATCTACGCGCGGCGAGTGCCGCGTCCATTGCATCCGGTCAGCAACGGCCCGCGCCTTGCGTTCCGGGGCGGGAACCGGCGAGGTTGACTCATGATTCTGCGCCGCATCGGCACGTGAGCGCCGCGCCCACGCCCTCCCGCGCCAGGTTCCTGCTCGCCTTCGCGGCAGTGTACCTGATCTGGGGTTCGACGTACCTCGCCATCCGTTTTGCCATCGAGACGGTGCCGCCTTTTCTTGTGGGCGGCTTTCGGTTCGTCATTGCCGGCGCGCTCATGTACACTTTCCTCCGCATGCGTGGCGTCGCGCGGCCCACGGGCCTCCAGTGGCGGTCGGCACTCATCATCGGCCCGCTGCTGCTCACCGGCGGCAACGGCGGCATCGTCTGGTCGGAGCAGTACGTGCCCTCCGGCGTCGTGGCGCTCATGGTCGCCTGCGTGCCGCTCTGGATGCTCCTGCTCGCCTGGCTGCGGGGCGGGGGACGTCCCTCCGTGCGCGAGTGGATCGGCGTGGCCATGGGACTCGGCGGCGTGAGCCTGCTCGTGCAGTTCGGCGCTGCGCAGGAGTCCGGCAGCGTGAGTCCGCTGGGCGCGCTGGTCATGCTGTGCTCGACGCTCAGCTGGAGCATTGGCTCGCTCATCGCGCGTGACGCGCCGCTGCCCGAGTCGCCGCTGCTCGCGTCGGCCATGGAAATGCTGGCCGGCGGCGCGGTCATGCTGTTCATCGCCGGCGTGCGCGGCGAGTTCACGCTGCTGGCCGCGTCCTCGGTGTCGCTGCGATCGGCGCTTTCCATCCTGTACCTGGCCGGCTTCGGCTCCATCGTGGCCTTCTCCGCGTACAAGTGGCTGCTCAGCCGCGCTTCGCCGGCGGTCGTGGGCACCTATGCGTTCGTCAACCCGGTGGTCGCCGTCGTGCTCGGCTGGATGTTCGCCTCCGAGCCGCTCGCACCGCGCACGCTCGTGGCGATGTTCGTGATCGTCGGCGCGGTGGTGATGATTTCGCTGAAGCCCAGGCACGAGCTGCTCGCCGACCCGGCTGAATAGCGGCGCGCGCGTTCCGGAGTATCTTTGCGCCCCATGCACCCAGGCGAACGCGGCAGGTCGAGCGGTGGAGGGGGAACGACGGACACCGTCTTTCCCTCGGTGCAGCCCGTGCGCCCGGAACTCGCGGAGACCGACGCGCCGCTCTGGGCCATCATCTTTGCCGGCGGCATCGGGTCGCGCTTCTGGCCGCTGAGCACGCCCAGCCGGCCCAAGCCGCTGCTGCGGCTCGTCAGCGAGCAGCCCCTGCTGGTGGACACCGTGCGCCGGCTCGAGCCCATCATCCCCGCCGATCGCGTGCTGGTGCTCACCAGCCGCGACATCGCGCCGGCCATCCGCGAGGCCATCGGCTCGGTGCCGGAGATGAATGTGCTGGTCGAGCCGCGTCCACTCGGCACCGCGGCCGCGCTGGCGTGGGGGGCGCAGGAGGTGGCGCGTCGGGCGGGCCCGCACGCGCTGTGCATCGCCATCCACGCCGACCTCGCGGTCGGCTATCCGGACGAGTTCCGCCGCGTCGTGCGCCGCGCCGGCGCGGTGGCGCTGCGCGAAGAGGCGCTCGTGGCCATCGGCATCAAGCCGTCGCGCGTGGAACCGGCGTTCGGGTACATCAGGCCGGGTGCGCCGCTCGACGCGCAGCACCTGCTGGCCGACGGCGGCGTGGCCGACGTGGACGCGTTCATCGAGAAGCCGGGGGAAGCCGAGTCCATGGTGCACATTGCCGGCGGCGCGCTGTGGCACTCCGGCATCGTCGTCGGGTCGGCGGGCGTCTTCCTGACCCAGCTTGCCGAGCACACCGTGGAGCTGCGCGACGGGCTCGACGCGCTGCAGCGCGGCAACCTGCCGGCATTCGTCGCGAGCATTCGTTCCATCGGCATCGAGCGCGGCCTGTTGGAACGCAAACCCCGCCTGCTGGTCATTCCCGGCGATTTCGAGTGGGACGACGTGGGCACGTGGGCGTCGCTGCGGCGCGCGCGCGCGCTCGACGACGACGGCAACGGGGCGGTGGGCGTGACTCACTTTGTGGACTCCGACTCCAACGTGGTGCACGGCGAGTCCGGCGTGGTGGTGCTGTACGGGGTGTCGAAGATGCTCGTGGTCACGCTGCCCGGGCTCACGTTCATCACGCCGCTCGACCGGGCCACCGACCTCAACCCGCTGCTGCGCGAGCTGCCGGGTTCAATGCGCATCAACCCGACGGGCGGCTGACGTCATCCGGCGTCCAGCTCCAGCACATGCCCCCTCGCTTCTATTACAAGCTGACCAACGGCATGCGCATCACCGTGCGCCCCGCCTTCCTGCCTGAACAGTCGGTGCCCGACGAACGACAATTCTTCTTTGCGTATTTCGTGCGCATCGAGAATGTCGGCGCGCGCCCCGCGCAGCTGCTGTCGCGCCGGTGGCATATCCACGACGACTGCGGCGAGGACACCGAGGTGGTGGGGGACGGCGTGGTGGGCGAGCAGCCCCTGCTGGCGCCCGGCGTCGTGCACGAGTACCAGAGCTTCTGCGTCCTGAAGAGCCGCAGCGGCTTCATGGAGGGGGAGTACTACTTCGAGGCCGGGGACGACCGCTTTGCGTGCCCCATCCCGCGGTTCACGCTGACCGCCGACGAGTGGTTCGGCTCGTCCTCATGATGCCGCCCGCGGCGTCGGGCAACCCCTCTAACGGGATCACCGCTGGGTCCGTATGCTAGACCCATGATTGAGAGTATCGGCCGCTACACGCGCGAAGCCGTCGCCGGCCTCGGCTCGGCGGGGCGCATGATCGTCAGCGCCGTCCGGGCCTCGCGCGACGTGCGCACCTGGGGGCCCCACGCCACCGAGCAGATGATGAAGCTCGGGGTGGGATCGCTGCCCATCGGCATCCTCATTGCGTGCTTCACCGGCATCGTGCTCGCCCTGCTGGCGAGCTACAGCTTCACCAACGCCGTGCCGCGCTATCTCGTGGGCACGCTGGTGCAGAAGACGGTGATGATGGAACTCGCGCCGGTGCTCACGGGCCTCGCGCTCGCCGGACGCGTGGGCGCCAACATCGCCGCCGAAATCGGGACCATGCGCGTCACCGAGCAGGTGGACGCGCTCGAGACGCTCGCGTACGATCCCATCGCCTACCTCGTGACACCGCGGGTGCTCGCCGGCCTCGTCATGTTCCCGGTGGTCGTCGGTGTGGCGATGATGGTCGGACTCGGCGCGGGCTGGCTGGCATCCATGGGCCTGCTCGACATGTCGTCGGAGCAATTCCTGAAGGGGGCGCGCTTCTTCTTCAGCGCGTTCGACGTGCGATACGGGCTCGTGAAGGCGGCGAGCTTCGGCGTGGCGGTCACGGCGGTCGGTTGCGCTGCCGGCCTCGAGACGCGCGGCGGCGCCGAGGGCGTGGGCGCCGCGGCCACGCGGGCCGTCGTCACCTCGGCGGTGCTCATTCTCGTGCTCGACGCATTCTGGGCCGTCGTCTGGCTCCTTGGGAGACCGGTATGAAGAAACGCTCCAACGACTTCCTGCTCGGCGTGGTGATCCTCGCGTCCATCGTGCTGATCGTCACCGTCACGCTTTTCCTGCAGCAGACCGAGATCGGCACGCGGCGGAGCAAGGTGTTCGCGCGATTCCGCGACGTCGGCCAGGTGACGGTCGGCAACCTCGTGGTGATCCGCGGCGTGAAGTCGGGCAAGGTGGACGCGGTCGAGCTCGAGCCGGGCGGCTGGGTGCTGGTGCGCCTCTCGCTCGACAAGGACGTGAAGCTGCCCCCCGATCCGGTGGTGCTGCTGGGCGCGTCGTCGCTGTTTGGCGAATGGCAGGCCAGCCTGACGCCGCGGCGTTCCGTGCCCGCCGGGGCGGAAGTGGCGGCGCAACTCGCCGAAAGCGCGGGCGGCGGACCGGGCGTGCTGGCCGGCGCGGTGCTTCCCGACGTGGCGCAACTGACCACCGTGGCGGGCTCCATTGCCGGTGACGTGCAATCGGTAGCCGAACGATTCCAGGTGGCGTTCAATGACACGGCCGCGCGCGAACTGCGCGCGTCCATCCGCCACGTCAGCGACCTGTCGTCGGAACTCGCGCGGACGGTGCGCGTGCAGTCGCGTAACCTCGACACCGTGTCGGTGAACGTGCGGGAGGGCGCCGCCAACCTGTCGCGGGCCTCCGGCTCCTTCGCGCGCTCGGTGGCGCGGCTCGACTCCGCGACGTCCAAGGGCGAGGTGCAGGCCATCATGAAGGACGTCTCGCGCACGGCCGACCAGGCGCGCGACGCCAGCGAGCGGCTCAACCGGTTGACGCTGTCGCTGGAGCGCACGGAGGTCAGCCTGCGCAGCGTGATGCTCCACGCCGACTCCGTCCTCCAGAAGGTCGACAAGGGGCAGGGCACACTTGGCCTGATCGTGAACGACCCGGGCCTGTACCGCCACACGGATTCCGCGATGGTCGACCTGCGGGCCCTGATCGCCGACTTCAAGAAGAACCCCAAGCGCTACATCAAGCTGTCGATCTTCTAGCGGCGTGTCCGAGTTTGCCTGACACCGACTCCGGTCTCCTCCGATGGTGCCGCGGGGTGCGCGGTGCGATTGTACATGCACATATACGAATATAGGCATGTACGATACTCGCCGTTAGGCATACCCACCCATGAATGCCAAGCACCCCGTTCATTCGCCGCAGCCCCGGCCGTCGGATCCCCGGCCGCTTCCATCCCGTGGCGCCCGCGTCCGCACCCTCCTCCAGCCGGCCACGGGGGTAACCCCGTGAAGCGCATCCTGCTCGCCCTGACGGGCGTCGCCGTGCTCCTCGGGCTTTCCGTCTCGCTGCTGCCTAGGCGGGGCGTGGATCCCACGCCCCAGGCCCTGCTGAAGCTCCAGTACGCGTCGCCCAAGCGGACGACCTCGGTCGATCACGCCAAGTTCTCGCAGCTCCAGCGTCCCTTCGCGCGGCCGCAGGACGTCACCG
>Ga0315271_10000790_pt1 | contig 18316 bp, 18 predicted proteins | sample C3_top_MG_FD_204664 | JGI IMG/M metagenome (GOLD analysis project Ga0315271, IMG submission 204664) | Sediment microbial communities from Yellowstone Lake, YNP, Wyoming, USA - C3_top | ecosystem: Environmental > Aquatic > Freshwater > Lake > Sediment | place: USA: Wyoming | collected 2017-08-01
CGCGCGCAGGCGGGACATTTCCTTGCCGGCGATGCTCAGCGACTCCGAATGCGCGCGGCTTGTCCGGACTTCATCGGCCATGTCCACCCGCTTGTAGTCCGCCGGAAGGGCAAACCGGCTGGGATCAATGACCTCGCGCCGCCACGCGACCACCTCGCGGGTGCGCACCGTGGTGTAGGGTCTCAAGCCGTGCGAGCGTGACTCGGAGCGAAGCACCATCCCAGGCACGACCGGGAGCTTGATCGGGCTCGACGATTTGGGCCGCTCGGCGAGATACGCCGCGACCATCGGGTCGGCCGGATCGTTCGCAACCCAGAGGGTCTGCTCCGATGTGAAGACCGTCGAGTCACCTTTCCGCGCAATCCCGGGCATGCGCATCGTGACGGTCATCTGGTACTTTCGCGTCCGGTGCCCCAGGATGACGCCGCCGTCGCCGAGCTCCTTGAGTCCCGGGGCGTAGACCGAAGGCGTGTCGAGCTTCAACTCGGTCAGCGATGCCAGGTCGAGGACCCGGATGAGCCGGGCAGACGGGATCACCTGATACGACCGCTTCTCGGACCGGCGCGATATCTGGTACGCGCCGGCCAGGTCGTACTTCGGAAACGGAAGAGATCCGCCCTCGACGCGCTCGGCGACCGACGTTCTCCAGGTTCGGATCGTCTCGTCACGCGGCGACGGCGCCGCCGCCGCACGTTCGCCCTCGGCGCGCGACGTGACGCGGGTCTCGGTATACCAGCCGGATATCCGTCCCTGCGCCAAGAGGGTCGACGCGCCAAGCAGGCTGGCGACGAGCAGCGGCTTGATGATCATGGCTTCCCCATCAATGGTGGGTCGACGCGGCGATAGTCAGGCGGCAGCACGAAGAGGGCGGGGTCGAGATCGCGCCGCTCGAGCAGGCGAACCTCGAGGTGCGTCACCCGGCGCTTCGGAATCACGTGAGTCTCCTCGCTGCGCATGACGACGCCGCGCGGTATCTCGCCGGGACGGGATGCCCTGGCCGGATTCGGGACGTTGACGGCGAGCGCCGGATTCGCCGTGAAGGTCGCGATCCACATCACGCGCACCATGGTGTCGATTGCTACATGCACCTGCCCGCCCATGTTATGGCGTGTGCGATTCACCCGGCGTTCGCGCACCTTGCGCGTCTGGTAGCCCAGGATGCGCCCGCCGTCTCCTATCGATTCGACGGTGCGCTGGAGAGTCCTGGGTTGCTGCGAGGTGTCGGGGAACGCCGCTGCGAATTCTGCACTCGTCATCTTGTGCTGCATGATGAAGTGATTTGCCACATTCACGGTGTACCGATCGTGCGTCGACGCATTCGTGAGGAGGTACTCGAGCGCAGCCATCTGCGGCAGTTGTTCATCCACCCGCTCGACGCGCGTGTAGTCCCCGGCGCGGAAGGTTCGCACGATCGCGCGAGAGGCGCTCCGATTGCCAGCCGTGGCAACGACCTCGAGTTCCTCCTGGTACCAGCCGGGGACGGTCTTCTGTGCTCCCAAGGCAACGGCCATCGTGGCCGTCATGCACACAGCCGACGCGTGCATCATCACCCGCCTCACGGCTTCTTGGCCTTCGTCGTGTCGCGAATCCCGAACATCGAATCGCGCTGCGCCTTGAGCCGCGCGGCCATCTCGGGAAAGTCGCGCACCGTGCTCTTCATGATACTGTCCGTCTGGGCCCGCATTGCACGCATTTCGTCGGCGAAGCTCACGCGGGCATAGTCGGTTGGAACGATGAACAGCGCCGGGTCGACGTTGCTCTTCGAGACCGACGTGACTTCAGTCACCGACGTCGTCGTCATTCCACCGTTGCCAATTGCCGTGTGAATCTCGCTGCGCAATGCTAGGCCCGTGCTTCCGGGCGCCGCACCGGGCGCCGCACCGGGCGCGGACGCCGACAGGCGCTGCAGAATGCCGGCCGCCCCAAGCTCGGGGAGTTGGTCGGTCACGTAGAAGTCCATCACGTACCCAACGCTCACCCGTTCACTGGTATCGCCAGCGAAGCCCGGCATTGAGATGCTCGCGCGCCACGCAGGCGTCATTCGGTAATGACGCGTTCGATACCCGAGTATCACGGGCCCGTCTCCGAGTGTGTCGACCTTCGCCGCGCCGCGAGCATTCGTCGTCCCGGGCGGCACGAGACTGGCGAGCGCCGACGAATCAGCTGGCAGTTCGCGGACAACGCGACGCGCCGGCACCACAAAGAGCATCACCCGTCCGCTCGCCGAAATCAACGTGTATTCTCCGGAACTCGGGCCGTCGAGGATGTCCATGCGCCGATCACCCCCGGCGACCGTCACGCGCATTCGCATCTGCGTCGACGGCATCGGAGCCATGGCGCCCTCGATTGCCTGGGTCGTCGTCTGCTCCACCACCCACCCCGGCACCAGCTGCTGCGCGCCGAGCGCCGGCGCCACCGCGCCCGCCGCGAATATCACACCCATGAAATTGCGCATGCCACCGAACATACCGTCCGGTGGCATGCGCGACAGCCCGCCCTGTGCGCCTAGGGCTTGGCTTCGTACACGACCTTGCCGTCCACGATGGTGCGCACGATCTGCGCGTCGCGGATCGTCTCCGGCTTTATCGCCGTGAGGTCGCGGTCAATCATCGTCAGGTCGGCGAGCATTCCCTTCTTGATCACGCCGCGCTTGGTCTCGTTGAACGCCGCATACGCGCCGCCCATCGTGTACGCGCGCAGCGCGTCCTCCACCGTGATCTTCTGCTCGGGGTGCCATCCGCCGGGCCGCTTCTCGTCGAGCGTGCGGCGCGTCACCGCGGCATAGATGCCCATCAGCGGCGTGGGTGGCGCCACAAACCAGTCGCTGCCGAACGCCAGCCGGGCCTTGGTGTCGAGCAGCGACTTGAACGCGTACGTCCCCTTGGCGCGCTCGTCGCCGATCACCTTGTCCACCCAGCGGCCGTCATCAATGGCATGGTACGGCTGCATGGACGGGATGACGCCGAGTGTGCCGAAGCGCGGAATGTCGGCCGGCGCGATGTGCTGCGCGTGCTCGATGCGAAAGCGACGGTCGCGCGCGCCGTTCTCGCGGGCCACGCGCTCGAAGATGTCGAGCTGCTCGCGGATGGCGCGGTCGCCGATGGCGTGCACCATCACCTGCAGCCCCGCCTTGTCGGCGCCCGACGTCCAGGCGTACAGATTCTCGGGGGTGTTCACCATCAGGCCGCGGTCGTTCGGCGCGTCGGTGAAGGGCTCGAGCATCGCCGCCGTGTGCGAGCCGATGGAGCCATCCACGAAGCCCTTGAGCCCGCCAATCTGCACCCAGTCGTCGCCGTGCCCGCGCGCCTTCACCGTGTCGGCAAGGCGTTTCCACGACGCCAGCGGCACCACCGCATAGATGCGCGTGGTCATGCTGCCGGCCTTATGCGCCCGCTCGAACGCGGCCAGCTCGCCCCAGCCACCCATGTTGTGCACGGTCGTCACGCCCTGCGCGTTCACGTAGGCCATGGCCCCGTGCAGCGCGCGGTCCAGCATCTCCTCGGGCGGCGACGGCACCACGCCATCCACCACCGACATGGCATTGTCCTTGAACACGCCCGTGGGCTCGCCCGCGGCGTTGCGCACAATCGTGCCGCCGTCAATGTCCTTGATGCCCTTCACCACCCCCGCCGCCTTGAGCGCCAGCGAGTTGGCGAGGCTCATGTGCCCGTCGAGCCGGTTGATCCACACCGGATTGTTGGGCGTCACGGAGTCGATCCACTGGTGCGTGGGAAGTTCCCCGCCCCAGTTCTCGTGATCCCAGTCGCCGTTCAGGATCCACGTCCCCGCCGGCACGGTCTTGGCAAAGGCGCCGATGCGCGCGATGAACTCGGCCTTGGTGCTGGCGTCGCGCAGCTTCACCGACTGCAGCGCAAAGCCGCCATCCGTGAAGTGCACGTGCGCATCGGTGAAGCCGGGGACGACCATGGCCCCCTTGGCGTCGATCACCCGCGTGGACGCCGACGCGAGCTTCTGGATCTCGGCGCTCGACCCGACGGCGGCAATGTGGTTGCCCTCCACCGCCACCGCGTCGGCCCACGGACGGCGCGCGTCGCCCGTCCAGACGCGCGCATTGACGATGGCAAGACTGATCACGGCGGCCTGGGCGAGGAGGTGCATGGCGCCTAGCGCTTCTCGACGGCGTCTCGAACGTCGAGCAGGATCTCGAAGTACAGCTGCTCGCGGCGGTACGAGAAGTCGAGCGCCTTCATGCCCGCCTCGTCTTCGGTGGCCTTGGCGCGCTCGAAGGCCTCGCGGTACATGTCGTCGAGGTTCGACAGGATGCGTTCACGGGAGCGGGACATGCGGTGTTTCTCCAGGGCGGCAAGCGACAGGCGGGGCGGATCAGAGGACGCGACGGGGGCGGGCAGCGGCGCGGTTCCCTCGAGGAGGAACTTGCGCGCGGCACCCAGCAGGTGGCGGCGGGCGTCGAATGAATCAGCCATGGGAGATGTGCATAATTGCAGGACGGCGCCCCCGGCCGAAAGGGGCGCCGCCATTCCGCCGGCCATCTATCGCGCGTTGCGTTCCGCGATGAGCCGGGCGACCGCCGCGTCTTCCTCGGCGAACGGCAGGAGCGAGGCCACCACCGCCTGCTCCGACTCCGCCTCCACCGCCATCAGGGCCGGTGGATGCTTGTGCACCGCCCCGACCTTTCGTGGACCGGAATTCCGACGGTCCACCTCGATCACGGCGCGCACGGGTACGCCGTCAGCCGGCGTGAGACGCCGGATGCGGACGACCGCTCCTTCAGGCATGAGCCTTTCGTACAGGACTTCTGACACTGTCACATCCCTCGACAGTTTGGCTGAAGAATCACTATGCCATCGCGGCGTCAGGCGCAAGTCAGGCGCGGGGCGTAGGGGGTGCGAGCCGGTGGAAAATAGCCTCCTCAACCGGCCGGCCGTCGCGCAGGTGCTCAACCACGATCCGCTCCAGCAACTCGGGCGTCACGCCGCCATACCAGATGCCGTCGGGGTAGACCGCGAGAATCGGGCCGCCCGCGCACACCCCAAGGCAGGGCGCCTCGCTGCGCTTCACGCGCCCGGGTCCATACAGCAGGTCCTCGCGCTGCAGCAGCTTGGCGAGGTGGGCGTACACCGCCCGGCCCCGCCGCTCGGATGAGCAATACCCGCCCGTGCAGACCAGCACGTGGCGGGAATAGGGGTCCATGCGGGGCGGCTGGTCGTCGTACATGGCGGAGGCGGGCGGGGGTGGAGGGGCAATCTACATCCGAGGCGCCCATTTGCCGCTTGCCCGGCGGCCGACGTCTGGCCATCGTCCCCGGATGCGCCTTTTCTCCCGACTGCTCGCGCTTTCCGCGCCCCTCGTCGCCGGCATCGCCGGCGCCCAGCAAACCGCCCTCAAGCTCGGCGATCCGCTGCCCACCGACCCGGCCATCGTGCAGGGCACGCTCGGCAACGGCCTGCGCTACTTCGTCCGCCGCAACGAGAAGCCGCAGCACCGGGCCGAGCTGCGGCTGGTGGTGCGCGCCGGCTCGATTCTCGAGGACGACGACCAGCGCGGGCTCGCGCACTTCGTCGAGCACATGGCGTTCAACGGCACCTCGCGGTTCCCCAAGCAGGCCATCGTCTCGTTCCTCGAGAAGTCGGGCATGCGCTTTGGCGCCGACCTCAACGCGTACACGGGCTTCGACGAGACCGTGTACATGCTGAAGATCCCCACCGACACGGCGGCCCTGCTGAACACCGCGCTCGACGTGCTGCAGGACTGGGCGTCGGTCATCACGTTCGACAGCACCGAGTTCAAGAAGGAACGCGGGGTCGTGATCGAGGAATGGCGCACGGGTCGCGGCGCGGGCCAGCGCATCCAGGATAAGCAGCTCGCGGTGCAGTTCCGGGGCTCCCGCTACGCGGAGCGACTCCCTATTGGGTCGGAGGGCAGCCTCGACTCGGCGACGCATGCGGCGATCACGCGTTTCTACCGCGAGTGGTACCGTCCCGACCTGATGGCGGTGATCGCGGTCGGCGACTTCGACCCCGCCGAGATGGAACGCGCCATCAAGGCGCGCTTCGGCGGGCTGAAGAACCCGCGCAAGGAGCGGCCGAGGACGTTGTATGACGTGCCCGAGCACGGCGACACGCGCCTCTCGATTGCCGCCGACAAGGAGCTCCCGCAGAGCATCGCGCAGGTCACGTGGCTGCTGCCGGCGCAACCGCGCGGCACGGTGGCCTCGTGGCGCGAGTCGCTGGTCTCCAGCATGTACACGGGCCTCGTCGGCCAGCGGCTGGGCGAGCTGTCGCAGCGCGCCACCACGCCGTTCGCCATTGCCTTCGCCGGCAAGGGATCGCTGGTGCCCAAACGCGACGGCTTCACCGCCGCCGCCATGGTGAAGGACGGCAAGTTCACCGACGCGCTGGTGGCGACGCTCGGCGAACTGGAACGCGCCAACCGGTTCGGCTTCACCCGCTCGGAGTTCGAGCGCCAGAAGACGAGCTACGTACGCACGCTCGAACGCGCCGTCACCGAAGCGGGCAAGACCGACTCGCGCGTGTTCGCCAACCAGCTGGTGTCGCACGTGACGAGCCAGGCCAACCTGGCGAGCGCCGCGCAGCTGCAGCAGCTCGCCAACACCTACCTGCCGGGCATCACGCTCGACGAGGTGAACGGCGCGGCCAAGGCGTGGATGCCGGCCGGCAACCGCACCATCATGGTCGCCGCCCCCGAGCGTCCCGACGTCGTCCTCCCCACCGACTCGGCGCTGCTGGCCATCTTCGACCGTGTGAAGCAGTCGGCGCTCGTGGCGTACGTCGATTCAGCGGCCGACCAGCCGCTGGTCGCCAAGCTGCCGGTTCCGGGCAAGGTGACGAAGGTGTCGGCCATTGCCGACCTCGGCATCACCGAGTGGACGCTGTCGAACGGCATTCGCGTGCTGCTTAAACCCACCGACTTCAAGAACGACCAGGTGCTGCTCAGCGGCCGCCGTCCGGGCGGGTTCTCCCTGCTGGACAACAAGGACCACGACATCGCGACGCTGTCGGAGTACGTGCTGGGCGGCGCCGGTGAATTCAGCGACAACCAGCTGCGGCGCATGCTCACCGGCAAGGTGGTGAACGCCGGCGTCGGCGTGGCGGAGAACGGCGAGTCGGCGTACGGCAGCGCCTCCCCGCGGGACCTGCCGACCATGTTCCAGCTGCTCTGGCTGAACGCGACGGCGCCACGCCTCGACACGGCCCTCTTCACGGCCGGCCGGTCCATGATGAAGGCGGCCATGCAGAACAGCCGCAACACGCCAGAGCAGGCGTTCAGCGACACCGTCGCGGTGGTGATGGCCAATTACAATCCCCGCTTCCGCCTCTTCCAGCCGGAGCAGCTCGACTCGCTCGACGTGGCACGCGCGTTCGCGTTGTACAAGCAGCGCTTCGCCGACTTCAGCGGGTTCACCTTTTATGTCGTCGGCAATTTCAGCCTCGACTCCATCAAGCCGCTGGTCGAACAGTACCTGGGCTCGCTGCCGGCCTCGGGCAAGGCCACCACGTGGGTGGACCGCGGCATTCGCCCGCCGCCGGGCATCGTCGGGCGCATAGTGCGCAAGGGCACCGACAAGAAGGCGCAGACCGAGATCACCTTCCACGGGCCGTTCGTGTACTCGTACGAGAACCGCCTCGAGCTCAGCGCGCTGCGCCAGCTCCTCGACATGCGGCTGCGCGACGCGCTGCGCGAGGACAAGAGCGGCACGTACGGCGTGGGCGTGAGCGGATCGGGGAACAACATCCCCTATCAGCGCTACAACTTCACGTTCGAGTTTGGCTCCTCGCCCGACCGCGTCGAGGAGCTCGTCGGCACGGCGTTCGGGGTCATTGACTCGGTGAAGCGCGCCGGGCCGACCGCCGAGGAGATGGCGAAGATCAAGGAGACGTTCCTGCGCACGCACGAGACCGGGCTGCGCGAGAACACGTCGTGGATCAACTGGATGCGCGACCACGACGAGGACGGGCGCGACCAGCACGCCACGCTGCAGTATCCGTCCATGGTGCAGAAGCTCACGGCCGAGCAGGTGCGCGACGCCGCGCGCCGCTACCTGGACATGACGCAGTTCGCGCGCTTCACGCTGCTCCCCGAGGAGCCGGCCAAGCCGGTGCCCTGAGGGCTACTCGGGCAGCTTGTTGTCGCCCGGCGGGGCGACGTAGCGCAGCGAGTCCACGGGCTGCCCGCCAACGAAGTGCTCGCTGACGATGCGCGCGGCGTCGGTGGGCTGCACCTGGTGGTACCAGGTGTCCTCGGGATAGACGACGACCATCGGGCCGTGCCCGCACTGCCCGAGGCATCCCGAGTGGTTCACGCGCACGGTGCCCTTGAGCCCCGCGTCCACCACGGCGGTGCGGATGGCCGAGAAGACTTCCTTGGACTGCTGCGTGGGGCAGGTCTTGCCGGACGTGCAGACGAAAACATGGCGCTCGTATTGTCCCATGCAGGCAAGCTAGTCGGTGGCCGGCGGCCGGCGCGAGTGACGCGGCGGACCCGTGCGCGCGCCGGGCACCTTTGCTAGCTTCGGTCGCATGCCGACCCCCCAGGATTTCTTCGACATCGACATTCGCGTGGGCACGGTGCTCAGCGCCGAGCGGTTTGAGCGCGCCGTGAAGCCCGCCATCCGGCTCGAGATCGACTTCGGGCCCGAACTCGGCATCAAGCGCTCCAGCGCCCAGCTCACCACGCACTACACGCCCGAGGCGCTCGTCGGCCGGCAGGTGGTGGCGGTCACCAACATCGGCACGCGGAACATCGCCGGCTTCATCAGCGAGGTGCTGGTGCTTGGCGCCATGCCGCAGCCCACGGAAGTCGTCCTGCTCGGCACGAGCCACCCCGTGGCCAACGGCGTGCGCATCGGATGACCCACCCTTCCAGGAATTCGGTCATGATCCCACGGTCACTTCGCCTGCTCGCCGCCCTCGTGCCCGTGGTCGCCGCCGCGCAGGCGGCGCCATCGCTTGCCGTCACGCACGCAAACGTCGTGGACGTCGTGAGCGGAACCATCACGCGCAACGCGACCATCGTGGTGCAGGGACGGCTGGTCATCTCCATCATCGCGGGCGGCGCGGCCCCCGCCGGCGCGCGCGTGGTTGACGCCGCGGGGCGTTACGTGACGCCGGGTCTCATTGACGCGCACACGCACATCGCCTCGGTGGCCAATGCGCGCCGTGCGCTCGAGAGCGGCGTCACCACGGTGCGCAGCGCGAGCACGCCGCATTACGAGGACGTGGCGCTCCGCGAACTCGTGCGCTCGGGTGCGCTGGCCGGCCCCGATGTCGTGGCCGCGGGCGTGTTTGTGACGCCGGACCTGGGCGAGACCATCCTCGCCGATCCGCGCCTTGGCCAATGGGTGCAGTCGGGGGTCCGGACGCCCGAGGCGCTGCGCGGCGTCGTGCGCGTGAACCTCGACCACAAGGTGGACGTCATCAAGACGCGTGGCACGGAGCGCGCCGGCCTGCCAAATACCGATCCGCGCAAGCAGACGTACAACGAGACGGAACTGCGCGCCGTGGTGGAAGAGGCGGCCACCGGACACATCCCCGTGATGGTGCACGCGCACGGCGACGAGGGAGCGTACGCCGCCGTTTCCGCCGGTGCGAAGTCCATTGAGCACGGCACCTTCCTGTCGGACAGCACGCTGCGCCTGATGAAGGCCAAGGGTGCGTATCTCGTTCCGACGCTGACGACGCTGTACGACCTCGGGGCGCCGGGCGGCGACTACGACGATCCGGTGCTCACGCTGCGCGCGCAGTACATGATCCCGCGTGCCAACCAGACCATTCGGGCGGCCCACGCCATGGGCATCCCGATCGCGACCGGCGTGGACACCGACTATCGCCCCGAGTCGCTGAGCAGGGTGAGCCACGAGGTCCTGCACTTCACCGAACTGGGCTTCTCCCCGCTCGACGCGCTGCGCAGCGCCACCACCGTGGCGGCCGAGCTGCTCGGCGTATCGGCGCGGACGGGACACCTCGCGCCCGGCATGGAGGCCGACTTCATCGTCGTGGAAGGCAACCCGCTCGACGACCCGCGCGCGCTGCAGGACGTGCTGGTGGTGGTGAGCAACGGCATGCTCGCGCTGAACCGGCTGCCGTTCGGAAAACCGTAGGCCGCAGACGGTAGACTGTGGACGCTCGATAGTTGATTCTTCAGGGAGAACGCGGCGACGTGCCGCGCCGGCCATCCACCGTCTACCGCCTTTCGCCACATGACCATCCGCGCCGACAACCGCGTTGCCATCACCTGGGCTGGCGACCATCGCTTCGACGCCGGCCGCCCCGGTGGCCCGCAAGTTCGCATTGACGCCTCGGCGCAAACGGGCCCCGGGCCCGTGGACGCGCTGCTCATCGGCCTCGGCTGCTGCACCGGCGTGGATGTCGTGGACATCCTCGCCAAGCGCCGCACGCCCGTGGCGTCACTGGGCATCGAGGTGCAGGGGGAGCGTCGGCAGGAAGTGCCGCGGCGCGTCACCAAGGCGCACCTCGTCTATCGCATTGACGGCGAGGGCATCGAGCGGGAGCACGCCGAGCGTGCGGTGGAGCTGGCGGTCACCAAGTACTGCAGCGTGAAGGACTCGCTGGACCCGGCCACACCCGTCACCTGGTCGGTGGTGCTGAACGGCGCCTAGCGCCCGAGCTTGGCGCCCGCGCCGCGCTCAGCGGCGCAGTTCGCGCAGCGCGTGCGGCAGCTCGGGCACGATGAGGCGCGTCATGGCCAGCTCCACCGCGGCCTTCGAGCCCGGCATGACCGCCACGAACTTTCCGCGCGCCGTGCCGGCGAGCGCGCGGCTCAGCATGGCGGCCGCACCAATCTGGTCGAGATAACTGAGCATCCGGAACAGCTCGCCAAAGCCGGGCAGTTCCTTCTCGAGCAGCGGCCGCACGACGTCCACCGTGCGGTCGCGCGACCCAAGACCCGTGCCGCCCGTGCAGAGCACCGCGTCCACGCCGTCGCGCTCGAGCGCCTCGACCAGCCGGCTGTGCACCTGCGCATCGTCGTTGGGCACCAGGTGCCGCGCGACCACCACGTGCCCGCCCTCGACGAGCAGGCGCTCCATCAGCGCCCCCGACTCGTCGGTGCTCACGGTGCGCGAATCGCTGACGGTGAGCACCACGCACCGCACCGCCGGTCGCTGCGACGCGTCGCGGCGATGTTCCGCGGTGCTGGCGGAGCCCTCGTGGGGCGCGGTCATGCCAGCAGGCCCTGCGCGCGCAACATCGCCGTGACGCGCGGGCGCAGCGTCGGCGGCACGGCGTCCGCATGCCGGGTGCGCAGCACCGTCCGGAGCAACGCGAGCGCGCCATCGTGCCGTGCCGCACACGACGGACACGCCGCGACATGCCGGCGCACGCCCGCGGAGTGCTCGACGTTCAGCTCTCCATCGAGGTACTCCCACAGCCTGGCCGTCGCCTCGCGACAGCTCATCGGGCCCGCGGACGGGTCCACGGCATGTACGTCGGTCATCTCATGCTCCGGGCGGTCGCGCGGTGCGCGGGAACGCCATCAGGTGCTCCAGAAATCTCCATTCGCCCGCGTGGAACCACGGCCGAATGTCCCCATCCCCTAAAGGCATCGGGCGCCGTTCCCGTTCCCAGGGACGTACGCATGATGCAATCCGCGCGTCCGGTACGCTACTTCAGCGCCTCGAGCGCCCGTTTGGCCGGTTCGTTGCGGCCGTCCAGCTTCACGGCCGTCTCGTACTCTGCCCGCGCCGCGGCCTTGTCGCCGCGCTTCTGCTGGATGTTCCCCAGGCGAAGGTGCGCCATGCTCAGGGTCGGGATGTTGGTGGCCGGCGCCGGTGCGACGGCAAGGTACTTTCGCAGCGCCTGCTCGCCACGATCGAGTTGCTGCCCCGACACGGCGGCGAGCCGGCCCACCTGGTAGAGCACCACGGGGTCACTGGGGCGCCGCTTCTGGAATGCGTCGAGCAGGGCAAACGCCTCGGGCACGCGCCCGCGGTCCACGAGCACCGAGGCGTAGGTGCTGACCGGCGGCAGCGAATCCGCAAACTCGGCCACCAGCGACTTCAGCGTTGCCTCGGCGGTGGCATCGTCCTTGGCCCGCACCGCCATCTGCAGCGCAATGAACTGCCCGCGATAGCGATTGCGCCGCAGGATCTCGGCCGCTTCCGCGCGCGCATGGTCCTCGCCACCCCCCATGATGCCGGGGGCCATCGAATAGAACTGCCAGCGCATCTCGCGCGCATCGAGGTTGTTGGGGTCCAGCGCAATCGCCTTGTCCACTGCGGCCTTGGTGCGCCGGGCAAGGAAGGGCTGCTTGAGGACATTCGCGCGCTGCGCCTGCACGCCGATGGCGCGCGCCATCCACAGCTGGTACTCGCTGCTGCGCGGATCGAGTTCGGCCGCCTTCCCGAACCAATCCTCGGCGTCGTCCGGCTTGTTCTCGGCCATCAGCGTCTTTCCCAGCCAGAACGCGGCCTCGGGACTCCGCGGCTGCGCCTTGACCGCGCCCGCAAAGAACGCGTGCGCATCGCCCCAGCGTCGCGCATTGAAGTGTGCGATGCCCGGGTCGAGCGTGGGGGACTGTGCGCCGACGGATGCGGCGGCAAGGAGTGCGGCGGCGAGGAGTTTCAGGTGCACGGGAAAGGTCGTCAGGGGGGCTGTCGAACTCCGTCATTCACGGACGCAATCTAAGGTGCCCGGCGTGCGGTCCCCTAGTACTTGTGCTCGTCCTCGGCCAGCTCACCGCGCAGCTTCGCGTAGCTCTCGTAGCGCGAGGCCGACACCGCCCCCGACGTCACGAGTGCACGCACCGCGCAATCGGGCTCGGTGAGGTGATGACAGTCCTGGAACCGGCACTCGCCCAGCGCCGCCTTGAACTCCGGGAAGCACTGGTCGAGCGATCGCGACGGCAGGCCCCACATGCCGACCTCGCGCAGCCCCGGCGTATCCACCACGTAGCCGCCGCCCGGCAGCGGGATAAAGACCCCGCCGACCGTCGTGTGGCGTCCCTTATTCACCGACTGCGAGATCTCGCCGACGCGCAGGTTGAGCCCGGGGAACAGTGCGTTGATCAGCGACGACTTGCCGACGCCGCTCGGCCCCGTGAGCACCGAGGTGCGCCCCGCGAGCGCATCGCGCAGCGCTTCGAGCCCCACCTGCTGCTTCATGCTCGTGCGGTGCACGGGATATCCGGCGCGCTCGTAGTCGCCGGCGATGGTCGCGACGCCCTCGGCGCCCCCGACGAGGTCGACCTTGTTGATCACCAGCCGGGCGGCGAGGTCGTTCCCTTCGGCGATCACCAGGAAGCGGTCGATCATCCGCACGTGCGGCTCGGGCTTGGCCGCGGCAAAGACAATGAGCACCTGGTCCACGTTGGCCGCCACCACGCGCTCGCCGCGCCGTCCGCCCGGCACGCGGCGCGCGAGCACCGTGCGACGCGGGTGGATCTTGGTGATGCTCCACGCGACGCCGCGCTCGTCCTCCTCGAAGTCCACCTCGTCGCCCACGGCGATTTTCTCGAACTTCTCTTCCTGCTTCAGGCGGCCGCGGAGCGTCGCGTCGCATTCCGTGCCATCGGCGGATCGCACGCGCCATATGCCGCCCGTGCCGCTGAGCACCACCGCGTGCCCCGTGGAACCGGCGCTCATTCGCCGTCCTCGGCGTGCATCACGTCGAACCAGCGGGGTGGACCGTCGCCGTCGCGCGCCGCCACCAAGTCGTCCAGCAAACGCTGGGCGTCCGGGAGCGGCAGCTGGCCGGCCAGTCGTGCGGCATCCGCCTCATTTTCGGCGAACGTGAGAAACTCGCTTTCGAGGTGCCCTGCAATACCCTGCTCGCCCATCCGGCGCCACTGCATGAACATCAGGTACGCGCCGTACGGCCGAGCGGGATCACCCGTCTCGTCGGTGAGCACCTCGAGGGAGTACGACAGTCCGTCCGGTCCCTCGAGGGCCGCGGCCCGCGCATGCACCGCGGCGTACCCGCCCACGGTCGTTTCGTCACCCTTGTCGTGCTCGGGCGGAAGGAAGCGTCCGTCCATGCTCACCGGCGGCGCGTCGTCTCGCGCAGCACGTTGCCCGCAATGAACCAGATGTTCGCCGGACGCTCCGCGAGCCGCCGCATGAGGTACGGATACCACTGCGTCCCGAACGGCACGTAGATGCGGATGCGCCAGCCCTCGCGCACCAGCTTCTCCTGCAGGTCGCGGCGCACGCCGTTCAGCATCTGGAACTCGAACCGGTCGGCGGCGATGTTGCTCGCCTTGGCCCACGCGCACAGTTCCGTGATGATCTTCTCGTCGTGTGTCGCAAGGCCCGGATACCGGCCGCGCTCGATCAGTGCCTTGCTGCATTCCACGTAACTGCGGTCCACGTCCTTCTTGTCGGGAAACGCCACCGTGGCCGGCTCGAGGTACGCGCCCTTGCAGATACGCACGCGCACCTGGCGCTGGATGGCCCACTCCGTGTCCTGCGCGGTACGCCGCATCATGCTCTGCAGCACGATGCCCACCTGCTCGGCGTAGTCCTTCATCAGGCGCTGCTCGAAGAAGTCGAGCGTGCGCTGCGTGTAGGCGCTGCCTTCCATGTCGATGCGCACGAAGGTGCCCAGCTGCCTCGCCCGGTCGAGGATGGACCGCGTGATCTCCTCGCAGACGGAGTCGGAGATGTCCTGGCCCAGCGAGGTGAGCTTCACCGACACGTTGGCGTCGAGCTTGCGGCGCGCGATCTCGTCGAGCAGGCGGATGTACTGGCGGCCCGTCTCGCGGGCTTCTTCCTCGCGCTCCACGCTCTCGCCCAGCACGTCGAGCGACGCCGTGATGCCCTGCGCGTTGAGCACGGCCACGGCATCGCAGGCGCTCGCGATGGTCTCGCCCGCCACGAAGCGGGACGCGGCGCGCTTGGCGAAGCCGTTGTTGCGGACAAACTTGAATATCGTTTTCTGGCGTGACAGCCAGATGAGTGGTGCACGGAACATCGGACCTTCTTATGGAAGCAGGCGGGCCGGCACGACCGGCGCCTTCGTGAGTCTGCAGACGGGAACGCCGGTGCCCTTTGCCATCGCGGCGTCATAGAGGTTCCACGTACCCAGCCCGTCGTCGCTGCTGGGGTCGAGCATGACCTGCGCCAGCACGCCCAGCGGCTGGCGCGACGGGACAATGAGCGCCCCCGCGGCGGACTCGCCGGCGGTTGCGTGCCACGTCCCCTCGAACCTCGTCTCGCGGTGCCCCTGAAACTGGCGCGCCGACGACACCACCGAATCGGCGGTGAAGCACTCCACGCCCGCCAGCGTCGCCGCCGACGTCGTGCGCAGCACGCGCACGCCGTGCAGGCGCAGCATGGCGGCCACGGTGTCGGAGGCCGCGGGCGACACCAGCCAGCCCCACGGCATCGGATCGGTGCGCGTGGCGTCGAACCGGTCGCGCACCGGCATCTTGCTGGTGACCAACTTGCCGCTGCGCTTGTAGCCGCGACGCACGCCGGGCTCGGTGGGCGCCGCGTCGCTCTTCTCAATGGGCTCCTCGATGACGTTCTGCATCGAGGGCTTCCTGGTCAGCTCGGCGCGCACCGGTACCTCGGCCACCTTGCCGGCGTCGAGCGCCGCGTCGCTGGCCCGCGTGAGCGCCAGCACCGCGCGCGACCGCTCCGCCGTCAGCGACAGCAGCTCCGTGACGAACGCGTACGTGGAGAGCACCCGCCGCTCGAACGGATCGTGCGAGTACGCCTCGCTCAGGATCGAGAGGCGGCCGCGCAGGCCGTAGTAGTTGGTGCCGTACCGCGGACGGTGGTCGTACGTGGACCACGACTTGGCCTCGCCGGGCGCCGCCGGGCCCTCGTCGCCCGTGAAGTTGCCGTAGTCGAAGATCTCGTACTTGTGCCGGGCGCGCACGCGCTGGCGCAGCACGGGCAGCATGGAGTCGCGCACGAACGCGCCGCCAAACGTGCCGCCGCGGATGCCGGCCGCCGGGTGCAGCGACGGCGCGTACGTGAGCGCGTAGCCGTGATAGCTGCCGTCGGTGGTGTGCAGGTCCACGAAGACGTCGGGATCCCACGCGTTGAACATCGCCAGCGACGCGCGCGTCTCGGGCGCCTCGGCCTTGATGTAGTCGCGGTTGAGGTCGAGCATCATCGCGTTGGGGCGCTGCCCCACCAGTTCGGGGCCGTTCTGCGCCCCGCGCTGCTGCGCGGTCGGCTTGAACACCTCGTTGCCGTCGGCGTTGTAGATCGGCACGGCAATCAGCACGATCGAGTCGAGCACGTTTCTCTTCTTGGAGAACACGAGGTCGCGCAGCAGCGCCTGCAGCGCTTCCTTTCCCTCGACTTCGCCCGCGTGGATGTTGCCCTGCACGTACACGATGGGCCGGCCGAGCCGCTTGGCCTCGGCGGCGGAGTGCACGAGCGGTCGCGACGCGATGACGTACGGGATGTCGCGCCCCTGCGACGTCTTGCCGATGCTGCCGATCATTACCGGCGCGCCCCGGGCCTGCAGCGAATCCAGGAAGGCGACGACGTCGGCGTACGTGGACGTCTCGGTGTACTTGGTGCGTTCGGGGCGCGTCTGTTGAGACGGTAGACGGTGGACGGTAGACGGTAGAAGGGCAGCCGCCAGTCCGAGCCGCAGGAGTGCAGGCCGCACGTTCCACCGTCCACCGTCTACCGTCACCCGTCTATTCATACCGGCTTCCCCGTCTTGGGATAGAATGTCGCGCCACTGGCGGCCATCTCGCGCAACCGCTTCGCCGGTTCGTACCGCCCCGGGAACCTGCTGTTCAATGCGTCGAGGCGCCGCACGAGTTCCGCCGCGCCAATGGTGTCCACCACGCGCAGCGGGCCGCCGCGGAACGGCGGAAAGCCGATGCCGAACACCGCGCCGATGTCGCCGTCGCGCGGCGCGCGCAGGATGCCCTCCTCCACGCAGCGCACGGCTTCGTTCACCATGGCCAGCGCCAGCCGTTCCTGGATGTCGGCGGCGCTGAACGACTTGCGCGACGCGCCCGTGGGCATGAGCTGGTACACCGACTCATCCACCCCGCCCTTCTTGCCGGCTTCGTCGTACAGGTAGAAGCCCTTCTTGCCCTTGCGGCCCAGCCGGCCGGCGGCGAGCACCTTGCCCAGCGTCGCCGACGGCTGCATGCGGTCGCCGAACGCCTTGGCCATGATGCCGCCGCTCTTGCCGGCAATGTCTATGCCCACCTCGTCGAGCAGCGTCACCGGCCCCACGGGGAAGCCGTAGTCGAGCATCGCCTTGTCAATGTCCTCGATGCGCGCGCCCTCGTCGAGCATCGTGCCGGCCTCATTGATGTACGGCGCGAGGATGCGGTTCACGTAAAAGCCCGGTGCGTCGTTCACCACGATCACCGTCTTCCCCTGGCGGCGGCCGAACGCCACCGTCGCCGCCGTCACCTCGGCCGCCGTCTCCGGCGTCACGATGACCTCGAGCAGCGGCATCTTGTGCACGGGCGAGAAGTAATGCATGCCGATCACGCGCGACGGGTCCTTGGACGCCCGCGCGATGTCGCGAATGGGAATCGTGCTCGTGTTGGTCGCGAAGATCGCCCCCGCCGGCAGCACGGCCTCCGCCTCCCGCAGCACCGCGTGCTTCACCGCGAGGTCCTCGAACACCGCCTCAATTAGTAGCGGCACGTTACTAAATCCGGTGTAGTCCACCGTGCCGCTCACCAGCGACAGCTGGTCCTCGAACTGCTGCCGCGTCACCTGCTTCTTCACCAGCTTGTCCTTCAGCACGTCGCGCACCGCGGCCAGCCCCTTGGCCACCTGCGCATGGCTGGTGTCCTTGAACCGCACCGCCACGCCCTGCATGGCCGTGATGGCGGCAATGCCCGCCCCCATGAAGCCCGTGCCCAGCACGCCGATCTTCTGGATCCGCTTCAGCGCCGGCGCGTCGCCGCGCACGCCGGAATCCTTCTTCAGCGACGTCGTGGCGTAGAACAGGAAGATCAGCTGCTTGCTCACCGCGCCCTGCGACATCTCGCCGAACAGCCGCGCCTCGGTGGCAAAGCCCTCCGCCACCGTGCCGTGGTAGCCGGCGGCCACCGCGTCGAGCGCCGCCAGCAGCGCGGGATAATGCCCGCGCGACTTCTTCATCGTCATCTCGCGCGCCTGGCGGAACACCACCGAGCGCCCAATCGCGTTGTCCTCGAGCAGCACGTCCTTGGCGCCGTGCTTCCGGTCGCGCTTGCGCGCCACCTTGCCCGACGCGAGCTCCCTGGCGCGCTGCACCGCCACTTCGCGCAGGATGCTCGGGTGCACCATCTCGTCCACCAGCCCGCTGTGCAGCGCCTTCCTGGCGCGCACGTTCTTGCCGGTGAGGAGCATGTCGAGCGCCGCCTGCAGCCCGATCAGGCG